>Ga0075365_10000093_pt1 | contig 25987 bp, 23 predicted proteins | sample EndMetdeltDD1765_FD_71387 | JGI IMG/M metagenome (GOLD analysis project Ga0075365, IMG submission 71387) | Populus endosphere microbial communities from Tennessee, USA - Endosphere MetaG P. deltoides DD176-5 | ecosystem: Host-associated > Plants > Roots > Endosphere | place: USA: Tennessee... | reverse complement strand
ATCCACGACGGCACCAACACCATCACCCTCAAATCCACCGACAACTCCACCACCGTCGCCAACATCTCACTCATCCTCATCGCCGCCAGCCCAGTCCCCTAACACCCGCTGACAACGGCGACCCGCTGCACTCCACACGTCAGGCTCAGGCGAGGGAGATGAGAGCGTCCGGAATACAGTTGTGCGAGGATGCGTCCGTGGGTGATGGAAATCTGTCGAGCGGCACGCAACGAGCGCGATTGGGTTTTGGGTGCGTCAAGCTTGGCAGCATCTCGACAGGTGACGCGGGGCGCGGCGCAACTCGCCTGATTCACGCCGCAGTCGACGCCGGCGTCACCTTCTTCGACACCGCCGACGCATATGGCGCGGGCATCAGCGAACGGATCCTCGGGCAAGGGCTCGGCTCGCGACGCGCAACGGTGATCGTCGCGACGAAGGCCGGTTACATCTTCCGCGAGCGCCGTCCGCTCGAGCGGGCCGTACGGCGAGTTGCCGCTCCGGTGATCGGAAAGTTGCGCTCTGCGGTCCAGTCGCCCAGTGCCGGAATCCCTCATGGGGGTTCCTCGGGAGCGTATGCCGCCCAGGACTTCTCCCCGGCACATCTTCGCCGGGCCGTCGACGACAGCCTGCACCGGCTCGGCACGGACTACATCGACGTACTTCAGCTTCACGGCCCCGCGACAGTCTGCCCGGACGAGACCTTCGAACTTCTGGACGAGCTCGTCCGCGTCGGCAAGGTCCGTGAGCTCGGGGTCGGGCTCGAGCACGTCGACCACGCCGCCGCATGGCTGTCCAGCGGCCGGGTGACCCGCATGCAGCTCCCGTTCGGCATCCTCGACCCCGAGGCGCGAGCGAGTGTGTTCCCTGTCGCCGAACGATGCGGTGTCGAGCTCATCCTCCGTGGCATCTTCGGCAGCGGGCTTTTCAATGCCGAATCGGCCGGTGATGGCACCGGGCCGAACGACGCAAAGATCCGCTTCGTCATGCAGCTTCGAACGCTCGCCGAGTCGCACGGCGTCACCGTTCATCAGCTCGCCGTCTGGTGGATCCTGGCCCAGCCCGAGGCGCGGACTGTGCTCGTCGGCATCAACTCGCTCGATCACCTCATGTCGACAGTTCGATACTTCGAAACGCCGCTCGCGGATGCCTCGCTCGTCGCTGCGATCGACGACTTGATCGTGTCTCACAATTCGCCAGACCCGCAATGAGCTCTCCCGACGTCGTAGTGGTTGGCAGTGGCCCGTGCGGCGCGATGGCGGCCCATCAGCTCGTCGAAAGGGGACTTCGGGTCACGATGCTCGACGCCGGCGAACGCGCTCCCCGTGGGGCCATCGTCCGCGTTGCCGACAGAACCGTCGCGAAGTGGGTCGAACCGCGGCACATCCGTTCGGATCGGCACGTCGCCGAGGCTGACCCGGCCACCGAGTGGTACTCCAGCCTCTCGCAGGGCGGTCTGTCGAACTACTGGACGTCGGCGGTACCCCGCTTCGCTCCCGAGGACTTCCTCGATGGAGCGCGCCGAGACGAGCGCTTCGACTGGCCGATCCGCTACGACGATCTCGTCCCGTACTACGAAATCGCCGAACGTGCGCTTGGTGTCACGGCAGGAACACCGTTCCCGAACATTCCTGCCAACATCAGCGCCCATGTCGCGCACCTGCCCCGGGACTGGGAGGAGATCTGCGCTCGTGTCACGGCAGCCGGCCACCCGATGGGACCGATGCCCATGGCCAAGGGTGCACCGTGGATGGTTGCGCCGCGAGGCACGGGGTTCGACAGCTATCACTGCATTGTCAAGCCGCTCATGCGATCCGCCAACTTCGCCCTCGTTCGATCGGCGAGGGTGCGACGAGTTCGCTGGTCGAGCGCTGCCGGCCGGGCCGAAGGTGTCGAATACGTCGATCGGACGACGGGCGCCTCCGTGTTCATGGAAGCGGGCGCGATCGTGATCGCGGCAGGTGCGCTCGATTCCACGCAGATCTTGATGCGCTCCACGTCGACAGACTTTCCCTCAGGTCTTGGGAACGCGTCCGGCGTGCTCGGTCGATACCTACACGACCATCCGCGTCAATGGTGGCCAGCGGAGTTCTCGCGCCGTCTCGGCGCGATGAATCACCCCGTGTACGTGCCACGTGAACCGTACGATCGGACGGAACCGCTGAGTGGTGTGAGCATGACGATCGGTCTCACGAGCGCTCGAGACCGGCTTCGATCCATCTTCGGCGGATCCACCTCAGCGTTCGGCGTGCAGGTGTTCGGCACCGTAGTGCCGACAGAAGATTCACGCGTCTCGCTTGATCCTGAGGCCGATGATGACCTCGACGCGCCGCTCCACATCGCGGTTCGTTACGACGGTGCAGCCCGCGCTCAGATCGACGCGGCGCGAGACCGCTTCCGTGAGATCTTCGCCGCGGTCGGCATCCGCGCCGAGCCACGTGGGCCCTTCCACGAGCTCCATCCCGGCTCGTCCGTGCATTGGGCCGGCACGGTGCGCATGCATCGTTCGGCCGAGCACGGGATGCTCGACGAGTGGAACCGCTTGCACGAAGTGCCGAACGTTGTGGTGTGCGACGCGAGCTGTTTCACGACCGGTCCCGAAAAGAACCCCACCCTTACGGCAATGGCGATCGCGGCGCGTGCGGGCCGGCACATCGCGCTGTAGCGGTCTGTAGCGGTGGCCCCGGCATGCTGGGAGGTCGTTCCTCTCCGGCCCGGCACCGTCAACTATCGTGCTCGCAATGAAGCTCACCACGCTGCGAGTTGGCGGTCTCATCATCGGCGTGCTGGCTGCGCCGATCCTTGTCGGATGCTCATCCGACAAGGCGGTGGCTCCGAGCGGTCCGATCACTGCGATCACGCCGGAGAGCTCCTCACCTGATTCGAGCCAGGCGACCCTCGCTTCCTCTGGATCTGCTTCGAGCGTGCCCGAGAGCACGACGGACAGCGAAGCGAGCTTGCCCGACACCAGCGCGCTCGGCTCTGAGGCGTCAACCGTGTCGTCAACCGAGTCATCCGGAGCGGCGACTGCTGGCGCATGGGTGAACGCGACGGACGGGCTCGTCGGCCTCTCGTCCGAGTGCGGCAACATGTCGCTGGTCTCCGCGCGGCCGAACATCCCAGGCATGATCGCGAGTGTCGCGCGGCAGGGATTGTGGGCCGACGATGCGCCGCCCGGAACCGACACCTGGACCAAGTTGGGCACCGGTCCCGGTTCGGCGACGATCACCAACAGGGCGAGCAGCATCGTGTACGACCCGCTCAAGCCCACGACCTTCTGGGAGAGCGGCATCTACAACGGCGGTGGCGTGTACCGAACCGACGACGGCGGCCTGACGTTCACCCAGCTGGGCGACATCAGCCACACGGAGGCGGTGAGCATCGACTTCACCGATCCGGCGCGCAAGACGCTTCTCGCGGGCAAGCATGAAGACGCGTCACTCTCGCGTTCGACTGACGGCGGCGCGACGTGGACCGACATCGCTTCGACGCTTCCGCCCGACACCGGCTTCTCGACCGGACCGTTGGTCATCGACTCGAGGACGTTCGTCCTCGGCACGAACCACGGCGACGCACCAGGCGTGTTCCGCAGTACCGACGGTGGTGCTTCGTGGACTCGTGTGTTCGACGAGGGTGTGACGGCGCTGCCGCTGGTCACGAGCGACGGCGCGATCTACTGGGTGACGCAGACCAGTGCTGCCGTGATCAAGAGCATCGACAAGGGTGCGACGTGGACGGTCGTCACCAAGGACGGCACCCTGGCGCCGCAGGCGACCAGCTTGATCCCACTGCCGGGCGGGGCCATCGCCTCGCTCGGCAGCACGACCATCATCGTGTCCGCGGACGGCGGTGTCACATGGGAACCGCTCGGACCTGACCTGCCGTTCGTCCCGACAGGGATGACCTACTCGGCGTGGCGCACGGCGTTCTACGTCTGGCACTTCGACTGTGACTTCTCCACCGATGATCCGATCCAACCGAACTCGATCATGCGTCTGGACTACGTTCCCGCCGACGGCTGATCGAGCCCACGCCCTCCAGGGTGCGAGCCAGTCAGGAGATGACCGCCCGCGCCTCCTCGCCCGGCAGCAAACCCCACGTGGTCTCCGGGGCATCGGCGAGAAGGTGGTCGACGACCTCGACGCCCATCATCACCGAGTGATCGGTGTTGCCGATCTCGTACCGCCAGGCGCCGAAGCGTCCACGGGAGTAGATGTCATGCTCCATCAGCCAGGGCTGGATGATCGCCAGCGCCGAATCGCGTCCGATCGTCGGCACCGGGTATGAGTAGGGCACGCGCAGCAGCTCGCGACTGACGACCTTGGTGTCGGCCTGTTCGCGGGTCAGCAGCTGGCAGGCGACCATGCCCTCGAGCGTGCGGTCGATGACATCGTCGGGATTCTCCTGCTTGAAGGGCGAGGCCGATACCTCCGCCAGGAGGGAAAAGTGCCCTGGTCCGGGCGTCATCTTCGGCGAGTAGTTCGAGAGGTACGTGACTCGATAGAACGGCGAGTTCGATTCGGGGAAATACATCCAGCATTTCGTGCTGTCCAACGTGTCGGCGACGCCAATACCGATGAACATGCCCTCGGTGTGGTGCAGCCCACCGAGTGCTGCAAGTACGTGCGATGGGCACGATGGGATGAGCGGGAGCAGCTCTGTCAGCGGCATCGTGTTGATCAGCGCGTCGTACGTGGTCGACGTCCCGTCGGTGAACGAGACGGTCCGCTCATCGATGTCGACCTTCGCTACGTCTTTACCGAACTCGACCTGCTGCGGCAACGCCGCAGCGATGCGTTCGTAGAGCATGCCTGTTCCGAGCAACGGGAACTTGAACTTGTTGTTCGGCCCCCAGCTGACATCGTCGCGATCGGCGAGCAGGTTGGACAGGATGCGGCGCACATCGACAGTGGGCACCCGGTCGCCTTGCCAGCTTGTGCCCATCATCTCCAACGGATGCGCCCAGACCTTGAAGTTGTAGGGGCGCATGAAGTGCTCGGCGATGCCCTCGCCGAAGACGGCAGTGATGTACGAGTCGAACGTGTCCTTCGGGATCGAGGAGCTCTGCGCGTCGATGATGCCCATGACGCATTCGAGGAAGACCTCAGGAGGCAGGCGGTGGATGTTGTTCTGGAATGGATACGGCACGAAGCGTCCGTGCAGCCACACCCACGCCTCACGCATGTGCTCGTCGAAGTCCTCGCCGAGCATCTTTTCGACGAGGTCGTCGAAGTAGGTGTAGTGGCTGAACATGACGTGGCCGCCGTGGTCCCAGATGAACCCATGTGGATCGACGACGCTCGACGACAACCCTCCGACATGGTCGGTGCGCTCGATGATCGTCCAGTCCTCGTGGCCGAGCTCGGCGAGACGGTGTGCCGCGCCCAGACCCGTCGGGCCGGCTCCGAGGATGGTGATGCGCCCGACCATCAGATCGAATCCGCTGGCTTCACATACAGCCGCTGGCGACGGTCCACCTTGAACTTGAAGCTGCCGCGCATACCGGCGACCAACCCCTTGAAATACGGCACGTTGCCGCGGTCCTTTTTGAACAGGGGCTTCAGCGTCGATTGGGCCGCGGCCTTGACGAACACCTTGGTGAGCAGCCACGTCGCCTTCAGGTCGCGGCAGCGGACGTGTTTCATGTAGAACGCGCCATCGCCGGTGCCATAGTTGAGCAGCAGGGTCGGCCAGTCCGCTGCCTCACGCCGTCCGTCATGGCGGAGGGTGACCTCTGGGCGCAGCAAGATCACCGCGCCGCCCTTGTAGGCCCTGTACTCGAGATCGAAGTCCTGCGAGGACTTGAGTGCTCCACCGCCGCCGAGCACCTCGTCGAAGTACCCGATCTTGTCGAACAACCGCCGCCGCGCCGCGTAGTTGGCGCCCATCCCGAAGATGCGGAAGCCGGTCGACAGGCTGAGCTTCTCCGGCTTGGAGATGGTCAGCAGCGGAGTGAGCGACTGCTCGTGGGTGTCGAAGGGAATGACCTGCCCGTAGAGCAGGTCACCGTCGGGCTCTTCCCGGAAAGCGGCGACGATCTTCGTGATCCAGTCGCTCGGCACGATGCAATCATCATCGGTGAACGCCAGCACCTCGGCCGTGGTCGCACGTATGCCGGTGTTGTACGCGCGGGACAGGCCGGCCAGATCGGAGTGTCGGTAGATGATGCGTGGATCGGCCGCCGCCATGGGCGCGATCACCCGCTCGGTGGCGTCGGTGGTGCTCTGGTCGACGATCGTCAGGCGAAACGACGGATGATCGTTGGCCATCACGCTTGCGACGGCCGCTCCGATGCTGGCGTCGCGGTTGCGAGTGCACATCACCACATCGACGCATTCGCCGAGTGATTTCGATCGGCTGTCCGCCATGTTTACTCCTGTGGTGCTTCGTCGAGTTGCGGCACGGCGGTCTTCGCCCGCCCGAGTTCGCTGATCATCCCTTTGACTCGGGAGAAAGAAACTGTCCCCAAAGCTAGCGATGCCAAGGCATAGGCCACACCCCCTACGGGGACTTTGACGAACAGTGGAAGATCGACCACTGCCGCCAGGACCAGCGACATGACACCGACGCCGAGCAGGCAGCGAGTGATGAAGGCAACCGTCGGGCGGTCGACCACACCCTTGGTCCGCACCTTGAGCGCGCCAACCAGGATGAAGACCTCGGTGAGCACCGTCACGATCGCCGCTCCGATCGCGCCGTTGTCATAGCGGTTCTGCGTGAAATGGATCATCACGAACACGAGCGGCGGATTGATGATCGCCGCTGCCAGGGCCACGAGAAGGTACCGGTTCTGTCGATCGGCGGCGATCAACCCCGTGGCCAGCACGGTGGTCATCGCCGCGAGCGGGATGTGGATCGACAGGATCCTCATCAACACGATCGAGCGGTTGTACTCGGCGTCGTAGAGCAGGTGGAGGATGTCTGGCGCGACGAAGATCAGGCCGACCGAGGCTGGGATGCTGACGAACAGGACGAGGCGGATTGCCCGGTTGGTCAGTTGCGCAAACTCCAACAGCGAGGCACGCCCGGCCATCTCGGACAGTGAGGGCAAGAAGGCCGTGGTCACGATCGTCGTGATGAAGATCGGTATCCCGATCCACCGATAGGCGAGGGTGTACCAACCAACCACGGTGTTTCCGGAGATCGAGTCGAGGATCGGCACGTCGATCGTGCCATAGATGAGGTTCAGCCCGCTCAGAAGGACGAACGGCACCCCGCCGCGGAACATCGCCCGGCGAGAGCCTTTGACCCGCGGTGTTCGTCGTTCGATGAACGGACGCAGGCGGATGAAGTTGGCGGTGAGGGGAACGAAGACCGAGACGCCGAAGGCAATCGTGTACAGCACCAACGAGTGAGTGGTCAGCAGGACGAGGATGGTGAGGCCATTGCCCACATACACCTGTACCGTCGCCCAGAACGCGTTCCCGGTCATGCGTTCCATGCCTGCCAGGCCGGCCACGAGGATGTCGTTGAGCAGCCCGGCAACCATCAACGCCATGCTGAGGGCGATGAGGAGGAGGACCTCGCCGCTGTATGACAGCACCCACGCGAGCGTCAGTGCGATCGCTGAGAGCAACACACCCAGAACCAACTTGAGCTGAATGCCGTCGACGACGAGGCGACCGACCTCGCTCTGGTCTCGGGCGACCCGCTTCACGACGTACTGGTGGCTGCCGAGCGCGCCGATCAGCCCGAAGAATCCGACGAACGCGACCACGAAGGACACTCGGCCGAAGTCCTCCGAACCGAGCCTGGATGGCGCAAGGATCAGCAGCACGATCGAGATCATCCAGGTCGCGATCTGCGACACGAACAACCAGAGAATGTTCCTGTGGAGTGGGCTCATCGTGAATCGTGTTGAGCAACGGACGCAACGAGGTGCAGCGAGATGGATCCGCGCGGCAGAGCCTGCCGATCACCGAGCCGTCCTTCTGCTAGTACGACGAATACCCTTTGTTGCCGCGCAAGGACTTCACAAAGCGATATGCCGAATAGGTGATGGGGGCGGCGACGAACGTGCGCTCGCGCAGCCGGCCGAAGCGGCTGGTGTTGAACCAGTTCGCATAGAAGAAGAGCTGTCCGTCGTGGACGGCGAACGGGTCGCCGTCGGGGGCACTGCGCTCGCCAAAGGTCAATGACATCATCGGCCGCGGTGTCGCGCTCTTGTTCGGCATGCCGCGGTGCCAGAGGGTCGATTTGCGCACCAGGACATCGCCCGCTTGCATCGGGATGCGCGTGGTCAGGCGGTACTTGCGCTGGAGCGCGTACTGCCAGAACTTCTGGAACTGGCGGTGCGTGCCGGGCAGGAGATCGATCGCCCCGTTGACCAGATCGGTGTCGACGACCGCAATGTTGCAGATGAGGAAGTCGTCCGTGTACAGCCCGTCCATGTGGTAGTGCTGGGCGACGCTGCCGGGCAGGTTGAAGTTCAGGGTCGCCCGGACGCCGTTCGGTGCCGAGGGCCGCAGGCTGTGCACCGCGTCGACCAGGCCGGCGGCGGCGATTTCGTCGTAGAAGAACCGCGAGGCCTCGCCCGGGAAGCAGTTCAAGTGGCCGGTGTAGCTGCCGCCCCCGGCGAACTTCTCGGCCGCTTCGTACTCGGCCAGGATTTCCGTGTTGAAGGCGGCGATCCGATCCCGCGAGACGACGCCTGGGATGACGAAGAAGCCGGCTGTTTCGATACAGCGCTGCATCTCCGAGATGTCCGCTGACGACAGCACTTTCACCTGTCCATCCTCACTTCTTCGCGTCGCCTGTGGAGGCACACGCTAGCAGCCGGTAGACGCCCTCTGTCGCCCGGGCCATCTGGGCAATGGTGAACTGCGATTCCACCCGGCTTCGCCCGTGACGCCCCATCGCCCGGCGTCGATCGGGATCGTCGAGCAAGCCAGTGAGGTGCGCGGTCAGCTGGTGCAGGTCGCCTGGATCCGAGAGCAGGCCGTCGAGACCGTTTTCGACGACTTCAGGCGTCCCGCCGTTGTCCAACGCGACGACAGGCAGTTCCATCGCCATCGCCTCGAGATAGACGAGACCGAACGGTTCGTACATCGAGGGCATCGCGTAGATGTCGGCCGCGGCCATCAGCCTTGGCACGTCGCTGCGCTGCCCAGTGAAGATGACGTGTTCGGCGACTCCCAACTCGACGGCCAAGGCTCCCAGTTCAGCCGCGTACCCGGGCGTCATCTCCCGTCCGACGACGACCAATCGGATGTTCGGCCGCTCGACATGCGCGCTCGCGAAGGCTCGGAGCAGTTCGGTCGTCCCCTTGGCGGGGAAGAGACGGCAGACCGTGAGGACGACGAGGGTGTCCGGCGCGACGTCGAGATCGCGTCGGGCGTCCTCACGTCCGCTGCGCGGTATCCACCGGGTGACGTCGATCGCGTTGTGCACCACGTGAACTCGGGACGCGTCGAGCCCGCCCGCGATCAACGTGGACGCGACGAACTGGGAGATCGCGATCAGCGCGTCCGCTCGCTTCATCGACCACTGCAGCATCCGGCTCATCCATGCCGCATCGAAACCCACGTGGGCGTGAATGATGCACTTCGACCTGGTGAGACGGGCAACGAGCAGGCTGGCAAACGCATCACGTGGTCGGTCGGTTGTGTGCACGACCGAAATGTTGTGACGACGTGCTTCTCGGACCAACCGGACCAAGCTCGGCAAGGACGGCATTGTCATTCTCAACGAGCGCCATCGCCCCTGGTCCGCAGTGCTGGACCGTTCGCGACCAAAGTCGACCGGGATCAGGCGAACATCGGGTATGCCCTGCATCACGCTGAATGTCGGGGTGGGCGCTGATGGCGCCCCAAACGCACAGGCGATGTGAACGTCGACGCGCGTCTTGTCGAGGCCGCCGATGATCTGACTCTGCACCCACGTGTCGGCGCCGAGTGGCGGCTGCGTCGCCGTGTGTACGAACAGCACGCCGAGTCTCGCGGCCTCGGCTGCGCGGCCTGATCGGTGGTGTGCATGCCGTGATCCCCCGCGCAATGTGGATGTGAGAGAGGACCGATCCCGCATTTGTGCATGTTACAAGCGCGATCTACTCGTTTGAATTCCCCCGACCCCCACAGGCATCGCCATGGTCCATGCCATAGAATTTCGGCCGTCGGGACAAGCAAACCTGGTGCTCGACCACGACCGAAAGGGCTGAGGAGACGGTGCCATGACGACTGACAACGCCGTGTCCGTCAGCAGCGGGTCCGTCGACGATGTACCAGCGATCAGTGTGGTCATCCCGACGTACAACCGCCTGCCACGGCTCAAGCTCGTGCTCGATGCGTTGTCGAAGCAGACACTCGACGCCGAGCGGTTCGAGATCATCGTCGTCAGCGACGGATCGACCGACGGCACGAACGAGTTTCTGCTCAGCGAGGCCGCATCCTCCGTCGTCGTCGCGCTCCAGGACAACGCCGGTCCGGCGGCCGCCCGCAACCACGGCGTGCGGCTCGCCCGCGGGCGGGTGGTCCTGTTCATCGACGACGACGTAATCGCGTCGCCGGAGTTGCTCGAGCGTCACCTCGAAGGCCACGGCGAGTCGGGATCGACGGTGGTCATCGGGCCGATGCTCGATGCACCCGGCTTCGACTACAGCCCGTGGGTGGCGTGGGAGCAGGCGATGCTGTACAAGCAGTATCGAGCAATGCGCCTCGGTGAGTACGCACCGACGTTTCGCCAGTTCTACACGGGCAATGCGTCCGTGCCCCGCGACCTGATCAGCCGCGCCGGAGGATTCGACACGACCTTCCGCCGCGCCGAGGACGTCGAGCTTGCCTACCGACTCGCCCAGCTCGGTGCGACGTTCGTGTTCGACGAGGCCGCCGCGGCTCACCACCACGCCGAGCGCTCGTTCGAATCCTGGGTGGGCGCAGCCGATGCCTACGGGCGCAACGATGTGACGTTCGCCCGCGACCACGAGCAGCACTGGTTGTTGCCGGTGATGGCCTCCGAGTTCAAGCAACGGAGCCGGCTCACGCAGCGACTCGTCATGACCTGTGTGACGAGCCCGCGCCTCGTCGCCGCCGCGACCAAGCTGCTGCGGTCGGTCGCCGTCGTCACACGACGAGCACCGAAGGTCGCCAGTTCAGCGCTGAGTGGCCTGTACGCGCTGACGTACTACTCCGCAGCGGCCCAGGAGTACGGCGATCCCGCGGCCTTCAAGTCGATCCTGCGCGACGGTGCCGTCGACCGGGAGGATTCAGGTGTCTGAGCGCCCGGTCATCCCCACCATCGGATTCGTCCTCGAACAGACGCTCGGGCACGTCGCGCACTCGGACAACCTGCGCAATCTCGTCCCGCATGACGAGCGAATCGTGCCGGCGTTCGCGTCCGTGCCGTTCGAGGTCGATGGTTGGGCGGCGCGAGTGCCCGGATACTCGAACTGGACGATTCGCGCCGGCGTTCGCGCTGCCCACGCGATTCGCTCCCTCGAGCGGCGGCAGCGCATCGGGGCGTTGTTCATCCACACCCAGGTCCCGGCAGTCCTGGCCGGCCGATCGATGCGGCGGATTCCAACGGTTGTTTCGGTGGACGCAACGCCGATCCAATTCGATCAGTTCGGCGCGCTCTACGCACACGATCGCTCGAGCGACCGTGTCGAGCGCGTCAAGTGGCGCCTGAATCGCGACGCGTTCGCTCGCGCGGCTCACGTCGTCAGTTGGTCCGAGTGGTCCAAGCACAGCCTCATCGAGCACTACGAAGTTCCCGAATCGAAGATCACTGTTCTCGCGCCGGGTGTCGACGTGGCCAAGTGGTCGCGCCCTTCGCGCCGCGCTGGGCAGGGACTGCCGGTGAAGATCCTCTTCGTCGGCGGCGATCTGCCGCGCAAAGGTGGGTCCCTCCTGATCGATGCGGTTCGCCGGATGCGGCTCGATGGGCATCGCGGCGCGGCCGATCTGGAGCTTCACCTCGTCACCAACGCCGCTGTCAGCAACGAACCGGGCATCGTCGTCCATCGCGGGCTGCGCCCGAACAGCCCAGAGCTGATCGGGTTGTACCACAGCGCCGACGTGTTCTGTCTCCCCACGCTCGCCGATTGCCTCCCGATGGTGCTGTCAGAGGCGGGCGCAGCCGGGCTCCCGCTGGTTTCCACCGCCGTCGGTGCGATCCCGGAGCTCGTTCGCGACGGGGAGACCGGGCTGGTAGTCGAGGCCGGCAGCGTGGATGCCTTGGTGGGCGCGCTCACACGGCTGGTCGGTGACGCCGGTCTCCGCTCGGACATGGGCGAGAAGGCGGCCGCGCTCGTCAACGAACGCTTCGACGCGGGCAAGAACTCGCGACGGATCATCGACATCCTCACCGACCTCGTTTGTCGCTCCGGCGGGGGACAGACGTGAGCAATCGCGTGCTGCTCACCGTGTCCGGCACGATCGCCGTCGACCTCCAGGAGTCGGTACAGGCGGGGAAGCGTCCGCGAGCGGACTACGTCGAGATGTCTCGGTGCCTCGGAGCCGATCTGATCGACTATGGCGAAGCCAACCGATCGGTGACCCGTGTCGGACGAATCATCAAACGCGTGGCCGGCGACAACGCGCTCCTGGCGTGGACGTGCTTCCGGCGCCGGCGCCGTTACGACGCTGTCGTCACCGACGGCGAGCAGGTCGGCATCCCGTACGCCGCGCTGACGTGGTTCACGCGGCGGTCGTCGCGTCCGACGCACGCGATGATCGTCCACATCATCTCGGTTCCGAAGAAGGCGCTCCTGTTCAGGGCGCTCGGGTTGCGCCATCGAGTCGACATGTTCTTCGTGTACTCGAGCTGGCAGCGCGACTTTGCCCTGGAGAAGCTCGGAATGCGAGAGAACCAGGTGACGCTCACGCCCTTCATGGTCGATACGAGCTTCTTCGAGCTGTCTCGCGTTGTCGCCGAACCGCGTCGGATGATCTGCGGCGCCGGCCTCGAGTGCCGCGACTACGACACACTCGTCGCTGCAGTTCGGGACCTCGATGTGGAGGTCGTCATCGCTGCCGCGAGTCCGTGGTCGAAGCGGTCGAACACGCTCGATGGATCTCCTTTGCCGGCGAACATCACGATGTGCAAATTGAGCCTGTTCGAGTTGCGCCAGCTCTACGCGGATTCGGTTTTTGTCGTCATGCCCTTGCACGACGTCGAGTTCCAGGCCGGTGTGACGACGATTCTCGAGGCGATGTCGATGTCGAAGGCGGTGCTCTGCTCACGGACGCGCGGCCAGACCGACGTCATCACGGAGGGCGAGACAGGGTTGTACGTCGAGCCGGGCAACGCGGGTGCGTTGCGAACTGCGATCTCCGACCTCTTGGCCGACACCGATCGCGCCGCCCGCCTCGGCGCCCAGGCCCGGGCCTGGACCGAGGCCAACGCCGACATCGAGCGGTACGCAACGCGGATCGCGGAGGTGGTGCACGGCCTGACCGCGACCCGCTGAGCGAGCTACTGATCGAGCGCGCGAACGGGGCGGGCTGGGACACCCGCGACCATCGTGTTGGCGGCGACCGATTTGTTCACCAGCGCTCCAGCGGCCACGACCGCGCCTGCTCCGATGGTCACGCCGGGGAGCACCGTCGTGCGCGCGCCGATCCACACACCGTCTTCGACGACCACGGGCAGCGAGAAGAGCGGCCCGGCGCGGTTCGTCGAGGGACCGAGCTCGTGGGTGTTGGTCAGGATCATCACGCCCTGTCCGATCGCGACCCCGTGACCGATCGTGATCGGCGCCGAAGCATCGAGCACGCAGGAGTCGTTGATCCAACAATCCGAGCCGATCCGGATCCGGGACGCAGGCCGCCCCGCGCCGTGCACCGACATCATGCCGCCAATGGTCGTACGTCGGCCGATCGTGATGCCCGCCCACCGCAGGATCTTCGTCCGCAGGCGGTTGGCGACCAACGGTGGAATGAACGCGATCAGGACACGGCCGAAAAGGAACCGCGGATCGAGGTTGGCCACCTCTTGACGAACATCGCGCTGCAGCCTCACGTCGCCACCAGCGTCCGCTCCGGCACAGCGCCGGTCAAGGGAGGTTCGTCGCCCGCCTCGGTCGTCGACTGTTCCGGGACCGAAGCGACGGGAACGGGGAAGTTCGCGCAGACCGCGATCGCGAAGGCGAGAAAGACCGCTCCCCGCGCATCCCAAGCGATGTCGACGTAGGCAAAGATCGCATACATCATGACGAACAGTGTCGCGGTGACGACGACCGTCACGTCGGCGGCCGAGGAGAGCTGGCGTATCTTTCGTGCCCCAACGGCGAGAGTGCGGCCGAAGACGAAGAACAGCGAGGCGAACCCGAGGATGCCGGTTTTGATCCAGATCCACAGAATTGAGTTGTGCGGGATGTAGCGATAGAACTCGAAGAAGCTGATGTCGGGCAGAGTGATCGGCTGATGGAACGGCTGGCCGAAGCCGAGCCCCGTCAACGGTGAATCCCGGATCGTTGCGTTCAGATCGGCGTTCTCGATCACTCGATAGATGTCGGATGACTGGTCTTCTTCGCTGATGGAACCAGGCGCGATGACCGTCTTGACCGCCTGCGCGGGGAATGCCGCGGTGCCGGTGGAGTTCCAGAAAGCTCCCACGTAGCCGACCGCTGCCAAGGTGAAGACCGGAACCACTCGCCAGAAGGTTCTCCGCTGGCGCCAGAACAGCACGACGAAGAGCGCGATCAGGCCAACTCCCAACCCGACGATGGCCGCGCGACGTTGTGCGAGCAGATAGGTGTAGCCGGTCGGCAGGAGCATCCCGACGAGCAAGAACTTGGTGCGCCGAGCTGAACCGGCGAACAGCAGCGTGGCCAAGGTGAAGATGATCAGTGCGTCGATGGCCACCGACGCGCCGTGCTCCCCGAGGTCCTCGAGGGCCTTGCGGTCAGCGGCACTCAATTGCGCGTAGTAGATCAGGGACATGACCGATTGGCCGAGGACGCCCCACATCGCGGTCCACAACATTGCGCGGTACTGCCGCGCGGTGTGGCAGGTGTTGGACACGAGGAAGTAGATGATCGGCAGATACATCAGTCCACGGGACTCGTAGACGGCGACGCGAATATCTCCACCGCGGCCCACGCCGTACATGAATCCAAGGACGACGAAGCCGGTGAAGACAAGGAGGGGAACGAGCGCAGGCCCGCGAACGATGTGATGATCATGGCGAGCGAAGTGGCGGACGAACCAACAGACGACGGCGAACACCAGGATCAGCTCGAGTGGGCTGAAGTTGATCTGATCGGCGACGTAGAGCAGCGACTCTCTGCTGGACAGGTTCTTCGTGAACGGGAACCACGCCGCGGTGACGGAGTCCCCGAACAAGGTGAACAGGATCGTCATGTGCATGCCGACGATCGGTTTGACCACCCACGCGGCGGCGGTGACGAGCAGCGCTGCGATCGCGATCGAGAACGCGTCCGGGGCGCTTCTCCACGCCAACCCGGCGAGGACTACACCGACGAGCATCAGCGTGATGTACGCCGAATACCAGCGCAAGCGCTCGCGGCTGATCTGCTGCCTTGCCGAGGAGGTCCCTCCGAGGCTGTACGTCGTCACTCGATCACCCGCAGGCTGTAGAAGCTCGCAGCAACGGCAAAGCAGAAGATCGCAAAGATCACGGGTCTGCGAAGTGGAACGCGGCCGAGAGGAATTCCCCCGAGCACGAACGTCGTCAGGAGAAATGCGATGAAGACCTTCATGACCTTGAAACCGGAGAGGCTTTGTCAGGGAACGAAGAAGTGGGTCAACCGCTTCGGGATGTTCGACTTGTACTGGTTGAGGATGACGCCGAGCGACGGAATCGCGTGCAGTTGATCGGCGGCGGCCCGAACCTGTTGCACTGACGTTACTCCGTGGCGCACCACCAACATGTACGACTCGGCGTGGCGTAATTGGCCGATCCCGGCGCTGCCGGCGAGCACCGGCGGCGTGTCGAGGATGATCGTCGGGAACCGCATCGCCAGTTGGTCGATCACGTCGCCGAGCAATGGGCTCCGCGAGAACGCTTCGCGTTGACCCGGGGCAACGGTGCCGCTGTGCAGGAGGGTCAGGCGGGAGTCGCCCGTGCTGCGCAGCACCTTGTCGAGCTCGAGCCGTCCGGCAAGGACATCAGCGAGCCCGGGCGGACCTGGAACGTCTCCACCGCCTCGAGCAACCCGCCAGCTGAGGTCGATCCAGCACGTTTCGACACCGAGATCGTTGGCGACGATCGCCGCCAAGCTGCGCGAGATCGTCGTCACGCCTTCGCCGTGGAGAGCAGACGTGACGGCCAGCCGGGGTGGAAAGTCCGAATGGTCGCCGAGCTGGAAGCGGGCGATCAGGTAGCGCAGTGACTCGACCAGCGCGATCGGGATGTCTTCGAGCAGGGGCGACGTCGGCATGGTGGGCATGGACCCAACTCGATCGGCCAGGCCGTTGTCGCCAACGGTGCGATCCGGACTGCTGATGGCTGCCTGCACCGACCGTCGAGAGTTCGTAGCTCTTTTCCGGGCGCTCGGCAAACGGCCTTTGTCGATGCCCGTATCGACGCGGTTTCTGCTCATCGCGTGCCGCGAGTGAAGAAGCCAACACCGGTTTCACGCGCCATGACGTGACAATAGTGGACGTCAGAAAGCCGTGCTGGCTCTTTCGACCCGTGGCGCAGTGTTGCCGTCACGAGTTCATCCCGCCGCGAGCGCTCGACTGGGATCGTCTCGACCAAGTCCCCAGGCAGCGTCCCGCCGTCGCAGCGCCGGGATTGTGGGCACGGTCGCGATCACACTCAGGCCGCTGGCGGTTGAGATGTCGTCCGCAGCGCGCACGGTGCGATCCAGGAACGTCGAGATCAGCAGCAGTGCGGCGGCAAGGATGAAGCCGAGCACGAGGAAGATCGCCAAGGTCAGCGCCTGTTTCTTGCGGATCGACTCGGGTGCGTTCGGAAGCATGGGCGCGTCGAGGACCTGGAGCCCCTGGCCGGCCTCCGTGCTCAGCTCCTGCGTTGTCAGGTCGGCGTTCTCTTTCTTGGTCTGGGCGTTGGTGACCAGGGCCTGGGCCTGGTCGATGGCGCTGGTGAGGTTGCTGATCTCGAGCTGCTCCGATTCAGGGCGGTCGTCGACTGTCGGTGCCGGATGATCGGCGATGTAGGCCTGGAGGTCCTTTTGGGCCTCGGTCACCTTGTCCTGGTAGACCGCCGCTCGCGCCTCCCAGAAGGCGGAGGCGTCCTTCGACTGGGCGACCTGTGACTCGAGCAGGTAAGCGATGTATGCGTCGATGGTGGCTTGGGCGATGTTCTGCGCTCCCTGTGCATTCGGCCACTTGGCGACGACCGTCAGCAACTGGTACCCGTTGGCGGACGCGGACACATGGCTGCGGATGTCCAGCGCGCTCACCGCTCCGGTGGCGAGGCCCTCGCTGAATCCGCCGCGCTCGGCCACGTCGTCGACGAAACCATCGGTCGCAAGCAGCTCATTCATCGTCCGTGCAGTGCCGCCCGCAGGGGTCTCGTAGTTGTTCGCGCCGGCAATTTGAATAGTCGACAGGTCGCCCAGTAGCGGGTTGTTGACGACGCTCAGAACGCCGATCGACTGGTAGTCGGCCACAACGTTGCGCGCCTGGAGCACGCCGACGCCGACGAGCAGCGCGATCGGCAGGACGTACAACAGCCATCGTCGGAAGAAAGACTCCGCCATTCGTAGCGCGTACCGTTGCTTGTGACTGGCCGCCGCGGACCCGGAGGTCACGATGAACTCTTCCTTCGCCATTCGTGCAGCCTACCGAGGCGCGATCACCGGTGGGTCGCAGCATCCTCCAGGTAGAACTGGAGATCGAGCGAGCTCATCTGATCGATCAGACGTCGATCGACCTGACGGACCTCGGTCACCGAGCCCTCGCGCCGGGCGAGGCGCAGCAATCCGACCAACTCTGAGACTGCTTCGGCCTCCAACGGTGGGGACCCACCCAGGTCGAGCACCAGCGTGGAGCCATTGCGCAGGGCGGTGACGGCCTCACCCCACGCCGCCGAGTTGTCCGCTCCGGCCGGCCTGGCCGGCCCGGCATTCAGCACGACAGCGCCATCGACCGTCCGGATCACCAGCGTGGCCCCGGACGGACGACGAAGCTTGCGGAGGTAACGGGCCAGGCTCGGGAAGAAGACCAGGGCGTCGTGACCGTACCGCTTGGCGAGGCGGCCCGGTTCCTGGGCCAGGCGGACCACCCACTCCATGCCGATCTTCTGGATCACGGAAGGGGCCCGCTTCTTGTTGCCGATCAACATGTCGAAGGTGCCGCCCACACCGATCATCACGGGTGTCCGCAACCGGGCTCGGTTGGCATCGATGAACCGCTCCTGCTTCGGGTTGCCGAGCGCGACGCAGAGGATGTCGGGATCCAACTCGATGATGTCCGTCAGCACGTCGTCGTCGACAGCGCTCACATCGCGGATCACGGGTCCGCTGCAACCGGTGATCCGTGCCCCAGGATGCCGGGTCCGCAACAGTTCGGCGGCAGCCTCGGCAGTTCCGGGCGAGGAGCCGAAGAGGTGGATGTGCCAATTGTTCTCGGCAGCGCGAGCCGCGAGCGCGGGCACGAGATCAGCACCCGTGACACGCTCGCGGAGGCTCATCCCGGCGGCACGGGCTCCCCACAGCACCGGCATGCCGTCGGCCAGGCTGAGGTCAGCGCCCTGCAGCAGCCGCCGCGTCGACTCATCGTCGAGCGCGTTGACCAGGAAGTCGACGTTGACCGTTGCGACCTGATGGGTTCGGTGGTGACGTCGGCCGTTGGTGACCAGATCGGCGACGTGGGCGACCGCTTCGTCCATGTTGACATCGTCGATCGGCACACCGGGCAACAGGGCCGGCGGTCGGTGGGGTGCGTGCTGCGTCATCGGTCCTCGATGTTGCGAGTCGTTCGGGTCCACTGGACGGTCGCCTGCCGATCGAGCAATCGACGCCACAGGCTGAGCTTCCAGAGGATGAAGCGGGGCGCTTTCCAGAGCGAACGGTAGACGGATCGCGGTGCGTCGATCGCCCTGAGTCCGAACAGCACATGACCGACGATGACCGCGGACGAGAACGCGCTGCTCGCCAGATTGATCCGGTCGATGCGTCGGCGCCCGATCAACGCCATCGCCAACGAGGAGATCCCGCACACAGCGTTGGCCGCGATCAGCACCGACAGGGGAGGAACCAGCGCATCCAACGTGGCGTCGGCGTGAGCGAGGCGCTGCTTCCGCTGGCGGATCGCACGCCGGGCGAGCATCGGGACATAGCGACGGGCCATCTCGATCCGGCCGAGCTCCCAGCGTTCGTTCTGCGACGATGCGGCGTCGAGGGTGCTCGGCATCTCCGCCTCGAGCACCGCACCCGGTACGTACCGCACCAGGTGTCCGTCGAGCAGCAGTTCCATCTGGAACTCCATGTCCTCGGTCAGGTGGCCGGTCCACGAGCGGCCGTCCATCAGATCCGTGGCGAAGACCATGCCGTTGCCGTACAGGCCACACGACCCGCCGATCGCGACCCGTCCGAGGGGGCGGACATGATGGCGACACGCCAGGGCGGCGTACCGCAGCGCAGCTGTCGGTGAGCCATCCGGGTCGCGGACCCCGTAGAAGGCCTGGATCGCGACCGCGCCGTCGTCCAGCGCGGCGGCGACATGGCGCAGGAATGACGGGTTCAACGTCGTGTCCGCGTCGACGATCACGACGGCATCGAACGCCCAGTCTCCGTCGCGAACCCTGCGGTACAGCCAGTTCAGGGCCGGACCCTTGCCCGGCATCTGAGCATCCGTCCGCTCGTGGACCGAGAACCGGCTCCGGCGCACCACCGCCGCGGTCTCATCGGAGCAGTTGTCAGCCACGACGTGGACCTGGAACAACTCCGGCGGGTAGTCGAGGTGCGCGAAGCCGTCGAGCGCCTGACCGATCACGAGCTGTTCGTTGTGGGCCGGCACGAGGATCGCGAATCGTCGCCCTGAGGGAGTTGGTGGCGGCCCGGCGCCGGGTCGCGGCGAGCGCGTGGCCGCCGCCGCGCCGGTGATCACCGCGAGATACCCCGCGAGGATGCCGACTGCGCCGGTGGTGCCGGTCAGTGCCATCGTCGACGAGGCACGGATCGCGCGCCCCACGTGCCTCAGTATCGGGCCTCCATCCGCCACGTTCGTACGCTACCGTCAGCTCGAATGAGTCTGAACATCTCACAGGTGTGGAATGACGGGCGATCGGTCATTCGCGCCCGGTGGTACCTGCGCCACGCCGACCAGATCGGAACTCGCGTTCGTCTCAACGGCCGGCCCCGAGTGATCAACCTCGGCGAGATGCGCATCGGCCAACGAGTACGACTCGACTCCACGACCGCGACGCTGGAGCTCGTGTCCGAGGCCGGTGGGTTGCTGGACATCGAGGAGCGGGTCTTCTTGAACTTCGGCTGCTCACTCGCGGCGACCAAGCTGATTCGGATCGGCGCGCTCTCGCAGCTCGGTCCGCACTGCATGTTGATGGACAACGCCTACCACCACGTCGAACCCGACAAGCGGTTCGTCCGCCCGGAATCGAAGCCGATCATCCTCGAACGCAACGTATGGCTCGGCGCACGCACCATCGTCCTGCCAGGGGTCACGATCGGCGAGGACTCCTGTGTCGGTGCGGGCAGCGTGGTCACCAAGGACATCCCACCGCGTACGTTTGCGACGGGCGTGCCGGCGCGACCGATCCGCTCGATCTGACCTCATGTCTCGGACCACCTAGATTCTGTGGATGATCTGGTGGGCGAGACGGGTGATCGCTTGGGCGGTGGTCGCCGTTCTCGCTGCGGCGTGCTCGAACGATGGCGATCTGCCTTCCCCTGGGGCGTCCTCGCGCACGTCGGCGTCCTCGCCCACGTCGGCGTCCTCGCCCGCAGCGGACTCGGCGCCCGCCACGGCGGCTGCGCCTGAGGCGTCCGCCGGGCAGATCGTCATCGATCCGGCTGCAGCAGGCTCTCCGTTCGATCGGCGACTGCTGGGGACGAACATGCCGGCGTGGGTCGGTCCGGTCAAGCTCGCCGACCAGGCGTTCCAGCAGCGCATCGCGGATCTCGGCACGACCGTCGTGCGCATGCCCGGCGGGAGCTGGAGCAGTTCGTACGACTGGTTGGCGTGTGAGAACGGAGATGCCGACGAGTGCTCCTGGACGTGGGCGGCGCGACCGTCCGACTACCTCGGGTTCCTGGCGGACACGGGCCTCGACGGCATGTGGACCGTCAACTTCAACAGCACCGCGCAATCCGCGGCGGCGCTCGTGGCCTTCTTCAACGGGGCGGTGACAGACCAGCGAGTGATCGGCGTGGACCGCAACGGCAAGGACTGGGGCACCGTCGGTCAATGGGCCGCGCTGCGCGGCGAGCACGGTCATCCCGAACCGCACCGCGTCCAGTACTGGGAGATCGGCAACGAGGTCTACGGAGCCAACGCCGATGCCGGACCGGAGTGTGCCTCCTTCGGTTGGGAGGACCTGTGGACCTGCGACGGCGCGACCTATGTGGCGGGTGACGATGCCCACGATGGATTTGTCGCCTACGAGGCGGCGATGCGGGCTGTCGATCCGGACATCCTGATCGGCGCGGTCGGCATCGGCGGCTCTCAGTCGGAGTGGAGCGGCTTCGGTGAGAAGGTGATCGCCGCCGCCGCCGAGCTGTTCGACTTCTACATCGTGCACGACTATGGCTTCAGCGAGACACCCTCGTATGACGAGGCCCTGAAGCGGCCGGTCGATGCGTGGCCGCACGTGATGAAGGGTCCCCTCGACGAACTGGCGAATGTTCGGTCGGGCACGCCCGCTCCGGTCGCGATCACGGAGTACAACATGTTCTTCTTCGCCGACGGCGACAAGACGGCCATGATGAGCAGCGCCATCGACGCGATCTACATGGCCGACACGATCGGGCAAATGGCGCGTAACGGTGTGCAGATGGCGAACCAGTGGAACATCGTGAACGGCACCAATTCCACCGAGGGCGACTTCGGGCTGCTGGATCCGGACACGAGCGAGCCGATGCCGCAGTTCTACGCGATCGCCCTCTGGAGCCGGTTCGGTGACCACCTCGCGCCATGCAGCGCTGGATTCGACGCGGAGCTCACCCTCGATGTCTTCTGCGGCCGAGACGACGCTGGTGTGCTGTCGGTCATGGCGATCAACAAGACCGACGCGCCCGTTGAGTCGTCGATCGCCGGTCTGGCTGCCTCGACCTACGACGTTGTCGTGGACGTTGCCGCAGCAACGTCGCTCGACGACACGACGATGGTGTACAACGGCTCGTCGAACCGAGCGCTGCCGCTCGACGACTCACCGGGCGCGTCTCTCGGATCGACGGTCGGGGGGAGCATCGACGTGACGTTCGATCCCTTCTCGATCACGCTGGTCACGCTCTCGCCCCGGAGCCCGGCTGGGTGACCGGACGCGCGACAGCCGACGCGATCGAGGTGGCGAACGCGGCGCACGCCCTCTCACCCGATCGGTTGCGCACGGGTGCCCGAGCGATCACCCCCGACGACTTCGGCCGGTTGTTCGTCCAGGAGCAGCTGCTGGTCCGCGCCGCGCTGGCGGTGCGCAGAGCGGAGTTCGCGTCCGGTCGGGTGCTGATGCGGCAGCTGCTCGGCCTTGCCGTTCCCCTTCCGACCGCCGACGATCGATCCGTGCGACTCCCCGACGGGTTTCGAGGCTCGCTGGCTCACGACCGTGAGCTGGTCGTCGCAGCCGTGGCAACGAGCTCCGATTTCCGAGCGATCGGCATCGATGTGGAGCCGAAGTCGGTCCTCGAGGAGGACGTCGCGCGCGCCGTGCTCCGCTCCGATGAGGACCTCGACCCATGCCTGGCGTTCTGCCTGAAGGAGGCCGCCTACAAGGCGTGGAGCTCGATGGGGGGACGCCCACTCGGCCATCACGACGTCCGCATCGAGTTGGCCGGTTCCTCGTTCACCGCCGAGATCGTCGGCGACCGGACCCTGGACGGGTGCCACACCGGCGTCGCCGGGCGATGGCTGGCGCTCGTCGTCGTCCCGTCCGAGTAGTACTCCGGTGGTCAGTTCCGCCAGCTTGATGAATGCACCCGGCACCATCGGGGATAGCGTCGGTATTCGTGCAGGTGATCACCGATCTCACTGAGAACCTCTGGCCCGGCGAGCGTTCGGTCATCACGATCGGCGCGTACGACGGTGTGCATCGCGGTCACCGAGCGGTCATCGCCGAGGTCATCGCGCTGGCCGAGGCAAAGAACTGTCGGTCGGTCGTGGTGACCTTCGACCGCCATCCGGCCAGCATCGTTCGGCCCGAGTCTGCTCCGAACCTGCTCACCGATCTCGACCAGAAGCTCGAGCTGCTCGCCGAGACCGGTGTCGACGCAACGGTCCTCGTCCGCTTCGACGAGCAGCAGTCGTACGAGGGCGCTGCCGATTTCGTCGAGCGGGTGTTGGTCCACTGCCTGGCGACGCGTGCCGTGGTGGTCGGCGAGGACTTCCACTTCGGCCGCCAGCGTTCCGGCAATGTGGCGCTGCTGCGCGAGTTGGGCGTGTTGAACGACTTCGAGGTCATGCCGCGCGACCTCGTGCTCCGCACCGACGGCATCGACGAGCCGATCAGCTCCACCGCGATTCGGCGGGCGCTGGCCGGCGGGCAGGTCGAGCTCGCGGCAGAGCTGCTCGGACGCCCGTACGAGGCGCGAGGTTCGGTCGTTCGCGGCGACGAGCGGGGCCGGCTGCTCGGATTCCCGACCGCCAACGTCGAAGTGCCCAACAAGGTCTGCTTGCCGGCCGATGGGGTGTACGCCGGTTTCTACCTGCGGCCCGACGGCGAGCGGCACCCGTGCGCGATCAACCTCGGTCGGCGCCCCACGTTCTACGAGCATGCCGATCACTCGCTGCTCGAGGCACACCTGCTCGACTTCGAAGGCGACCTGTACGGCGAGAAGGCGCGGGTGCAGTTCACCCACTTCCTGCGCAGCGAGCGCAAGTTCGACGGCATCGACGCGCTGGTGATCCAGCTCAAGCACGACATCGAGCACGCCCGGGCGGCCACGCTCGACTGACAACAGCCCCGGAAAGCCGGGCTGCTGCGCCCGATCTTCTGGCGGGCCGTGGGACCGGACCAGCGGCCGCCGAACACCTACGCGGTGGCGTTCGCTTCGCTCCGCCGGGACAGTTTCATCGCGCCAGCAGCGACCACGTATCGAACGATGCGTTCGCAGGTGCGGGCACCCTGACGCGCGGCCGCCTTGAACTCCCGGCGCCACGCGAGCGACCAGGCTTGGCGCAAGCCGTGCAGCGTGCCGTCGAGGTAACCGAGGCGCGCCAGCAAGAACTGCTCGGGAGTGTTCGACGGATCGGTGAGCGTCTTGCGCCGGACCCTGAAGTAGGCCACCTTCCAGCGGCCCGAGGTGTCCGTGAGCGTGTCCCCGTGCCGTCTCCAGTTGAGCACGACCCGCTCGGTGTAGCCGATGATTCCGCGCCGGCAGATGCGAATCGCCAGATCCCAGTCGTCGGCCGGATCGGTGTCCGGGTCGAACTCACCCACGGCTTCCATCACCGAACGACGAATGAGATGGATGCCAGGAGTGATCACGTAGTTGTGGTAGACGAGGGCTCCGAAGTCCACGGGTTCGTGCGGTTCCATCGGCGTCAATGATCTGCCCCGATAGGCGACCCTGTCTTGCATTCGTTCCTGCAGGTCGTCGTTCGGCACGAGCCGGCCGTCTTGGTCGATGCACCGAGCCAATCCGTGCACCGAGACATACCTGCCGTGCTTCTCCAGCTCGTCGACGAGTGTCTCGAGCGCGTCAGCTTCCCAAATGTCGTCGCTGTCCAGAAAGATCACGAACTCGGACCGGCGATCCGTCTCCGCGAACCCTCGGTTCCGCGCGCTCGCGACGCCGCCGTTGGTACCCCGAACGACCCGGATGCGGTCGTCGTCGTTGGCATGCTGCTGCGCAACCGCACCGGTTCCGTCGCTGGATCCGTCGTCGAAAACGACGACCTCCCAGTTGGTGAAAGTCTGGGCTCGAATGCTTTCGAGGGTCGGCCCGACGTACCGCTCGCGATTGTACGCTGGCACGACGATGGAGACCCGTGGCCCGACCTCCCCCTCGTGCTCCAGGGGATCTGCGCTCGTCGCGTTCACGGGCATCACACGCGCACCCTACTCGGTGGCACAGCAGCGAGACGCTGACGGGGGCTAACGACCGAGTGTCACCAGCAGCACCAGCCCCGTCAGCACGACCACGGTTGCGGTGAGGCGGCGGCGGGCGTCGCCTTCGCCGAGGAACTTCCAGCCGACCAGCGCAGCCAGCACGACACTCGACTCGCGCAGGGCGGTCACGTACCCGACCGACGCGAACCGGACAGCGACCAGCACGAGTGTGTATGTGGTCAACGACGCCACTCCGGCGAGCAAGAACTTCCGCCAGTCGATCTTCACCGCGGCGCGCAGCTCGGGGAGCCGACCGGTCGCGATGCCGAACGCCGACAGCGTCAGCAACGTCGTCATCGAGTTGGCAAGGCCGTACCCGACCTCGTGGACCACCCCACCGTTGGTGATCTCGGTGACCCGTGAGCCCTTGCTGTCGAGGAGCGTGTAGGTGCAAATCGTCGCCGCGACCGCGGCCGCGGTGAGAACGGCAGGGCCCCGCGCCCGGCCGGCGAGGATGGCGAGCCCACCGGCGATCGTCACGATCGCAATCACCGTCCATGCCGTGGCGTGATCGCCGAGCAGCACCACACCGCCGATCGCGGCGAGGAACGCGCCACCGCCGCGAGCGATCGGGTACACCTGCGAGAAGTCGCCGTGGCCGTACGCCCGCGCGAGCAGCAGCGCGTAGGGCAGGTGGACGCATCCGGACAGGAGCGCCCACGGCCAGCCCGCCGCCGGCATGCCGCCAGTGGCGACGAAGGCGACCGCCGCGATCAACCCACCGAGACCGAACTGCGCCCACAGGGCGATGAACCGATCGTGGGGGGACTGCTTGACCGCGAGGTTCCATCCCGCGTGCAGCACCGCCGCGCCGAGCGCGAGCAGGGTGGCGGTGAGCACG
>Ga0075365_10000091_pt1 | contig 26191 bp, 30 predicted proteins | sample EndMetdeltDD1765_FD_71387 | JGI IMG/M metagenome (GOLD analysis project Ga0075365, IMG submission 71387) | Populus endosphere microbial communities from Tennessee, USA - Endosphere MetaG P. deltoides DD176-5 | ecosystem: Host-associated > Plants > Roots > Endosphere | place: USA: Tennessee... | reverse complement strand
TTCTTTAGTACGTACTTCTTCGTCGTTGCGTCCAAGTCGTACTTTACGCCAGTGATGTCGATTGATTCGATCATGCTACCCTCCTCGTGGTTAGGTTTGTATCTTTAGTATAGCGCGAATTAAATAATTTCGCGATTGCCAAGGTACGGACGCAGCGCCACCGGAATGCGCACCGAACCGTCTGCTTGCTGATGGTTTTCAATAATAGCGATCGGACCACGGCTCAGCGGCAACGCGGTTGCGTCGTTCGTATGGATCAGTTCGACTTTTCCGTCCTCGCGGCGAACACGCGTTTTCAGGCGGCGCGCTTGGTAGTCTGTCATGTAGTCAGCCGTGTGCGTTTCGCGGTAGGCATTTTGACCTGGCAGCCACGCCTCGATATCAATACCGCGCGCGTTTGGCTTGCCGATGTCGGCAGTACATTTTTGCAGTACCTGGTAAGGAATCTCTAACAATTCCATGATTTTCTCTTGGATTGCTACCATAAACAGATGTTCATCGAGGCCGGCCTCGGCCACGCCCAAGCTCTCCATTTCTAGCTTGTCAAACTGATGCATGCGGAACATGCCTTCCATATCCTTGCCATATGTCCCTGCTTCGCGGCGGAAGCTGGTCGCGTAGCCAATGTAGCGGACAGGAAGTTCGCCTTCGTCAAAGATCTCGTCAGCATGCATGCTGCCCAAAACATGTTCGGCACTCCCCTGTAGCCACAAATCTTCGTCCTCAATTTTGTAACGGTCGTCGCGTGGCTCTAGACGATCCATCGCGTCGTAAAGTTCAGTACGTAACATTAACGGCGGCAATACCGGCAAGAATGGCTTGCTACTCACGTTCAGATTATTGTCACGAATGATTTGGTCAATAAATTCCTGGTCGGATAGTTTATCCATGACAAACTGCACCAAAGCGAATTGCAGTTTCACCAAATCACCCTTTAAATACGCAAAACGTGAACCCGCGACTTTGGCAGCGCGTTCTTTATCCAGCCAGCCCTTGGCCGCCGCAATTTCGGCGTGATTTTTTGGCGCAAACTCATAGGTACCTGGCTCACCCACCTTTTTGGCAACGACATTCTCGTCTTCGCTTGCACCCACGGGGACGTCAGAGTGTGCCATGTTTGGCACTTTCTTTAGTAGATCCGTTAAGGTCGTTTCCGCCTCCTTAAGATTCGTTTCAACAGCTGCCAAATCCTCTTTGACCGTCTTGCCTTCGGCAATCAGCTCGGCAGACGGCTTGCCACCTTTCATCCGTGAAGAAATTTCGTTGCGTTTTTCGCGCAGCATATCAGCTTGCTGTTGCAGCTGGCGTTTATCCGCATCCCATTTTAAAAGTTCGGAGATATCAACGTCGTAGCCTTTGGCCTGTGCGTTTTTTTGAACTTCTTCTGGGTTATCTCGAATATAGCGGATGTCTAACATGGCTCTATTATACCCTATCCACCCTAAATCTCTACAGGGATGGCCTTGAAATTATAACAAGCTTATGCTATAATATAATAAATGGTATTCCATAGAAACAAAAACAAAGCACCAACCCCTGAACAAATTGCCGAATCGGCACATTTAGTAATCGAGACCGTCAAAGAGACCGGACTCGATCCTGAACATACCCTCATTATGGGCGGCAGTGCGCTTGCACTTGCAGGCATACGGCCCGCAGGCGACATCGATCTTATTATTCCAGAGCAGGTTTACCATCGCACAGTTGGACGTGAATTTGCGCTACCTAGCGGCATTGCACTCCGACGTAAATCCAATACCCTCTATCCCGTTATGGAGACCTATGGCAAGAAGCCTGGCGACAGACTGCATGTCGATGTTACAACCGCAAAAAGAGACTACGGAGACGACCAGCGGTTTTTGGAAGAGCTCGAGACATACGAGTCTATCCAGGGTTTCAAGTATTTACCCCCATTACTTGTCGCCCAGCGCAAACTACGAAGCGAACACCGTCGACGCAAAGACGACAAAGACATCGACCTCATTCACCAGCACATCGAGCGTAGCAAAATAAAATAAGACCCATATACGAGTCTTATTTTATTTAGTCTTGACCTTTATTCGGTGCGAAGCGCTTCGATCGGATCGAGCTTGGCTGCCTTTCGTGCGGGGAAATATCCAGCGACAACGGCAATGACCATCAAACTAACTACCAGAATAACGCTTGTAAGCGGCTCGAACTTCAAGAGCTCGGTTCCCTTTTCAAGCTCCATGCTGCTTGCGATCCATGGATTGAGCAGATTAGTCAGTAGCGCCAATCCCGTTCCGATAATCCCACCAAGGAATCCGACCCAAGCTGCTTCGTAACGGAATAGACGGCCAACGTCCTTGCGACGAGCACCGAGCGCTTTCATTAGGCCAATTTGCTGCGTTCGCTCAAGCACGCTGATGTACTGCGTGTTGATGATGCCAAATATTGACGCCAGGATTGCCAGAAAGCCAAAGCCGGCCGCCCCGTACTGGACAACGTCAATAAACTGGAACAATGCGGTTTGTAAATCTTGCAGCGAAAAGACGGTGTAGCCCGCGTTCTCGATCGCCGTTTGCGTTGCTTTGACATCGGCGTTTTCAGCCACACGCACCGTCACGCCGTAATATGAGTTGTTTTTAGCCTGGCCTGCCGACTGGAAATCGTGAATAGATTTTCCGTCCGCCGTTGAAATAGTCAGCGCTTCCTCGTACCGCAAAACCGTGCTGGTCTTTTTGTTGACTGCGGCAATTTTAAATGTCTTATCGAGCGTCTCCGCCTTTTGACCTGGAACAAGTGATGACTTTTCGAACCGAACGGTTATCGTTTTACCAATAGCTTCTGCCGCACTCTTAAAGCCGAGCGATTCCAGGTATTCTTCGGCAACCACAACGTCACCTTTACCTACCTCGTTATTCTTTAACGTTCCGGCAGCAAGTGGTATTTCGGTGCGATCCGCTTTGATATTGACGGTCGTTTCATACTTTTTGCTTGTCGCATCACGGGTCATGTACATTGCGCTGATGTTGTAGAGCGGCGTGACTTCATCGACATTGTCAATAGCCTTGATCGTCTTTAAATCATCATCATTCAACATGCCGGGGTCGCTGGCTTTTGATCCTTCCCCGTATTCTTTTGGCGCAGAATCATCCTGGTCGGTTTGAGCAAATACACTGAGGCTATTGGCGTCACCGTTATTTTTAATGAGATCATTTGTATACGCCTGGCCGCCAGCGCCAGCCGCAAGTGCGACGGTTACCGTAAACGCGCCGACACTAATGGCGAGACTTGTCAGGAGCGTGCGTGCTTTCGCCTGACGAAGGCTGCGTCCCGCACGGCGGATCGTATCGCGGATAGTCATTATTTTGCTCCTTTCGGTTGGGTTATCGATTCAATTTTTCCGTCTTTGATATGAATTTGCATGTCGCATTTTGCGGCAAGCTCGGCGTCGTGCGTTACGATAATGAGCGTTGCTTTGTGGTTTTTTGCGTAGTCAAAAAGCAGCTTTTCGATAACGTCACCGGTAACGCTGTCGAGGTTTCCGGTTGGCTCGTCGGCAAAGAGCACTTTTGGATCATTTACGATCGCACGCGCAATTGCCAGGCGTTGCTTTTGACCGCCTGAAAGATCGCGGGCCCGGGATTTCTTTTTATCGGCAAGTTCGACAGCCGAGAGTGCCGCTTCGATTTTTTTGCCGCGAGTACGTGGCGACACGTTAGCGATTTCAAGCGGAAGGCTGACATTATCGTAGCAACTTTCGTTCGCCTGCACGAAAAAGCTCTGAAAAATAAAGCTCATTTTGTGTGATCGAAAGGCATCAATTTGTCTGGTTTTTAGTTTGAGGATATCCTTGCCATCGATAATAACCTCGCCTGCTTCAGGACGGTCAAGGCCGCTCATGGCATGCATCAGCGTGCTTTTGCCGCTGCCCGACTTTCCTAAAATCGCAACACTCGCGCCATCAGGAATCGTGAAACTCACATCGTTTAGCGCTGTAAATTTATTATGCTTTTTTCCATACGTCTTGGTGACGTTTTTTACTTCGATCATCGATTATTATCCTCACTTTCGATGGTTATTTCCGTACACTGCGAATCAAGCGTCGTAGCAATCTGGTTTTTACCGTTAAATGTCATCCTGCCGCTTGTCACGTTTGCCACGCTCACGCGTGCCTCGCGGGTATGTGCCGGGCAGGATTTTTGATCGTCGACAGTTAAGGACTCGACCGTTCCAAGCAACATTTGCGCCGATGGATGAACACTGATTACAGCTTTGCGCACAATGGCAGCGTCAGCCGCAACCATGCTTTTCTCTCCTGATTCGACCGTAAGTACCAGAACGTTCGTTGCCAGGTTTATATCCGCATCCTCGGCAGCTGTTATTTTGAGCGCATCTTGCTTGTCTCCCTGATATTCGAGGCTAGTGTCAGTTTTTGCGGTAATTTCCTGAAGTTCTGGCCCATAAATCCGCACGAGCTGCGTTTCCCCTAGACACCAGCCATGGCCGCATGATGGTTCGGCAGTTTTGCTAGCTTTTACCTCTAGAATTCCGTCTTGCAGCGTGACATTGACTTCAGGAGCTTTTTCACCTTCGGGAACGTAGGCACGGACAACGCTTTTTGAAGTCTCCGCACCGGTCGCGACAACATATTCAAATTTCATACCGGGAGTATCGGCAACGAGCGCTTTGGCAGATTGGATATTTTGCGGTAACGAAAGTGCGGCTTCTTGCGTGTTCTTTGTTACTGTCTCGCGATACAAATCGCTTCCATATTTTGCCGTCACAACGGCGGCTGTAAACGACGCCAAACCAAGAACAATTATGATGCAACTACTAATAACAACGCGCTTGGTGAGCTTTTGCGTAAACGAGGCGTACGCGCTCAGGATCATAAGCGCCGTAAACAGCACGCCACTAGCAACCGCCAAAATGAACGCTGCGAGTAAAAAGTCAGACTCTCCGGTATAAAATACTGATCGCGCGTCACTGCTAAACGTTACGCCAAGAATCGCGGCAATCGTTGCCAAAGCAGATAACGAGGCGGCAATCACAAAGAAAACACCAAGCAACGTCAGAATAACACGACGGCTTGCCGTACGATCGCCGTGCGGTTTTGTCGTTTCGTTTTCGTTCAGTTCACGTATAGAGCTAACCGTCACAGGGCGTCCTGCCATCTGCAATTTGTCAGCCGCCGACGTAGCCGAAGGAATAGCAATCCACAAGACAATGTACACCAAAAGCATCGTTCCGAACGAAGCCAGCGCCAAAAGGATGAAGACAATCCGCACCCACATCGGGCTGATCTTGAAGAAGGCTGCAATTCCAGCAAGAACCCCACCAAGGACGGCGTGATCTGTGTCACGGTACAGCTTGCGCGATTGCTCCCCGATCTTTTCCATATCTTCCTGAGCCGGCGTTTCGTCATCGTCCGCCATAAACTCGCGCGGCTCGCCAAGTTGCTCCTTAAGTGCCGCAACGTCCGCTTCGGTAATAACGCCGTTTTTCGCAACGCCGCGTTCTGCTAAAATTTCCGTAATGCGAATCTCGACGTCACCAATAATTTCGGTGTCGTTACTGTACGCCTCGAGCGTCTTTAAATACGCGTCGAGTTGTTTTTTGGCATCGATTTCCGCGTCGTAGGAAATCTTTGCGATGTGAATCCGGGTAATCTCTTTCATGACCGTTCCTTTATAACTTTTTTAACGTGGTATTGAGTGTCGTGATTTTCTTTGTAACATGATCTGTCACCTGGCTGCCGAATTCCGTCACGCGGTAATATTTGCGCGGTGGTCCTTGCTCGGACTCTTGCCACTCATGCGTCAAAAGCCCGTCCTTCTGCAGGCGGGATAATAGTGGATAGATCGTCCCTTCTACTACGACCAGCTCGGCGTCACTCAGTTTGCGAATGATATCACTCGTGTACATCGGTGCACCGCTGCAGACCTTTAAAACGCAGTACGCTAAAAAACCTTTGCGCAGCTGAGTCGCCAGCTGTTCGGCATACCGTTCACTCGACCTTTCTTCGTTATTCATAGTTCTATGTTATACAAGGTACTATTGATTGTCAACTATGTACATCAAAAAAGAGCGCCTTTCGACGCTCTTTTACAGCTCCCAACCTTAGCCAATCCACTTGGAAAAGGCGGCCATGTAATTTTCAAAATTCTTGTGCCAACGATCGTCGAGCAACTCCCCACTCTCGTCGAATAACTCGCCCGCATTCGCAACGTACACCTCAGGCTGTCCCATCAGCTTCATGTCAAGAAAGCCGACGATACCGCGAAGTTCAGCCTGCGCTACAGTAGTTCCAGTTGGCGTAGGCGTACCGCCAACGATACCGACCGGTTTGCCAGCAAACGAGTTAGCTCCCCATGGACGGCTTGCCCAATCGATGGCATTTTTAAGCACGCCGGGAATGCCACGATTATATTCTGGCGTCACAAACAACACGCCGTCCGCTGCCTCCACCTGGTCTTTTACCCTGCGTGCTTCGGCAGGATAGTTTACTTCAAGATCCTGGTTAAATAACGGCAAATTTAAATCAATGTACTCGAATTCCATTCCTACAGGGGCAAGTTTTTCAAGCGCCCCTGCGATATTTTTATTAATAGAATTTTTTTGCAGGCTTCCCACAAAAACAGCGACTTTAGTCATGTATGACATCCTCCGGTTTTTTACTTACTATACTAAGTATAGCTATGTCACTATACAAATGCAAGCAAAAACCGGGCTTTCACCCGGCTTCTTTTTCTAGAAATTAATCCAGTTTAACGTGCGGATAAATTTCGCGCGTCGTACTATCATATTCCGTACGAAGCTGCGGAAATGGAACACCTTCACGCGCAGTGACGCCCTCAAAGATCCAGAACACGCGCTCGCTACTCCCCCATCCACAGGCCGGCGGCATACCATACTCCAGCATTTCGACGTAGTCGATATCAAGCATCATTGCCTCGTCGTCACCAGCGTCGCGCATTTGCTGCTGCTGCACGAAACGGTTTAGCTGGTCGATCGGGTCGTTTAGCTCGGAGAAGCCGTTGCCAAGCTCGCTGCCGGCGATTACCGGCTGGAAACGCTGCACCGTTTGTTCGTTGTCGGGGTTTGATTTAGCAAGCGGACTGATGAATTTTGGCGTGTTGATCAGCCATACTGGTCCGGTAACGTCCTTGCGGATGTTCTTCCAAAGCTTGTCGATGCCACGGGCACGGTTCTCGGTTTGCTCAACCTCTAGCTTGTTATCGGCAAGTGCTTTTTTTACTTCATCAAGCGTACTTTTGTAGACATCAATTCCATAGCGTTCGCGAATGATCGTCTCGTAGTCCCAAACTTCCCACTGCCCGCTCATGTCGACGTCAAAATTGCCGAGCTTAAACTGCAATGTACCGAACGTTTCCTGCAACACATACTTGTACATGTCTTCCATAAAGCGCATGCCATCTTGCCAATTAGCGTATGCCCAGTACCATTCCATCGCAATATGCTCTGGCAAATGCTCGTCGGAATAGTTTTCGTTTCGAAAGCGCGGACCAAGGTCATATACCTTCTCATACCCTGCGCCAATTAAGCGCTTCAGCGGCAACTCGTGACTGATACGCAGGTAAAAATCCTGGTCGAGCGCATCCATATGCGTCACGAACGGGTTGGCATCGGCGCCACCAGTAGTGTGCTCAAGCACGGGAATATTGATTTCAAGAAAGCCGTTCTCGTTGAGATAATCACGTGTTGCCTGCCAAAATTTACTACGACGCACGAAGCGGTCACGCACATCTTGGTTGACGTTCATGTCCACGTAGCGGCGACGCAGGCGCTCTTCCTTATTGGTAAGTTCGGTTGGCATTGGACGAAGCGATTTCGTGAGCAAGCGAAGCGTTTTTACCCCGACGGAAACTTCGCCGGTCTTGGTTTTAATCACCTCACCAGTTGCTTCGATAAAATCACCCGTATCAAGCAGCGGGAGCTCTTTTAGTCCCAAAATACCAGCAGGCGCGTCAAGTTCCGCGACATCGCCGTCACGTAAAAAAAGTTGGATTTGGCCGCTAAAATCCTTTAAGACGATGAACGCCAACTTGCCAAACTTGCGCAGACCCACGACACGGCCCGCAACCGTAACGGTCTGACCTTCGATTTCGTCAAACTTTGGCGCGATTTCACCCGCATTTGCCGTCCGGTGAGATTCGGCTGGGTACGGATCAAGCCCTTGTTCTTTTAGGGTTTCTAGTTTGCGTAATCGCTCGTCGCGGTAGTCTTGAAGTGTTGCCATATCTGTTACAGTATACCATACCGATCTGGAGACCGGCACTCGTTCATTCGAAGAACATTGCGAGAACCCAACCCGTACGCCGACTGTGCAGCTGATTGTGAGTTCTTTTTGGCGTGGAGCCTGTTCTTGAATGAGTGCTAATCCTGAACAAACCAAACGGGAGCACCAGGGCTCCCGCAATGTTCTTATCGAAAGGATGGCAAGTCTTTCGACGCTTCTAGCTAATCGTAACGATCTCGTACGTAATGTCGCCCTTTGGCGTCGTAATCGTAGCAGTATCCCCAACTTTTTTGCCCATCAGCGCTTCACCGATTGGCGATTCGTTACTGATTTTACCCTCAAGCGGGTCGGCTTCGACGGGGCCAACGACAGTGTACGTAACCGTCTTTTTGCCAGTTTTCAGCTCTACTTTACTACCGAGAACAATTTTCGAGCTTTTGCTGCTTTTGATAATTTCCGCATTAAGCAAAATATCTTCGATTTCCGCGATACGGCTTTCAACCAAGCCCTGCTCTTCACGGGCCGCGTCATATTCGGCGTTTTCGCTTAAATCACCATAATCACGTGCTTCGGCGATTTTCTCGGCGATGGCACCACGGCGGCCTTTAAGTTCTTCGAGCTCAACCTCGAGCTCACGTTTACCTTCTTCTGTAATTTGATACATCTTCTTCATAAAAATTATTCCTCCATTTCGTGGTAAATGGTGTAGGATAGATATATTTTAACACTATATATAGTGTATATTATCTTTCCTCCATTTACAATCATACAAGTTTAGCAAGCAGCTCCTCGCGTGTCAACATTTCCGTCGCCCCAGTCCGTCGTACGGTGTATTCGTAGTTCCCCGCCTCAATCAGACGGTCGCTTACGGTGACGCGGTACGGAATTCCCATAAGTTCGGCGTCGGCAAATTTCGCACCCGGACGTTCGTCACGGTCATCGTACAAAACTTCAATACCCTTCGCGGTCAGTTCGGCGTACAGCTCCTCGGCGTGTTGCACGGCAGCGTCACTGCCAATTCGCACCAGGTATACTTTAGCAGGCGCAACGGCTTCTGGCCAGACCAAACCTTTGTCATCGCTGAAATGTTCGGCAATTATCCCCATTAAACGGCTGATACCGATGCCATAGCACCCCATGATAATTGATTGCTTATCCCCATTTTCATCCGTGAAATACACGTCTAGCGCGTCGGTATACTTGGTTTCAAGCGGGAAAATATTCCCTACCTCAACACCTTTTTTCTCGACCAATTTTGATTTATCAAGACCAAGCTTGGCAAGGTTTTCGTCGTTGTAGACCTCTTCGTTAATAGCTATGCGCTTTTCTTCGTCGACATAAATCGTATCTTCTCCAATGTCGCTGAGCGTTTGAAACTCGTCACTAAAACGTTCGGTAAAAATACCGCCATCAGCTGCCGTGCGGTACGTAATGTCACCGATACCCAAACGGTCGTACACGCGATGGTACGCCTCGGCAGCGCGCTCATATAGCTCGATGTGTTCTTCCTGGGAGCGCGCAAGTGAATACATGTCTTTCATGACGAATTCGCGCCCACGAAGCAACCCGCTTTTCGCGCGCAGCTCGTTGCGGAACTTGTTTTGGATTTGATAGACAAAAATTGGCAAATCCTTGTACGAGTTGACATATGGCGTCAACGCGTCAACGATAGGTTCTTCGTGCGTCAGACCAAGCCCAAGTTCGGTGCCGTTTGTCAGTTTCGTTTTGAACCAGTTGTCGACTTTTGCATCGTCCCAGCGATCAGTCTTTTCGAAAATATCACGTGGCTGGAGCGCGGTCATCATAACCTCTTGCCCGCCAATGCCGTTCATTTCTTCGCGGACGATGGTTTTAATGTTTTCCAAAACGCTCAGTCCAAGCGGCAAATAAGCATACACCCCAGCCATTTCCTTATGGATAAAGCCGGCGCGGATTAGCAGTTGTGCGTTTTTTGCTACCTCATCAGATGGCGCAGTCTTGCTTGTTTTTGTAAATAGTTGCGATACTCGCATGGTGGAAGACTCCCGATAAATTTATACGTTTTAAATGCGTGGAAAAATATACTACCGGCACGCCGGAGTACGAAAGACGGGTGATGTCGTGGTTCTCTTCATCATTACCCCCCTATTGTATGCAAAATCGACGGATTTATAAAGAGCAAATAGAATGCTAAGCCGTTTTTCATCATATGCAGCAGTATTCCAGCCCAAATACTCCCCGTCACCTCGCGCAGACTACACATCACCAAACTAAGTACAAAAACATCAACGCCAACGTTCCACTGACCGTGAACCGCGCCAAATAATACGCTCGTTAAAATCATCGCCAGCCAGATTGGCACCGTTTTTCGCAGTTTACCGTACAAAAAGCCACGGAACAGTGTCTCTTCGGCAACTGGCGCAACGACCACCAGCGTAATGAACGCAAGTAAATATTCGTAACGTTGTGAGATATTCTCGAACCCAACCTCCTGGGTCTGATCGGCGTTAAAACCAGGAATAACCTGGGTAATGACATACACGAGTGACGCCGACGCTAAGAGATACACGACAAATCCAGCCGGCGCCATGCCGATATCCATCCAGGATGGCAATCGGGACAGGCCGACATCTGCCAAGCTGACGCGCCGCTTTTTCACTATCCACGGCACGCCGACGGCAATCGCCAAACTCAGCGCATACGAAAGTGCCGCAAAGACAAAATTGAACGTCGCACTATCAAGCGCAAACACCACACCTATCCAATTAAAGACGTAAAGAAGCGCGACAAGCACAAGCTGCGCAACGACAAAGCTCGCCAGCACCCACAAAGTCCACATTACCGCGCGTCCGTACCTGCGGTGGCGCGCCGGAATCTTTTTCTCGATATTAGAAGAGTTTGCTGACATCCGCCACCGTCACAATCACGACTATCGCCATCAATGCCATAAAGCCCGCGCCCTGGATCTTCTCTTCGCGCTCTTTCGTAAGCGGCTTTTTCATCACGCGGAACAACGCCATGACAAACCAACGGCCACCATCAAGCGCTGGGATTGGCAGTGCGTTCATAACAGCTAGTGTCAGAGAGATAATCGCCGTCAAAAACAATACTTGCGTCAGTCCGGCTTGCTCTGCCGCCGGGAAGATTACTCCAAGAATACCGATCGGCCCGGCAACGCTCGCTCCTGCTGTCGAAAGATCTTTTCCTGCCTGTTCACGAGCCGCTTGGTCAGGACTAAACTGCATCACCACGCCTTTGGTAACGTTCACTACCAAATCGCCGAGCCCTTGAAGTGTGACCCAGGTAAATTGCGCGGTCGTCGCAACGCCCACGAGCGGTGCCGACCAGCTCGCCTGAAGCTGCTCGCGTTGACCCAGCCCTGCGCCAAAGACGCTACCCGACTCGTCGTCACGAAGCGTGACTTCTTTGGATGCTTCCACGCCGCCGCGAGTATAGATGACATCAATTTTTTGGCCTTTATACTCATTCGTAAGTTCGATGAGACGCTCGGTGCTTGGCACTTCTTCACCCGCAAAGCGGACAATCGTGTCACCAACCTGCAACCCCGCCTTCTCTGCCGGATACTCTGGAACAAGTGCTGCAATCTCGACCGGCTTTTTGCTGATTGTCGTGTCGTTCGCGATCATAAACTGATCTGGCAAGATTTTTGGCAATCCCGTCCACGCCAAAATTGTCAGGAGGCCGGCCGCAACCAGCCAGTTGATGCCTACACCGGCAAGCAAGATCTTGGTTTTGCCCGCAAAACTCGCCGCACCGTAGTCACCTTTTTTCTTGGCGGCGTCATGTTCGCCCTGCAGCTTTACAAACCCGCCAAGCGGCAGCCAGTTAATAGTAAACAAGACTCCATTTTTTAGCTTTTTGCCCCACGCACGCGGTGGAAACCCAATGCCAAATTCCTCGACAACCACACCGTTGCGGCGTGCCACAATCGCATGTCCTAGCTCGTGCACCACCACCAAAAAGACCAGAATCAACAAGCCTAATACTATTCCAAATACAAGTTCCATTTACCCTCCAAATCGTCGGCCACGCCGTGAATATTCTTCTAGTATAGCGGTCACGTCGTCTTTTGTCATGTCCGGCCACATTTTTTCGAGCGATAAAAATTCGCTATACGATGCGCGCCATAACATGAAGTTCGAGAGCCGCTGTTCACCACTAGTGCGCACGATTACATCAATCGGCGGAACGTCTGGTGCATACAGATGCGCAGCGATGAGATCGGGAGTGATCTCCTCTGCAGGCGTTCCGGCTTGAACGATTTTTCGACACGCATCTGCAATTTCTTGGTGACCGCCGTAATTAAAGCATACCGCAAGCGTTCCGCGCGTATTGCCTGCGGTTTTCTCTTCGGCTTTTTCAATTGCCTTGATGATTTTTTCACTCAGTCGCTCACGCGAACCAAGCACCTGCAAGCGAATGTTATTCTTTTGCAGAATACCAATATCGGCAGTCAGCATTTTCAGCGTCAGCCCCATCAGGCGCGAAACTTCATCCTCGCTCCGCTTCCAATTCTCGGTACTAAACGTGTAAGCCGAAACGTATTTGACACCGGCATCAACCGTTGCCAGTACGACGTCTAAAATTGCATTATACCCCGCCAAATGCCCTTCGTATGTCGGAAGTCCGTGCGATTTTGCCCAGCGGCGGTTACCATCTACGATATATCCAATATGTTGTGGAATCACATCGGACATTAGATAGTTAAGATGTCCTTTTCTTTAGCCTTGAACGTACTGTCGATTTTATCCTGGTAGTCGGCCATCAGCTTGTCGAATTCTTTCTCAACTCGTTTAACATCGTCTTCTGAAAGTTCTTTGGCGTCTTTTTTACGCTTTGCGTCCTTAAGACCGTCCTGACGAATGTTGCGCAGCGCAATGCGGACTTCCTCGACTTTTTCACCGGTTTGTTTGACGAGTTGTTTGCGGCGCTCCTCGGTAAGCGGCGGCACTGGAACGCGCACGATTCGGCCGTCATCGCTCGGGTTAAAGCCAAGTGACTGGTCAGCACGAATTGCAGCCGCAATAGCCTGCACATTGCTTGGGTCAAACGGAGTTACCTGCAAAAGCTGCGGCTCTGGCGCGGTTACGTTTGCTACCTGGTTAAGCGGCATTTTTTGGCCGTACACCTCCACCTGGACGCTTTCAAGCATGCTTGGGTGCGAGCGACCTGTACGGACTTTTTTAAGTTCATCTTCAAAATGCGCGAGCGCGAGGGTCATTTTCTCTTCGTAGGTATCGGTGTTAAACATATATAGTAATTTTACCACGGTTTCAGGTTGAAGCAGAAGCTCCTACACAATAGCTTCGACAACGCTCTCAGGTAGCTTCGCTTCGTTCATAAACAGTCGCTGTGAGACGATCGGCATTGGCAAGCCCGCCTTTTTAAGCGCCGCCCAGATCGTCACTTGATTGGCCGAAAGCACCGGCTTTCCCAGTTTCTGCTCGAGCTCTTCGATAATGTCGAATGTGCGCAGGTTAGTGCAACTAAAGAAGATCGCCTGCGCTTCCTCGTGGTCCACGACGTCGGCCATTTTACGCACCGAATCGTATCCAATATGCATAATGTCATGCTCGCTATTTAAGTACCCTGCCTTCACCACAGTGACCCCAGCCGTCTCCAAAAAATCAGCCAAGCCATGCGTCAGATCTTCATTATATGGGGTGGCGATTGCGATTTTAGTAATCCCCAGCTCTTTTAACGCCATCAAAAGCGCACCGGAGGTCGTGACGGCAAGCGGCGCGCCGGCGTTTTCCATCACTCCGCATAAACGCTTTTCGCCCTCGATCCCCTCAACAAAACTGCCCGAGGTACAGGCGTACGCAATTGACGCAGGCTCAGCTGAAAGCAGCGATCGCACTGCCGGCGTAACTGTTGCCGCCTCGCTTACACCCTTGGCAAGCTCCGCTGTTACTGCAGTACTCTCCAGACGTGCCGTGCGCGTTACATACAGCGAAACGTCGACCGGCAACCAACGAACACATTCATCGTCTAACGCAAAATCAAACGGAGCCACAAGACCAATCCCCTGGCGACGCTTGCTGACATAGTCGAAGGGCAGCGTAACAAACCCAGCTGTTTTTGGTGCTGATTGTGTAGATGGTTCCATGGAATTCTCGCTTTTCTGTACTATAGATTTTAATGATTATGGCCCCACTATGCTCTTCGCAATCTTGATTGTCAACAAACGCTCCAATTAAAATAAGCCGCCCGAAAGCAGCTTATTTTTGTGTGCGCAACTATTTTATTCGTTTACGCCAAGTTCGATGCGCTTGAACTGTGAAATACGAATGTTCTCACCGCTCTTTGCGATCTGTTCCTTGATGCGCGCACCAACAGTCATGCTGTCGTCAAGCACGAATGCCTGCTCGGCAAGGACTTGCTCGGCGAAGTGCTTTTTAAGCTGGCCTTCGACGATTTGCTCTGCCATTTCAGCTGGCTTGCTTTTTAGGCTGTCACTTTCAAGAAGTTCTTTCTTTTTAGCCTCGTATTCAGCAGCAGGAATGTCTTCGAGTGTCGAGTATTTTGGTGCCATTGCAGCAATCTGCATAGCGATCTGGTGCGCGAATTCCTTAAATTCAGGAAGACGAGCAACAAAGTCGGTTTCACAGTTAACTTCGACGATAACGCCGATGCGGTCGCTGTGAACATAGCTTTCAATCAGACCTTCGCGAGTTTCGCGGTCACCTTTTTTCTCTGCACGGGTCAGACCTTTTTTGCGCATAGCTTCAAGCGCCTTGTCAAAGTCGCCGTCAGCCTCAACAAGCGCACCCTTGGCGTCGGTCAAACCAACACCGGTTAGTTCTTTGAGTTTTTTAATGTCATCAATCGAGATTGCCATTGTTATTTCTCCTCTGGTTTAGCTACGCCAGCACCCTCTGCAGTTGCAGCCGTAAAGTAGTCAAGTAGTAGTTGCAGGCCTTTGATAGCGTCATCGTTTGCAGGGATAACGTAGTCGATACCATCTGGGTTTGCGTTGGTGTCAACGATACCAACCACAGGAACGCCAAGAGTCTTCGCTTCTTTAACAGCGTTTGCGTCAGTGATAACGTCGGTAACGATAACCGCGCCAAGTTTGCCGTTAAGGTCTTTGATACCGCTGTACTTAAGGTTGAGTTCGTCGATCTCCTCCTGGAAACGCTGCACTTCAAGCTTGTTGTAACGCTTTTCAAGGTCGCCAGTCGCCATGCGCTTTTCAAGATCTTTTAGTTTCTTGATTTGCTGAGTCATAGTGCCAACGTTTGTCAGCATACCACCAACCCAACGCTCGGTGACGTATGGCTGGCCCGCTTTTTCAGCAGCGGCTTTTACGATGTCTTTTGCCTGCTTTTTCGTACCAACGAAGAGGACTTGCTTGCCGCCAGTCGTTACTTTAGTAAGAAATGGCAATGCCTTTTCAAGACCTTCGACGGTCTTTGTCAGGTCGATGATGTGACTTTCCTGACGTTTGCTGTGAATGTATGGCGCCATTTTAGGGTGCCAGCGGCTCGTTTTGTGTCCAAAGTGAACACCAGCTTCGAGCAGAGCTTTAATATCGACAGATACTGCCATAATTTTGAACTCCTTGTTCCTCACCCTGCAGCCCTGAAGGTTCAGGAGTTTGCTGCGGGGTTGTGTCATTAAAAATTGTTACTCGCCTAGTATAGCAGTATCCACCCCTATTTGTCTAGAGGTGGATAGTAAAAGCTAGGCAACCTTCGCACCAGTCACTTCCATGAGCCGGCCGCTTTTTGCAAGATACGGCTCGGTGCATGCCGCGAGGTTAAAACAGCACGGACGGCGATGCTTGCCAGCAAGCTTTGAGACGGTCTTCTCGATCCGCACCGCACGCGTCTCTTGACTTAGTGTGGCGTTCATCCAGCGTATCCACTCCCACCGCGCCATTGGCGTGATGTCTTGCCATTTGTCCTGGACCTTTTGTGGCGCAATTTTTAGGGCGTCGACGAAATCCTTTGGCAAGGTGGGCTCTGGCCAATTTTTGTTCGTTGTCAGCTCTACCCTTACAGCGTCCCCCGACTTGACCCCAGCGGCTTTTTGTAGCGTATCAGTTATTCTCATCCAATGACTCCACCGGCCATCCGGCTCGAGCACCGCCTGGAACGCATGGCCGTTTATCGTCCCCGTGACGCTATGTTGCCCACGCGAAGGCAGCTTGATGCTCTCGTCCTCTGGCACGGGTAAAATAACCCAGTCCTTTAGTGTATAAAGTGTCGTTTCAAAACGGATAGTCACTGCGGTGTTTTTCATTGTTTTCATTATAGCATCAGGTAGATTCTGCGCAGATCAGCCCCACACGCCCGCAAGCCTTTGACAATTTAGTCAAAAACAGATACAATAGTACGGATATGAAAAGCAGTATACACCCAACCGACTACCGACCTGTCGTATTTAGCGACGAGGTTGCTGGGTTTGCCTTTTTGACACAGTCAACCGCGCAGACCACTGACACCATTAAATGGGAAGATGGCAACGAATACCCCCTCGTTAAGATCCACATCTCGTCAGCTTCTCACCCGTTCTTTACCGGTGAAGAAAAGATCATCGACACCGAAGGTCGTGTCGACCGATTCAAGGCAAAATTTGCCGCTGCACAGGCCCGCAAAGAAGCACTTGCTAGCAAAGCCAAGAAAGCTGCCGCAAAAAAAGCGAAAAAAGCAGAGCAGTAGCACACTCATTAAAAGAGACTGTCATGACTGGCGGTCTCTTTTTTTGTTACAATATACCTAACAGATTATTAACGGAGTCCCGATGAACCCAGAGCAACCACCCTACCAGCCACAGCAAACACCGATTCGACCGCAAGAAGCCGCTCCTCAACCAACTCCCGCGCCAAAAAAAGGCATTATCCTACCTATCGTTCTGATGGCATGGCCTGCTGCCGGTATCATACTGGCTATCATCCTCACACTACTTAGTGGCATGTCGACAGGTAGTAGTGACGGCGAACTCTTTGGCGAGCCGTCAACCCTGCAGACCGTACTCAACATCATATCTATCGCTCTCGGCGGCTTATCTATGGCGGGCGGTCCAATTAGCTTCATCATCGGGCTTGTCATTTTAATCAAGAGAAAAAAATAACGTCATGCCAAAGATCAGCCTCAATTTAAATGAACTCATCGCAGAAAAAGCCGAACTGGCTGATTTTTTGGCGTCCCCGACCGCGTATAGCGACCCGGAATTTAGCAGCAAAAACAAACGTTTCACCGAGCTTGAAGCCATTATTGAAAAAGCGACCCTGCGCCAGACGCTGGAGAGCCAACTCCGTGAAGCCAAAGAGCTCGCGAGCGGCAATGACGAACTCGCCGAACTGGCAAAAATGGAAGTCAATGAGACCGAGGAAAAACTTGCCGCACTTGAAGAAGAACTCTTCATTTCGCTTGCACCGCGCGATCCAAACGACGAAAAGAACGTTATCATCGAAATCCGCGCAGGTGCTGGCGGCGACGAAGCAAGCTTATTTGCGGCCGAGCTCTTTCGCATGTACCTACGCTACTGCGAGGCACACGGCTTAAAAACCGAGCTGCTTTCAGAAAGCGCCAATGACACCGGCGGATACAAAGAGGTCGTCTTTGCCGTCAAGGGAGACGCGCCGTACTCGCAGTTGAAGTTTGAATCAGGCGTCCACCGTGTTCAGCGCGTCCCCGCCACGGAGTCCCAAGGTCGCATTCACACCAGCACCGTCACCGTTGCCGTCTTACCAGAAGCCGAGGAGACTGACATTGAGATCAACGCCAACGACCTAAAGATCGACGTGTACCGCGCCGGCGGCCATGGCGGGCAGAGTGTCAACACGACCGACTCGGCCGTGCGCATCACTCACCTGCCAAGTGGCCTCGTCGTCACCAACCAGGACGAAAAGTCACAGATCAAAAACAAGGAAAAGGCCATGAGCGTGCTGCGATCACGCCTGCTCCAGCAAAAGATCGACGAAGAGCAATCCAAGCTTGCCGCCGAGCGCCGCAGCCTCATCGGAAGCGGCGACCGAAGCGAAAAAATCCGCACGTATAACTTCCCACAAGACCGCATCACCGACCACCGTATCGGCTACTCACGCAGCGGCATTCCACAGGCGATGAACGGCGCAATCGACGATCTAATCGAGCATTTACAGGCATATGAACGCGAACTTGCCGCACAAAACGCCAGCAATTAACACATGGCTCGCCGAAGCGATTCGCCAGCTAAGCGATGAAGGCATCCCTTCGCCGCGGCTGGATGCTGAGATAATTTTGGCGCACACGCTGCGAAAAAGTCGCACCTATCTCCATGCGCATGATGACGAGCCCTTAACGCCGCGCCACGTCGAAATCGCCGATGCCCGCCTTGCGCTTCGCCTGGACCGCACGCCAATCGCCTACATTATCGGCCACAAGGAATTTTACGGCCGGATGTTCAAAGTAACGCCGGCTACGCTTATTCCGCGCCCAGAGTCCGAGACGATCATCGAACTGCTTAAAGAGCTCTTGCCTGATTCGAATGCTTTATTACCCCAGGCGAAAAGGCGGCTTGTCGACGTTGGTGCCGGCAGCGGCTGCCTGGGAATCACCGCCAAGCTCGAGTTTCCCGAGCTCGATGTCACGCTCATCGACATTAGCCGTCACGCCCTTCACGTCGCAGAGTTTAACGCCGCGCACTTAGGTGCCACCGTCACGATGACGCACGGAAATCTGCTGGCAAATTACCCGCTCCCTATCGATATTGTCGTTGCCAACCTTCCCTACGTTGATCCTGAATGGGAACGCTCGCCCGAAACGAACTACGAGCCTTCACTTGCCCTATTTGCCGAAAACAATGGACTGTCACTGATTTACAAACTGATCGAACAAGCCAGAAACAGCCTAACACCAGCGGGCTACATGCTTCTAGAGGCCGACCCGCGCCAACACGACGCAATTATCTCGGCAGCAAAAAACCACGGCTTCCAAAAAGTGAAAGTCCGTGGCTTTATCGTGTGCCTGCAAAAATCTTAGCCCTGATAGTCACTTAGGGTAACACGCAGCGTTTGCGCCTTGCCATCGCGCAGTACGGTAAGCTCGATAGTATCCCCTGGCGCGTATTCCGCAACCAAACTAGAGACACCGCCCTTGTCGCCGACTTCGATGTCGCCAACCTTCGTGATGATATCCTTGTCCTTAACTCCCGCCTTGGCCGCAGGGCTACCTGAGACTACCGCTGACTTGCTGCCGTTATATACGTAGGCGCCTTTTTTAACGGATAAGTCATATTGCTTTGCGACATCAGCTGTGATCGGAACGTAGTTGATACCGAGAAATGCCCGCTTCACGCCCTTGCCTTCGAGCACTCCCTTTAGAATTCCCTTGGTCGCGTTAATCGGAATCGAAAAACCAATCCCCTGCGCATCCTCGATTATCGCCGTGTTGATGCCAATTACCTGACCCGACAAGTTAAGTAGCGGACCTCCCGAGTTACCCGGGTTAATTGCAGCGTCAGTCTGCAGCAGATCAGTCAGACTCTCCACAGAGTCGCCCGCCTGGGCAGCAATCGGCCGACCAGTACCAGAGATAATACCGCTTGTCACCGTGTTTTGGTATTGACCAAGTGAATTGCCAATCGCGATCACTTTTTGCCCTACCCTAATTGAGCTTGAATCACCAAGTTCCGCAGCCTGCAGATTATCGACACCGCTCACCTTTAGAAACGCAACATCATTAAGCGGATCCGTACCAAGCACCTTTACGTTGTTGTAGCGCGTACCGTCAGAGGTAACGACTCCTACAGTGTTAGTGTCGGCGATGACGTGCTTGTTAGTCAGGATATACCCGTCCTTGCTCACAATAATGCCCGTACCTGCACCGTCTTGCTCGGTAACACCAAATCGCGACTGGCTTTGTGATTTTGTTACGATCGAAACGACACTCGGTGAAACTTTACTGACGACACTTGCGATATCCTCTTCCTCTTGTGTGACAATTTTATTCCCATCATCCTTAACGCCGGTGCGCTGCGTCAGACTGTCGTTGCCGGTAATCATGTCGTACAAGCGTGCCCCACCGAGTCCAGCCACAAAACACACGACAATCGCGATGATGACTCCAACGAATATCCGACGTCGACGGTGGTATCCCTCAGGATGCTCAGTTACCGTAGGCGTTTCGTCAAGCGCGCGAGGTACCTCTACGACATCTTGCTCCTGCGTTGTTTTGTCTTGCGGTTCGTTCTTGCCATTCATGCTCTCCATACCCTCCTACGATAGCCGTGCTGACTGAAATTTTACTTAAATTGCGCCACTGTTCAGCGTATTGAAAAACAGTATCAAAATGAGTGTCACACTCACGGACAAAAGCGCCGGCATGACCACGTCGCTAGAACGCATGACGCCATGTTGGTGGTGACTACTGTAGATGCGCTCAACCAAGAAACTAAGCGCCAAGATGATAAGTGCAGCCTGCGATAGCTTGATGCCACCAAAACCGGGCAGCGCATACGCAAATGTCCAATGGTATGCCAGCCAACCGATCTCAGCAACGACAAGACCCCAGACAAGACTATAGAACGAACCATGCGGTTCTTCGTCGTAGCTACTAAGGACGTGCCTGGCGGCTCCGTAACCGATCATCCACATAAAGAGAACAACCAGCGACGACATCCAATCGTATGAAATCGTCATAAGTGCGGTCACACCCAAAAATAGTGCGGCGCCCGCCTGAACCGCGATAAACACGCGCTTTGAGCGCGGCTTGATAAACAGCAGCCATACGATGTAAAGTGCCGTAAGGCCAACCTGCACCCAGAACGCGCCGCTCGCAGCGTACAGCAAAACAACCACGCTTAGACTAACGATTATATCAACCAGGTTGGCTTTGATGTGCGCCATCCAATAGCGCGGACGAACCGCAAGTACGCGCCACTTACTAAGGAGGACGAGCGCGACCGCAGGCAGCGGTGATTCAATCGCCAAAACAACAGCCAATATCGCAACGGCCAGCGCGATATTGAGCATAATGTAGATGAGTTCGCTAACTAACGAACGCCTCTTTGATGATTTCAAAAAATCCATAACGTTACTTTTATTATAGCACTTCTTGGCGCTAGTTCGAAGTCCGGGCCTTGCCAATAATCACGACGAAGTCGGTGTCACCCGTAACGGAAACTGGCGGCTTGGTCGTCTTTACGGTGACGCCATAGGTTGAAGCCAGTTTTTCTTTAGTCGCAGTGTTACCTTTGCCAGTTTGGTATATTTCAACGTCTTCATACTTGCCTTCAGGGGCGTTATCAACGCCGCTGATCAAGAAGCCGGCTTCCGTCAGCTTGTCAGCTTCTGTCTGTGCAACACCAGCCGTTTCTGATCCGTTCAGGACAACGACATTCGCTTCTTCGCGAGTAACAGGATTAGTGCTGAATTTCTTCTTGATAAAGGCGCGGATACCCGTGTAGTTAAAGATGCCGTCGCTTGGCATTACCACGCTGGCACCGCCGTAGTTACCGCTCTTGACCACGGCGTTCTCGCCGTCAAACAAACTGATGGTTTTGATGTTTTCAGATTTAGTTGCCGCCGCAACATCCATCAGGGTGCGAATTTCGCTGGTTTCAAAGGTCGTGCGCAGGTTGTTACCAAGGGCGTCTATAAGGCCAGTCACCTTGCCAAGATTCGTCAACGTACCGGTGCTGACCGCTTTTTCCTTAAGGGCAATGATAATCTTTTGCTGGTTTTTCTCGCGGTCAAAGTTAGAGTTGCCGAGACCGTAAGTTGGCGCTACATCGCCACGTGCCATCGCAAGGAAAAGTGCATGTTTACCGTCAAGATGATGGACGCCGTTGTCATATTTAACCAAGTAACACTTGTAATTACAGCGCCAGTCAAAGTTACGGTCTAATACACCATCAGCCCCATTACTTCCCTGAATATCGACATCTACGCCACCGACCGCGTCAACCGCCTCTTTGATCACGGTGTTGTTGACATGTACTGCATATTGCACGTCCAGGCCAAAGATCTCGCCGATGAACTTGCGGGTCTGTGCCAAACGCTGCTCTTCCGCGCTTTTGCTCTTCATGTCTGGGTTTACACAGCTAAAGTACTCATTGATTTTCCCCTGATACCCACTGTTACATGCCATACCGTACTGTACGTACAGATCACGTGGGATGCTGAACATGTCGATCGTGTGATTCTTTTGATGGATGCTCATAACCATCATCGAGTCGGTTAGGTAACCGGCAGCGTGCCCCGGATCATCCTCCGACGTTCCCATAAGAAGAATGTTGCTACGTCCGTTCGCGTCTTCTTTAAGTGGTTGGCTTTGCACAAGGCCAAAAATATTCCCCTTAAAGATATTGTTGCTTGCGGTCAACGTTTTGTACGCAATCCAACCACCGATCAACACCAGCAAAATAACCAACGCGATGATGATGCGCTTGATAATACGACGCCGTTTACTTTGCGGCGCGCCCTTCTTTTTGCGACGGAAAAAGCCTTTTTTCTTTTCCTCGGGAGCATCATCAATGTTACGAAGCGATTCGTCGATGTCCGAGCGAGGAATTCCAATCGGGGCCTTAGCCGGAACTTTAACGCTCTCTCTTTTTGCCACGACAGAGGCCACCGCAGGACGTTCCGGTGCCCGGCTTACACGTCCCGTGTGATGTTCGCCTATCTGACTACCAGGTCGGCGAGGAATAAAACCGTCGATTGCATTTCGTTGCTTGCTCATAAATACTCCATCTACTATATACGATACGGGCGTTTTTTTGAACAAAAATCTTAACCGGTTTGCTTTTATCAGAGATGAATTGCGTGTATAGTAGATATCTATGGAAGCAACTTTTATACAGCGACACCCCTTCATCAAAGACATACTGGGAATCCTGGTGTTTATTGTCTGTGTTTTGGTTGGAACGCTCCTTATCAACACCTTCGTTTTCCGCAGCTTTAACGTGTTAGGCCCAAGCATGGAATCGACAATGTATACCGGCGACCGCCTCATCGTCAACCGCCTGCCCGTTACCTGGGCACAGCTGCAAAACAAAGAGTACGTCCCGGAACGCGGGCAAATTATCGTCTTTAAAAATCCGCTATATGTCCCGGGCATTGCCGACGAATACATCGTCAAGCGTGTTATCGCCTTTCCTGGCGAGCGCGTCGTCGTCAAGGACGGCAGCATCACCGTTTACAACGACGAACATCCAGAGGGCTTTAATCCAGACGATAACAATCACGGCGAACCAGGATCACCCACTAGCGGCACCGCCGACACGGTTGTCAGCGAAGATTCACTCTTCGTAGCCGGCGACCACCGTCAGGGTGACTACTCGTACGACTCGCGTAGCGGACTCGGACTTATCCCTTACTACGACGTTGTTGGCCCCGTTGGCCTGCGAATTTATCCGTTTACGAAAATGCGGACGTTCTAGCTTATTCGCTAAGCATCTTCTGGATACGCTGAAACTCTTTGTCGCTCTTAAAACGAATGACGATCTGGCCCGCGCCTTTGGCGTTCGTTTTGACGCTTACATCGGTCGCTAGGCGTTTTTGCAGGCGCATCGTGTCTTCTTCATACGGGATCGCACTCACCGGCTTGCGCTTATTCTCGATCGGCTGCTGACCGTTCTTTTTTAGCTGCACGATAAACTGCTCGATCTTGCGGGCGCTCCACTCCTCTTTTAGAATGATCGGCAAAATACTTTCAATGACTTCTGGGTCCAGGTTAACAAGCGGACGTGCCTGGCCTTCACGAAGCCGGCCGTCGGCAAGTGCCTGACGCACGGATTCGGGCAGCCGCAATAATCGAAGCGTATTACTGATAGAGCTGACCGCCTTGCCACCAACCCGTTGGCCAATTTGATCAAGTGTCAGATTAAACTGGTCACGCAGCTTCAAGTATGCCGTCGCCGTTTCCAGCACATTAAGATCGCGGCGCTGAAGGTTTTCAATCAGTGACAGTTCCAGTTTGTGCTGGTTGCTGAGCGTGCGCACCAACGCAGGGATTTTCTCAAGCCCGGCAATTCCGGCTGCACGAAAACGACGCTCACCCGCTACGATCTGGTAGCCGCCTGCATTTGGCGTCACGACAATCGGCTGCAAGACGCCGTGCTCTTTAATCGAAGCGGCAAGTTCCTCGAGTGCCTCCTCGTCAAAGTGACGGCGTGGTTGGTCGGGATCGGCAGTAATCTGACCAAGTTTAATCTGGCGCAAATCACTGACCTGGTCATCCTGGCTGGCGGTCGGATCAAACGACTCGTCCAAAAGCTCCGTTGGAATCAGCGAATCAAATCCTCGTCCTAGACCTTTTTTAGCCGACACGTTCGAGTACCTCCTTCGTCACGGCCTTGTAGGCGCGCGCCCCTTTAGAAAACTTGTCATATGCACCTACGGGCAAGCCATGGCTTGGCGCTTCGGCCAAACGGATATTACGCGGGATGGTCGTTTTAAAAACCTTGCCCGGAAAATGTTTTTTGATTTCTTCGTGCACTTGGCCGGATAGTGTCGTGCGGCCATCTACCATCGTTGGAAGCACACCCAACAGGTCGAGCGTCGGGTTCATACTCTTGCGCACTAGCTTCATCGTCTCAAGCAGCTGGCCAAGACCTTCGAGCGCGTAAAACTCCGCCTGAACCGGCAACAGCACGTAACGCGCGGCAATCAACCCATTCACCGTCAGCAAGCTAAGGCTCGGCGGGCTGTCGATGATAATGTAATCGTACTGCGTTGGCAACGAGTCGATCGCATTTTTAAGGCGTGAGAAACGGCGGTTTGCATTTGCCAACTCAACCTCGGTGTTTGCCAAATGTGGCGTCGCCGGTGCCAAGAACAGGTTTTTGTGATCGGTATCAAGAATAACGTCAACCAGCAGCTTCGTCTCGAGAATAACGTCACTCATTGTCGCCGTCAACTCTTGTTTGTCGACCCCCAAGCCACTCGTTGCGTTGCCTTGCGGATCAAAATCAATCAGCAGAGTACGGTTGCCCTTTTTCGCCAAATAATACGCAATGTTGACCGCGCTGGTCGTCTTGCCTACACCACCTTTTTGATTGGTTACTGAAATGACTGTCGCCACGTGTTGATTTCCCTCTTCTTCTTTCCCCTATTGTAGCATGAGCGCAATTAAAAATCCCCGCTTTTGCGGGGATTTCTGGTAGCTATTTGATTGAGGTGATCTCGATCTTGCTGTATTTCTGGCGGTGACCGTTTTCTTTGTGAACGCGCTTTTTAGATTTGTAGCGAATCACGCGGACTTTGTCGCCCTTGATCAGGTCTTCGACGACCTTGGCGGTTACTTTCACACCTTTTACCGTTGGTGTGCCGACAGTGGTTTTATCACCGTCAATAACCAACAGTGCATCAAGCGTGAGCTCTTTTGTTCCTTCCGGGAGGAGGTCCACCAGGAGGGTCTCTTTTTCGGCGACAACGAATTGTTTGCCACCGACCTTAACGACTGCTTTTGTCATATGATTCCTTTAATTTATTAATCAATCTAAGCCATTGTAACAGATTGAACGCTCCCTGACAAGGTTCAGAAAGCATACGAGCCCGCCCCCGAAGGAGCGAGAGCTCGTACACTTCGGGGACGGGCGGCGTTGTTGCACCCGTCAGGTTGGAGTTACAGGATGTCGCTGACGCGCGGCGTGATGTACAGGTCGCGCTGCTGGCTGAGAATCAGAACGAGGGTGCCGACGATGGTCGCGACGTTCGCGACGGACGTGTCAGCCATCAGAACGTGCATGATGCGGTTGTCGGTCCGGATGTCCAGGATGAACTCCGGCATGACTTCCCGTACGGCCGCCTTCGCCATGTTCGCCTGGGCGGTGTTGTCGAAGCTCAGCTCGACAACCTTGCCGACACGCGGCGGCAGCTCGGTCTTGTTCGCGACGGGCGTCGCGGGTCCTGCGGCAGCCACAGTGGCCACTTTTGCCTACTCTCTGGCGCTAGACGCGCCTACTCGGTAACGTACAACAAAACATGTCGCCTGTTACGGCAACCGGGTTATAATAACACAAACAACATATAAT
>Ga0075365_10000090_pt1 | contig 26287 bp, 20 predicted proteins | sample EndMetdeltDD1765_FD_71387 | JGI IMG/M metagenome (GOLD analysis project Ga0075365, IMG submission 71387) | Populus endosphere microbial communities from Tennessee, USA - Endosphere MetaG P. deltoides DD176-5 | ecosystem: Host-associated > Plants > Roots > Endosphere | place: USA: Tennessee... | reverse complement strand
CTTAATAAATATTTAATAATATTCTAATTTTAATTTAAATAAAAAGAGATGTTTTTTTATTCATTAAATAATAAACCTTCTAAAATTCAACATGACTAAAAAAAAATAAGAAAACAAACAATTCGCCAAAAACAATCTTTCAGAACAGCGCGGAGAAACAAAAGCGCGTGAAACTGTCCCTTCTATTAGGGAAAATAAAGAGAATAAGAGGTTGGCTAGACTGAAACGAACAATGCAATGGGCTCTAGAATTATTTCGCCTGGTAGCGGGAGTTACTCTAGTTATACTTTTGATAATTCCATTAGTGCTTATCTTAGTCGTACCGACGCTAGTTCTTTCTTTAACATTCGCTGTAGTATCTTTCCCTATTATGGTGCTTAGTGCACCGTTTACTTGGTTTTTTGTTTTAAAAAATAATAAAAACTCAACTGAACATCAAAAAATTTCTGATACATTAGAAAATAAAACGACATTACTCTGTACATTTGAAGAAAAACTTGCTGACAAAAAAAATATTAGCAATGCAAATGCTAATGATATCGACGCCCTAGGATCTCCAATAAAAATTCACCTACCATTGTTCACTAAAGGAAATTCAAAATTACCATATGACAGCCAAAATCAACCCGCGAGTGCGTGCATAAGCAAGTCATTCTAATTTCTTCCCTTATTCATTAACTTTAAAATGCTCGATTGATTCAGTCATAGATGTTTCAGTGAACTCCCATTCACACCAGAGTGAGGTCAGTGGGAAATACAAACCACAGCGTACAGTTTGTTGCGTATCTAACAACAATGCGTGTGCATAGTTATTCAATTGTTGTTGATGTTGTTGCAGGGCAGTTTTTAAAAATTCTTCAGGTTTATCGCCTTGATAGTCGGAGGTTTTGTAATCAATAACCCAACGAATACTCGAAACGGGATCGATAAAAGTTCGATCGATGACACAATTTTGTAACTTGTCGTTGAGTAGGGCAGTGATGGCATATTCTGATTGTGCAGCCTGATGTTGCTGGCTCAATATCCAACGTCCGCGAGAATCGGCTAAGGTTTTTTCTAAACAGGCATTCAGCTTTGCTAAGGCTTGTGGTATTTGCTCTGCAAGCAATCCGTTTTGTGTCAATAATCCAATTAACATGGTTTGTACAGAGCGTATTTTTTCTTTATTCCATTGTATCAAACCATCTTGGCTGATTTGATACAGTAAACGATGGATTACTGTTCCTAATATCCGCTCAGGATACATTTCCCAATGATAAGAATACACTTGAGATTTTATCTCAGAAGATGTTACAAATTGACGAGGAATAGATTGCCAATCAGCCGGTAACCGTTTAAATAAACCTTGTGTGCGTATGGCTAGCATATTTTGGGCTGCTGATGCATGCGCTACAATTTGCTGCGGTTGGATATCCATAACTGACCATAAATGACTTAATAAGGAATGTGGAGCAGGGGATTTAAGTTCTCCCGAGTCATCACGAATTAATGTGCCTAGTAAATGTAAGGATTGCTTGGCACGCGTGCAAGCGACATATAATAAGCGGATTAACTCAGCTGCATTTTTTTGCTTTTCTTCACTAAAAAGATAATCATAAATTAAATCTTGTTCTTCATGACTGGCTTTAATCGGCGCCAATAAAAAATCTTTTTTTTGTTGTGCAAAGATTTTCTCACTCGATAATAATAATGGAGATTGCAGAGGGCGACCACGCCGATGCAAGCCGGGTAAGATGACATGATCATATTCTAAACCTTTGGCTTTATGTATGGTCATGACTTCGACAGCGTGTGCGGAGATGGCAGAAGTGGTTTGAGTATAAATATGACTTAACTCATCTTCTAGTTTAAAAAAATCCAGTGCTGCGCCTTCCTGTTTAATTTTATTTTCTAGAAAATTTAAATACGTATGGATATGATCCATTTCCTCCCAGCTTGACAAGGTGGTCGGTCCGCCTAAGGCTAACCAGGTTTGTTTGACCCACAAGAGTGTAGAAAGTCGACCTTGTTGTTGCAAACTTTGTCGTAAAATGGGCAGGATGCGACGTAAACGTTGTTTAGTGTCTGCTCTGAGTGGAATTTCTTCAAACTGCTGTAGTTGTTCCCAAATACTAAGTGATGTTTTTTTTTCATCATCCCATTGTGTAATTTGATAGAGATCGCTTAACGACAAACCACAGTAAGGCGAGCGTAATAAGGCTAGCCAAGCGATTCTATCCCCTAAGTGATGTAGCGCACGGGTTAAGGCTAATAGATCTCGCACCGCTGATTTTTCGGCGAGACTATCAATCTCTACAGCTTGATAAGCAATCGACGCGCGCTGCAAGGCCGGTAAAATACTGCTTAAATGACTACGTGCACGAACTAAAACCACAATAGAAGCTTGGCTATCTTTACACTGAATTTTTTGAATAATTTTTATGACCTGTTCGGCTTCTGCGGATTCTGCTAAGACTGCATCATCGGCTTGTTGCCAGTAGGTACAAACGGCAGTGTTACGTTGTTGTGCTTGCGAGTAAGCGCTTGCCGGAGAAAAACAAATAGTGCCGTGTTGCAGGTCCTGAGTGTTTGGCAGCAATTGGCTAAATTGTTGGTTCACCCAATCGATAATACCAGGTGTAGAACGAAAATTAACTGACAAACTTAAAGCTTGCAGTTGCATCGTGCCAATTCCGTATTGTTGCACCTGTAAAAATAAACCGACTTCGGCTTTGCGAAATCGATAGATGGATTGCATGGGATCACCGACTAAAAATAAGCTTCGACCTTCTTGATTTTGCCAACCGGCGGTTAATTTTTCGATTAAGTTGAATTGTGTATTGGAAGTATCTTGAAATTCATCCACAAGTAGATGTTGGATTTGATAGTCTAAAGCGAGTGCTAAATCGCTGGGATTCTCGGTCTGACCTAAGGCAGCGCTAGCTGCGAGTAGGATTTCGGTGTAATCGACTTTTTGTTGTTGTTGGAAAATAATTTTTAAATGAGCAACCAATACCGGTAATAATTCAAAGAGTGACTTGAGAATTTGCCATTGTGACTCGGTATAATGCAAAGGCGGTGCTTGTTTTAAAGCGATTAAGGTTTCTTGTACTAAATCTTGTTGACTTAAATGGTCAATTAACTTCAAACATTGTTTTTTTAGTGTTTGAATCTCTGTCTGTGCCGCTTTATTTTTTATTTCATTGGCAGCAGCAAAACCTTCAGTTTTTCGTAGTTGTTTGCGCCAAGTATTCGATTCAGTTAGCAATAACTGACTCACTGCTTGCCAAAAGTTTAAATCATTATGCTGGACTAAAGCTGTTCGCTGGCGCTGTTGTAAGGAAAAATTTAGAATCTGTAAAAGTTCTTTGGCGATGTCTTGGCTAATTAATCGATTTAATTTTTCGACTAATACTTGATTAATGTTAAATAAAGTGCATTCTAAATCTTCGCGTAAATGTTGTTGGTGTTGCAGCAAATAGTCCAACCATTGTTCGCGTCGAGCTAACATGGGAATGAATAAATTTTCTACACGTTGAAAATCATTATCTAAATGACTCAACAATTGACTTAATGCGGCTTGCCAAGGCAATGGTTCTTCGAGCTGCTTGAGTAGTTCTTGTATCGCTAAACGATATAAATATTCAGGATGATCAACCGGCATTAATTTTTCACCTAATCCTGCGAGTAACGGTATTTGTCTGATTAAGGATAGGCAAAAACTATCGATGGTAAGTATACGCAGTCGATTGGGATTGCTTAATAAATTCCAGCCTAAAGCGAGATCCTGTGTTAACACTTTTTTGGCTAAATAATAACGCTCGGTATCTTTGCCAGTAGGCGTTGCAGTGTTTAGCGCAAGCTCTAAGGCCTGCATGATGCGTAAACGCATTTCGTTAGCGGCTTTACGTGTGAAACTAATGGCAATGATGGCTTCTGGTACAGCGACGCAGGTTAGCAACACCAGATAACGACGTACTAGTAATTCTGTTTTTCCAGATCCGGCAGGTGCTTGTACAATAAATGATTGATTGGGATCGAGTGCTTGTTGGCGTTGCTTGGCGTCGGCTAAGTGTATACTCTTCGCACTTGAATTTTTGTCTGTGTTGGCGTTCAATTTGCAATCCTCATGTATCTTGCATACATTCCGGTTGCTTCATTCTCGCGCCGCCTTGACAAAAATTCCATTGCTGTGAGGCTCATGATGGCGTTACCGTAGGTTGTTGATGATTAATTCGACAAAACAATTGCAGATCGCATTGTCGACAGGTGCTAGGACCGTGTTTCGGATTGACATCGGCAACACCGTGTTGGAATTCTATAGCGAGCTTTTCCAAAGAAGCTTGCCAATGCTTAAGGAGATCCGACCATTGACTTATGTTATGTGAGGTTTTTAATTTTTTTAAGGGTATAAGTTGATGCATAGCAGTTTCTTCTGCGCTTAAGCCCTGTAGCGTAACCTTATTACTGCGTAGATGCATGATGGCAAAGCTGCGTACCGTTTCGGGATAGCTTAAACAATACAACGGTAATTGTGGATAATCACAGCGTTCTTCTAACCAATCTATTTTACCGGGTATACCGGTTTTGTAATCAATAATCATGCTGTGTGTTGCGTTAAGGTGATCGATACGATCAATCCTTAGTTTCAGAGATACTTTAGCTAGCGTGAGTTGTCTTTTTGTTTCATGTTGCGTTTGTATAAAAACGGGGCGTTGTTTTTCTAAAGCGACAATATTTTTTAATAAAGTTTGCAAACGACGGCGCTCGATGTCGATAAAATGAGTTTTAAAAACCATCGGCCGTTTTTTACTAAAAAAACGTAAGCAATGGTCAATAGCGGCATTAATAAGTTGATCCAAAGTACTCGGTGTTTGTGCTAATAAGGTTTTTTGATCCTTTACTTCATTCCAAAATTTTTCCAACACCTGATGTAATAGTATGCCACGATCGCGTGCGTTGAGTCCGTTTTGCGGAAAAGAAGGAAACTGCGCTTGCAAGCGCCAGCGTGCATAGGCTTGAAATGGGCATGCCGCTTGCGATTGCAAAAGTTGTGTACCCGCACTAAAACTTTCTTCAGGAGAAAATGCTAGCGTTTCATCCGTATAATATTCCCATTGTTGTGTGTGCATTATTTTTTTTGCCAAAGCTTGATACGAAGGGAGTTCCAGATCGCTTAATTTGATTTCTGCTAAGGTTTTAATTAATACACTGGGACGTAAAATCTGATCCAAATGCTGTGCCGGATAACTGAAAATAATATTTTTTGTACAGCCAATTAAGTTTTTCGTTAACAAGGAAGCAAAATAATATTCTCGTTCACTCGAGGCGTAAGGTATTTGGTGTATACGCTGCAAAGCATAAGGAATAAATGGATTAGGTTGGGCCGCGGCTGGCCACGTTCTATCGTCAAGTCCCATTACCCATAAACCATCAAAATACATACCGGCGCTATCCAGTAAACCCAATACTTGGATTGGAGGTTCATGCAAGGTTTTGGTTTGGAATATGGAATTGCTAAGTAATTCATGTAATTGTTGTAATGCTTGCGTTTGCGAAAGATCACCAAGAATAAAATCTAAACTAGCAAGTTCTGTTAGTAACTCTGACCAGCATTCTAACAATTGAAATTCACTACTAATTAAAGAACGTTCGCCAGGCCATGCTAAAGCGAGAAGCTTACTAGCAAAATATTTTGACCAAAAACTAGGTTTTGCTAAAAAATTAACAGAATATTTTTTTATTAAATGACTTAGGTTGCTAATTAAATTACTTAACAGCGGACAAGCGTGTTGATAGCTTACTTTAAGCAGCTGTTCTAAGCTCAATCTATTTTCTGCATTATTACGTAACGTGATATCAAGCTGTGTACGTGATGCTTGTTCTTGTTGCGAACCTCCTAAGTAAGGTGAGAGTAACAACTGATTAATTTGCTGAAATGAATTGATCTCGTCTAAGCTAAGAATATGCATTGCTGTTTGAATTAACGTAAATTCTAACAAACCATTACCTGCAGCGATGTTAAAAGGGGGAGGATTCACATTGTTCGGCGCTAATTCGCTGAATACATCAGTGAAATTGTTGAGTAACTGTGTGCGTTGCTCGACTAGATTTGGAATCACACAGGCGATATTTTTTGCTCCTAGTTGCCAGGATTGATAGGCCCAAAGTGCCATTTGTTGGGATTCAGTTTCTTTGTCTGTTAAACACAGACGGTGTTGTTTTGTTTGTAAATGAACCGGTGCGAAATAATAAAGTTGACAGTGCTGTTCTTCTAAGACGCTGAGTAGTTTTTTATATTGTGGATTTATTTCATTAAAGCCAATTAAAAAAATACGTGAGGGAGGTTTTAAAATTTTCTTGGTGAATAAAAGAATTAAATGATTGAGTGCACTGGATAAATCAACATAAGCATGGTCTTGGCAAAAGCTTACGAAATCAGTGGCCCAGGTTTGCCAGGTTTCCGTTTCATTGCTTTGTTTAAAATGTGTTGTTTGATAATCAAGTTGCGCTTGTTGAAGTAATTGCCAAGCTTGCTGAGCATTTTTGGCGGTATCCGCGTTACCTAAAAAAGAATAAAAAGATTGTTGAATGATGGTTTTCCATATTAGACATTCTTGTTGCTTGTTGAGTAAACGCAAAGGAAAATTCTTTTGTTCTATGAATTGTTTTTCCCAAAGTATTTCTAACCAACGTGTGAAAGTAAAAATTTGTGGTGTGCACCAAACATGTTTTTTTTGCGTTTGTTGATACTGTGCATAAGCTTTATGTAAAAAAGGAATTAAGCGTTTATTACCCGTCAGTAATAGATCCTCTGGATTTAACTGCTTGAAAAGTTTGTTATAAATTTCCATAGACTACCTATTGACAACGCTAAGTTTAGCTAAGAATGTACAGGACTTTTGCACAAGTCGGCTTAATTTAATTTATTCTATGTAATCTTAACAGCATTAAATGTAATTTTCTGATTGACAGGAACTAACTATTTGAAAAAAGGAGTTTTTTATCTTTTGTTTAAAGCTTGTACAAATTGTAACGATGACTTATAAATCAAGGTTTTTAGTAGCTTCCCCCAACTCTGTCCACAAAGTTATTCACAGAATCTGTGGGTAAACATGAATTTGTCATCCTAATGCCTAATAATTAAACATTTTTATGCACATGCAACAAATTTCAAAGACGTGGAATCTATTTGCTAATTTCTATAAGTATTCTATACTCACTGCACATCACGATGCGAAACCATCGAGATGTGTTTTCATCTCGCGATGGAGATTTCAAGAGGAGAAGCGCGATTCTCCCTTTGAATGGCTGAGCCCGAGTTTAGCTCGAGCCAGTTATAGGCGGAATACCGCTCACCTGGAGTTTGAAAGATACACATTTTTAAGTACCAGCGTATACTCGTGACTTCGGTAGCGAAAGCCAAACGTTGTAAAGGAGTTTTCAGCGTGTTCTTAAGAGGAATGGCCTTAATTTTTGCTATTGTTTTTATTCTTTTAGGCATATTGGGCTTTATTCCACCTATTACACCTAACCATGTGTTGTTCAATTTTTTTACGGTTGGGATTTTATTGAGTATTTTCTATATTCTAATCGGTTTGCTGGCTTTATCCGCTAGCGGATCAATGTTTTATGCGCGTTTGTATTTTAAATTTTTTGGTATAATCTTTGCTGCTATAGCGATTTGGGGTTTCGCGATGAATGGCGATTTAAGGTTAGTACATATCAATATTTCAGATAGTTTCTTTTATCTTCTGACTGCTATTATTGCGTTGTATTTGGGTTTTACCAGTAAACTGCCTCGTTCTTATGCACATTAATGGAAAATTTCGAGAAATTAAAATTAAGCCACCGCACGCATTTCTGAACTAATAGCATCGTTTTCCAAATTAGATTCAACAAAACTCTCAGCTTCGAGTCGGTCAATTTCTTGGTAAGCAGCAAATAAATTGCCGAGTCTACCCTCCATTAGAGCAGAATATTGAAGTTTGAGTTCAAATAAACCCACCCCCGTAACGAAGTCTTTTGTATCTAACACTTTTTCTAAGGCTTGCACCGCTTCTAGTTTTTGCGCCGTAGAATATCGCCATTTGAAAAAAGAAAATTTAGTCGTGTAGATTATTTTTTTGTCTTTTCTATCTTCAAGTTCATTTAAATAACAGCGAAATAATTTATCGGTCACGAGTTTTAAATTACTAGGGTTTTCGGCAAAATAGTCTTTATCAAAATAAATCAATAGTAGCGCTGAACAATTTGATATGATTTTATCTAACAATACTTGGTCTGCGACAGTTTTTATTGGCCAACGTGCAATTTGTTCAAATATAAAATAAATTGCTAAGTCTTGTAGGGGGATTAACTTTTCATCATTTATAGAATTAGCGAGAAAATTTAAAGTTTTTTTTAAGGGAAAGGGACATCTAGAACAAGTCGGGCGGAAAATATAATTATCTTGAGCATCTTTTTCTTTTAACAAATCAACAAGGACTTGGATTCCAAACGATTCAATATGATCGTCGATAAACTTTAGCAGGGCATTGACAGCTGTTTGATCTTCTAGTTGCGAGGTGACTGACAAGACACTTTTATAGTAATCATAACGGCCTCCAAAAAATATCGCATTGGATGCTTGTTTATCGTGAATTTTTTTAAAAACAAACTCTTTTATGGTGTCAATACTAATAGGTCCAGGAGCAATATTATCAGCTAAAAATGTCAACAGCAACTCAACCACTTTAGGCCGATAAGTGGCAGCAATCATTAATGTATTACATTTGTTTTGATCATGAGCAAGAATCAATTTATAAAGAAACTCAGGTGAAAAAATTTTAGGATTTTTTTGAATAAAATTTAGTATATGATCTACGGCATCATATTGATTACGTGCCGCTAACATGAAGGAGTTGTATTCTTGTTCACTTTTTTCTAAGATCAATTTAAACAAATTTTCTTGAGTAAAAAGATCTGGATGTTTTTCAATAAATTCCAATACTAGCTTTAAAGAATGAGATTTGTCCTTGGCTAATAACATAAAAAAAGTTAAACCAAAGTTATTTTTCTCTAAAAATATTTTTTCTAGAGTGAGCGATAATACGCCTTTGGGTAGTTGATGAATAAAATCTATGAGGGGTGTCATGGCTATTGGATGATGACGGGAAAGCATCAAACTATTACAACCCTTTTGGTTTTTATTGAATAATATTTCTTCTAGATAGGGATTGAAAATTTTCTGTTTATTTTGCATAAACTGTAAGATAATGGATACCGATTCCGGTTGATATTCTGTAGCTAACATCAAAAAATTGTAATTTAATGAATTTTTTTCTAAAAATAATCTAGTTAGATATTCTTTGCTCAAAAAAACTTTGTGATCATTAAGTAATCTAAGCAAGTTGGGTAAAACGTTAGGATGATAACGAACAGCTAACATTAAAATAGTAAAACCATTTTCGTCCTTTTCTAAAAACATTTTTCTTAAAATTTCAGGATCAAAACTTCTGATATTTTCGGATATAAATTTTAGAATAGAAACTGCTGTATCGGCTTGATTTTTCAACGCTAGCATTAAAGCATTACAAGTGCCATTGGCCTGTTTGGGAAATAAAACTTTATGTAAAATTTCTCCATCAATAGTCATATTGTCGGTGATGAATGTTAGAACCTTATTGAGCATATCGGGATTATTGCGTACAGTTAAGGTCACCGCCGTATCACTATCTTTTTTTTGCTGCTGTGTAAATAACTTACGCACTGTATCATTTGCAAAACGACCAATATGCGTTGTTAAAAAGCTTAAAATAGTGATTATTGCTTCTGCTTGTTTGTTCGCGGCTATCATTAGGGCATTACAATGATCGCTATTTTTCATTAAAAGCATTTTTTCAGCTATTTCAGAATTAATAATCGTTTCATGCGTTTTAAGGAAAGCTAAGATATCCTTTACTAAATCCAGGTTATTCAGTGCGCCTAGCATCAAAAGATTAAAACCATTTTGATTTTTTACTAGAAAGGCGTCAGCTATTTTTTCAATAATAAAATTTTTACGGCGCAAATCTAAACGGATGACTAAATGAAAACCTTCCATGATTTCTTCAGAATACTCTTTACTAATTTTTAATTGACGTATTAAATAATCAATGAATGGTAAGCAATTATTAGTAAAAACTTTATTTTTAGTAATTCTTTTATAATACTTGGGAAATCTTGTTTTTAATTCAACAAGTTGCGTTAGTAAATCAGAATAGTCTTCTTCTTTGAACAAGTTAGAAATAACTTCTGTCGGGGCTCTAAACTGTGTTTGTTCTAAAAATAAATTTCGATAAGCACTATCAAGTAACGTATTTATTTGAGGTTTTTTCAAATAATTTTGATCACATAAAGCTCGATAAAAAGATTGATACATTTTACCCCAATTAACATTATCAAAAATAAAAACAAAAGAATTTTTTTCGTTACGAGATATTGTAAAATAATTTTTCCAATTATTTTCATCCCCAGATTTCTCATTGATATATTTAGGTAAAAAACGCTTGATCAATTCAATTATTTTTTGTTGTGTTTGTAAACATATACCGTTTTCATCATTCTTTTCAATCTCTAATTCTGGAATGAAATCAATGAAGACAGCAATTAAAAAACAAGGTAAGTTAAAAGGAGTAAATTTTTTAGAAAATGCTTGTTGTAATGTGCGTCGAATCGAATTCTTAGATAAAGCACCCGAGTAGGTATCATTAGGGAAATTAGGCTTTATACCTATACCATCAATGGCTGCAATAACACTCACACCATTCCAGGCATGAACTTCGTCGGTTAATTGGGTAGCGATTTCTTGGACCAATCGATTGCGCACGATATAAAGTAATTCGGCTAAATTACGTGGTTTATGAAATGAATCAACAATAATGTTTACACGGTTATGAAAACCTTCAGTGCACTCTGTAATCTCTTCGGTTAATTTGTCAATTAAACCATGGCGATGGTCTGCTGAGAGTTTGCCTAGTTCTGCGTCTAAATTCCCTATTAAGCGGTGATAAATAAGTTGTAATTGTTCTAATAATATAATTTTGGCGCGATACGCAGATGTTTCGCCCAAATGCTTAGAAAAACAGTTGTTTGGTAATTTTTTATTGCTTGCGCAAACAATTTTTTGTAAATCCTTTAACCAATTTTCAGCTAAAGTGGGTAACGTTGAAGGGTCTATTTCTGGAGGAGGTTGATACGCAAAAACAAGATTTTTATTAAAGGCAGGGTCCATTTGATATTCATCTAACATTTAATATCCCTCTCTGTTATTAATAAAATTTATTATTTAAAAATAGCCTTTATTATGTATGACTTATAGTAAATAAAAATAAGAATATCAGTTCAATTTTGTATTCACAATAGCATTAAGATTAAATAAAATAATTTTATTTTTAAAATAAAAATGGAAGATTAAATAATTTTATATTTATTTTAAGTTGGCCAGTTTTGTTGTGAGTAAGCGCCTTGCCAAAATTGCCATTCACACAAGGTAGCGGATCTAAAAGCGCTTAACATCTTTTGTCTGCAATGGATGCTTGCATGTTCTGCAAGTTCATTGACAGTGGCTATGATTAAATTTACGGAATGGTTAAACTCATCACTCGCATATAAATCTATCCAAGCTTGGTAAGGGTTATTGGGAATTTTTTTATTATAGGCGCGTTGTCCTACTTGTTGATAAACCCAAAAGCAAGGTAATAAACTCGCTACCGCTTCTTCTACAGGAGCTGTACTTGCCATACGCAATAAATAATTGGTATACATAAAACAAAAAGGACTTTGTTTATGTGTTATAGGGGTTGTAGAAGCATATTTTTTTAGAATATTATTATGTAGATCACGTTCGGCTTTAAGTGCATTCATGGCAAATTGAATAAATAATTCACTTTGCCGATCATGTGGTAATCGTGTAGCAGTAAGCGCGAGTGCTTTTGAAAAATCTGCAAGATATAAAGCATCTTGATTTAAGTAAAAGGTAAATGTTTCGATAGCTAAAGTACCCTGGGCCAGTTCTTGATTAAAAGGGTGCAGATAAATTTTAGGCATGACATCCGCAACAGAAATTTTAAGTTCATTAAACATGTTGTTTTACCTTATTTAAAAAATAAAAATGATGGACTGGACCTTGACCATGACCTAGTTTTAAATTTTTTGCGGCTAAAATGCATTCTGTTAAATAATGTTTTGCTTGATTAATGGCGCTAAATAAACTCTCGCCTTGGGATAAATAAGAAGCGATTGCGGCAGATAATGTACAACCGGTGCCATGTGTATTTTTAGTGTCTATGCGCAAGCTATCAAAACGGTGTAATTGTTTTTGCGGATAATCATAAAAAATATCCGGCGAATACATGGTTTTTAAATGACCACCTTTAAGCAGTATCGAAGTTTTATAACGTGTCGCGAGTAAGGTGGCGGCGTCTTGCATACTGCGATGATCATTAATGTTAAGTTGTAAAATAGCTTCGGCTTCTGGAATATTGGGTGTAATCAATGTCGCTAATGGGAATAAAACATCCACTAGTGCTTGTATCGCTTGAGGTTTTAATAAAGTATGACCGGTTTGAGAAATCATGACCGGGTCAAGCACTACAAATGGAGGGTTATATTTTTTTAAATTTGTAGCGACTAAATAGATAATTTTTTCATGATAAAGCATACCGAGTTTAACCGCGCCGATGGATAAATCAGTAAAGACAGCATCGATTTGCTGTTGAATAAACACTAATGGAATTTCTTGTATGGCAGTGACAGATAATGTGTTTTGCGCAACTAAGACGGTAATGATGCTGGCAGCATAACTACCCGTGGCTGAAATTGCCTTGATATCTGCTTGTATGCCGGCGCCACCGGAGGGGTCCGTACCTGCAATACTGACGACACTGGTTAATGCTTCGTTATAGATTGACATAAAATGTTCATACAGAAATTGTAGATTTAATGAAGACTTGTAAATCATTCTTTTGTACTGAATAAAGGCTATCAAGTAGTTGCGAATAAAAGCTGCCAGGACCTGTGGATTTTTTTTCTGCATATTCGCTAACTAATCCCATCCAAGCCATGGCATGAACACAAGCCTTAAGTGTTTCAGGATTAATTGCTAAAAAACTGGCAATCATAGCGGTTAATGAACATCCCATACCTACCACTTTAGTAAGTAAGGGTGTGCCATAGTTTAAGGCGATTGTTTGTGTGGCACTGACAATAAAATCAATTTGGCCACTGACGACCACGATACATCGGTATTGTTCAGCTAAGGTTTGCGCAGATGCAAGGGCATGACTACTGATTTGTGTTGAATCGACACCTTTAGTGGTGATGGAGGTATCTAACAAAGCCATAATTTCTGAAGCATTACCACGGATGACATCAATACCTCTTTGTATAATAGTTAAGGAGGCTTGCGTGCGGTACCGGCTGGCACCGGCGCCGACCGGATCGAAGACGATAGGGATATTACGTTTTAAAGCAGCGTGTTGGGCTTGTTTTATGGCCGCCAACCAAGTTTCATCAGGAGTACCGATATTGATGACTAAGGCTTGGGCTAATTGAATAATTTCTACTAATTCCTCTTGGGCATGTGCCATAATCGGTGCAGCCCCTAATGCGAGTAAAAAATTAGCGGTAGTCGGCATAACGACTAAATTAGTGATATTGTGGATTAACGGATGGATTTGACGGATTAAATCCACGTCATGGTATACCGATTCTAAGGTAAATGGATTGATATTAGAGAGGGGGGCGCTTTTAACTGAATAATTTTTTGTTTTCAATGTACTTCTTCCTACGCAGGTCTTAGCCCGATCAGGTTATGAGGGTTGAATGGAAACATTCTCTCAGCCTTTAAAAAAGCACCCCTGAGTTGCTACTATTAGACAGGAATTAATGGGTCAGATCAAGTGACTTTTCTTAGCCATTGCCAGCGAGTAATGCATAACAATCTACACTAATACTACAGGCAATTATAGATGCACCCTCACAGCATTTGCTCGCCATAATGGGCAGTTTACTGCTATAGTTTGGGTATGGAAAATCAAACGCGAAAATCGATATGTGAAGCTGCTATTCTTGCCGCCGGGGAACCGGTGAGTATCGAGCGCTTATTAGATTTATTTAGCCCGGAAGAACAGCCGACTAAATCAAATCTTAAGAAAATTCTGTTGGAATTAAGCGAAGATTATCAAGATCGCGGAATTCAGTTAAAGCAACTGGCGAGTGGTTATTGTTTTCAAACGGTTAGTGCACTCAATGCCTGGGTTAAACGACTCTGGCCAGAAAAATCAGCGCGTTATTCACGTGCTTTCTTGGAAACCCTCAGTATTATTGCGTACAAGCAGCCCGTGACGCGCGGGGACATTGAAGCGATACGCGGTGTGTCAGTAAATCCAAATATTGTTAAAACCTTGTTGGAACAAGAATGGATACAAGTGGTTGGGCAACGTGAAGTCCCAGGACGACCTAATCTTTATGCAACCTCGAGATTATTTCTTGATCATTTTGGTTTAAAGGAATTAGCAGATTTGCCGCCTTTTCCTTTGCCGCAAATGGCAGAGCCGTTAGAGATTTCTTTGTCTGCTGATAGCGAAGTGAAAGATACTTCACTTGATATTCTACAAAATTAAATTTAAATGCTTTATTCTTTTGAAGGCAGACATCCAAAGCTATTAGGTAAAGATATTTTTATTGCTGAAAGTGCTGATGTGATTGGCGCTGTGATTATCCATAATCATGTTATTATTTTACCACAAGCGGTTGTCCGTGCCGATAATACTGTGATAGAAATTGGCGAAAATACCAATATTCAAGATGCCGCGGTGTTACATACCGATCCAGATATGCCAATGCAAATTGGTAGTTATGTAACAATTGCCCATCATGCCATGGTACATGCGCGGGCGGTGAGTGATTATTCAGTTGTCGCAATTGGCGCAAAAATATTGAATAACGCAGTGATAGGTAAGCATTGTTTGATTGCTGCGAATGCCATGGTATTAGAAAATCAGTATATTCCGGATGGTTCGTTGGTGATGGGGTCTCCTGGTAAAATAAGACCATTGTCTGCCCAACAAATAGCGGATATGCAATGGTATGCTCAACATTATTCAGAAAAGATTCATCGTTATCAAAAAGGACTTAAACGATTTGATCCGAAAACTTGCGAATAAATTTTAGTATGATGGGTTTGTGTGTAAGTGCTTACCGCAGTGAGTATTAATAATACTGCAATAAAAATTCTCGCTAACATACTACTCCTGTATCAAACTTTTCATCCTGAAAAGTATTCTTTTAAGTATACCATTAAATCAGCATTGGAAAAAAATATGGTAAGAGAAAAAAATAGCAGCGATGATGTTTAATTTAGAATAGTATAAGAGGATTAACCGGCTTTATTTCTTATGAGTGAAAAAATACAAAAAATATTGGCTAATTTAGGTATCGGTTCGCGTCGCGAAATAGAACGTTGGATCCGCGAAGGTCGAATTAGTATTAATCAGCAGCCTGCCAAGCTCGGCGATAGAATTGATTTGACTGCAAAAATTTTTATAGACGGTAAGCCAATTCCGCTTTTACCAACGTCCGATTTTAAGCGACGCATATTGATCTATCATAAACCTGAAGGTGAGATTTGTGCACGCTCGGATCCTGAACGACGGCCGACTGTATTTGAACATTTACCACCATTACGCGGTCAACGTTGGATAATGATTGGTCGTTTAGATATTAATACCTTAGGTTTATTAATTTTCACCAATGATGGTGAATTAGCTCATCGTCTATCACATCCTTCTTACGAAATTGAACGAGAGTATGCCGTGCGTGTAATAGGTAAAGTAGATGAGAAAATTTTGCAGCGTTTAAAAAAAGGAGTGAAGTTAGAGGATGGCATGGCGGCATTTACGCATATCGAAGAGCGTGGCGGATCGGGTGCCAATCATTGGTATCATGTAGTACTTAAAGAAGGGCGCAATCGAGAAGTTAGACGCTTATGGGAATCGCAAGGTGTTAGTGTTAGTCGTTTGCTGCGCGTGCGCTTTGGTAATGTGAGCTTGCCAGAAGATTTGAGCAGAGGGCAAAGCCGCGAATTAAAAACCGACGAGAGTCAAAAGTTAGCTCGTTTGGTAGGTTTAGATTGAGTTGCGAATTTAAAGGAACAGATCATGCAAAAGGATTGCAACAGGAATCGTTGGTTAAAATACTATTTAATTACACTTATCTGTATCTATACGACTAATGGTTTAGCTGATTCCTTAGCACCACGATTTTCTGCGAATGTTTATACCGGTGTTTATACAGTAGGGTCAGCGGATTTAATGTTGTCACTCGATGGCAATGAAATCCACAATCTCTATGTGAATCCACAAGCTGCTTATGGTAGTGATCAACAATGGCTGGCAGATTTAGGCTTAGGTTATCGTTGGATTAATAACGATGCGGCTATTTTAGGTTGGTATGCGTTTGCTGGCAGAACACGCGTCAACAATAATAGTGATTTTTGGATAGCAAATCCAGGGGTGGAAGTATTAGGAAGGCGTTGGGATACGCATCTTAATGCTTATATCCCAGTTGCTGGGCGTAGTAATGAAGTGAATCTTCGATACGAATTTAATTCAGTAAGCGAACCGTTTTTTACGGGCCATAGTGAAGTAATTAATAACCTATTTGATCTTGCCAATGAAGTCGAAAGAATTGGCAATGGTGCGGATGCCATGTTGGCTTACCAACTTTTTCGAGAAGTGCCTTTAAAGGCCTATTTAGGTGCTTATTTTTTTGATATTCCCGGCACAGATAATTTACGCGGTGGTGTTGCTGGGTTTCAATATTGGTTTGATCAAAATATTAGGATTTTTACTAACTTTAGTTATGATAATTATCAACACAGCAAGGTGATAGCAGGCATCGGTGTGAGTTTTGGTGGGGTGAGAAAACATACCGCCGATCCTTCCCTGTCAGAAAGATTAACTGATCCCGTTGAACGTTATTTGGCGCATTGGGGCCATGGTTCCGGTATTCCCAGTCGGACTATTTTCTTTGCAGAAGGTCAAGGAACCAGCTCACAATTAATTACGAGCAACATTGCTTTTTTCAGCCAAAGCGGAAGTCCTAATAATGGGGGTATTAACTTAACCGAAGCCAACTGTACGTTTGAAAATCCCTGCGCGCCTAGCGATTTTAGTCAAACGGGAGTGGATAGGTTGGATTCTTTGTTATCGAATACCCTAATGTTTTTTAATGGGGGTAATTACCCGGCATTAGATAGCGTAGGAACAGCAGCAATTAGTCTAAATCCAGGACAAAGTGTTTCTTCTCGTTCTGCGGATTATAGCGAAAGCGTAACCGGAGCTAATCGTTCCACGTTTAATGGTGCGTTTATTTTAGCTAGTAACAATACCTTGAATGATATTATTTTATTACCTACGAACGATACGGCAGCAGGGAATGCAATCAATGCCGCTAACGCTAGCAATGTGAATGTTAATGGCAGTCAAATAGGTAATGCTTCCAATCGATTTCTTAATACGGCTATATTTTTATCTGGCAGTCAATTAGCGTTAAATAATAACACTGTTTTTGCGGGTCGACGTGCCGTTAGAGCAGAAGCTAATTCTTCACTAAGTATTCAATCAAGTCAAATGGATGTGACGCGAACTATAAATGGAGGAATAACGGGAATAAGTATAACTGGGAACAGTACGGGAAATATGGAAAATAGTCAGTTAAATGTAAGTGGTCGAGGTAACACCTTTGGCGTTAATGCATTGAGCAATTCACAAATTACTATAACTAATAGTGATATTTCAGTGACGAGTACAGGCGCTAATTCTATGGTGAGAGGGATAATGACAAACACCGGAGGTTCAGCCTTCATGGAGCAAGGTAGCTTATCCGTAACGAGTCCTAGCCCAAATGCCGCTATAACCTCAGGTGCAAATATTTCATTGGATTTGGTGGCTTGCACACTTAACGGAACGACAGTTGTTTGTTAGCTTTAGAAATCGACTTACTATAATTAATTCTTAAACGCTGGAGAACTTGCTAGAGTACCTGTAAGCGCTAAGTCTTATCCTTTTAAAAAATTTCTTAATGGTGGAGGGAGAGGTAATTCCCCAATGCTATGGATTTTTTCAGAATAATCCCCCGCAAGTTGTTTAAAGATAGAATGTTTACACCAAGTTTGTAATGTTTTCATTTCATAACGCCAAATTTGCGTATTATAATAATCAACCGAGATTTTATTCATTCGCAGAAGTTTAGCAAAAATTTTTATTTTTTGACTATGGCTAAGCTCGGCTATAAAAGCTTTTTGTGTATTAAAAACGGATCGACTGAAATTTTCTGTAGGATGATTTTCATAGTTTGCATATTTTTCATGCAAAAAAAGTTTATCAAGGATGGCTTCATTGATTGCGTGATCAGAGGTAAATCCCAAATAGCTTAATAGGGTATTAGGATTATTCGTATCCAAATTATTTGACGGAATAGTATATCTGGTACTCATTCGTAATCTTCTTAAAGCTTAGATTTATTAGGCTGTCAATTGAATGATCGATATCAGCACATTATTATTTTGAGGTAAATGTGCTTTTAGATAAATAAGGATTTCGAATAATCATGTTTATAAAGCATAGTTATCTAATGAAACGCTTGTCATCATAATGCTAGAAAAAAGTACAACTTATTTGTATTTGTCTGTTAATTAAGCGTATAATCGCCCAGTCTTTTTACCCTGTTTCATTAAAAGGCTTACAATTTGTGAGTAAACGACCGATTAATCTTAATTTATTGACGATTCGCTTTCCTATCACGGCAATCGTATCCATTTTGCATCGAATCTCTGGTTTTTTCTTATTTTTAGTTATCCCCGTTTTTTTAGCCATCCTGTCGCTGAGCTTACATAGCCCAGAAGCTTTTTTTACTGTGCATACTTGTTTTGCGCATCCGGTCACTAAATTGCTCATCTTGGGCTTTTTATTTGCGCTTTTTTATCATTTATTAGCCGGTGTTCGTCATTTGTTGATGGATGCGGGTGTTGCGGAAGAATTAAAATCCGCGCGCTTTAGTGCGGGTTTGGTTATTGTGCTGGCGATAGGTCTGACCGGTCTGATGGGAATTTATTTATGGTAAAAAAATTAACTAATGTAACCAGTCTTAGCGGTAACGGGTTGCGTGATTGGTTAATCCAGCGTACCACCTCGGTGATTTTGGCTGCCTATATTATTTTTTTATTGGGATTTATTCTTTGTCATCAACCATTAGATTATTTCACTTGGCAGAACTTATTTAGTCATATAGGTATGCGTTTATTCAGTAGCTTATTTTTATTAAGTTTATTTTGGCATGCCTGGATTGGCATGTGGACGATAGTAACGGACTATATTAAATCAGCGAGTTTACGTTTAATCACTCAACTCATTATTATCATTGCGCTATTCCTCTATTTTGTCTGGGGTTTAGTTATTTTCTGGGGCACAATCTAATGGCTTTGCCTACTTATAGTTTTGATGCGGTGATCGTGGGTGCGGGTGGCGCGGGTATGCGCGCGGCATTGCAATTGGCATATTCTGGTCAGAAAGTCGCATTAATTTCTAAAGTATTTCCAACGCGTTCGCACACGGTTTCAGCACAAGGTGGGATTACCTGTGCCTTAGGTAATGCGCATGAAGATGATTGGCGTTGGCACATGTACGATACGGTGAAAGGTTCAGATTATTTAGGTGACCAAGATAGTATTGAGTACATGTGTAAAACCGGTCCTGAAGCAGTGTATGAGCTGGAACATATGGGCTTACCGTTTTCACGGATGGACTCCGGAAAAATCTATCAACGGCCGTTTGGCGGCCAATCCAAAAATTTTGGTGGTGATCAAGCGGCGCGAACCTGCGCTGCTGCCGATAGAACCGGTCACGCTTTATTGCATACTTTGTACCAACAAAACATAAAAGCCAAAACGCATTTTTTTAATGAATGGTATGCCATTGATTTGGTTAAAACACCACAAGGTCAAGTCGCAGGGCTCACTGCGTTGTGCATCGAAACAGGTGAAGTGGTTTTTTTTCATACACGTGCAACTATTTTAGCAACGGGCGGTGCGGGAAGAATTTTCCAATCAACGACCAATGCGATGATTAATACCGGTGATGGTATCGGAATGGTGTTACGTGCGGGTTTTCCAGTACAAGATATGGAAATGTGGCAATTTCATCCGACCGGTATTGCTGGGGCTGGCGTTTTAGTGACAGAAGGTTGTCGTGGCGAAGGTGGATATTTAATTAATAAAAACGGTGAACGCTTTATGGAGCGTTATGCGCCGCATGCGAAAGATTTAGCTTCTCGGGATGTGGTCGCGCGTGCCATGGCATTAGAATTACGTGCTGGGAATGGATTTAATCCAGAAGGGACCGATTACGTAAAATTAAAGTTAGATCACCTCGGTGCAGAGATTATTAAAAAACGTTTACCTGGAATTCGTGAATTGGCGTTGACCTTTGCGCATGTGGATCCGATTACCACACCTATTCCTGTTGTTCCAACTTGTCACTATATGATGGGCGGAATACCCACCAATGTCCATGGCCAAGTGATTACGATGGATATTGAAGGTCAAGATCAAGTTGTTGAAGGTTTATATGCGGCAGGAGAGTGTGCCTGTGTATCCGTGCATGGTGCGAATCGATTAGGTGGTAACTCTTTGCTAGACTTAATTGTATTTGGCCGTTCTGCTGGATTGCATGTCGGCGAATCTTTAATCCAAGATTTACCGTTACTCACTATTAATCAAGATGATTTAGATGCGGCATTAAATCGCTTGAATCGTTGGGATCAATCTAAACAAGGTGAAAGTTTGGTTGAGATTCGACATGCGATGCAAAAAGTGATGCAAACCGATTTCGGGGTTTTTCGTACCGCGAAATATATGGAAGAAGGTTTAGTTAAATTAAAACAATTAAAGGAACGTTTAAATCACGCTGTCTTAACTGATCATAGTCAGGTGTTTAATACCGCGCGTATCGAAGCCTTAGAACTCGATAATCTCATGGAAGTAGCCTATGCTTCAGCGGTATCGGCGTTAACTCGCGAAGAAAGTCGTGGTGCGCATAGTCGCGAAGATTTTCCAAAACGGGATGATAAAGTTTGGTTAAAACATCTACTGTATTTTTCTAAAGTAGATAAGATAGATTTTAGACCCGTGAATCGGAAACCTTTAACCGTACCACCCATGGAGCTTAAAGAACGAACCTACTAATGCATAATCGTCGTTTTTTTTTGATTTCGTTGTTGGATTGCCTTTTTGTACACTCCGCTACTAAAACCAATCCGCCTAGAAATCAAATAATTACCTGATTCTGTAAGGAGGTTAGCTAGATATCTATGTATACATTATTTTTTGTTTGATTTTATTCATTAGGTTAAATTATGCAATTTTCCATTTATCGTTATGATCCTGAGATCGATAAAAAACCTTATATGCAGGATTACACACTGGAGATCGCCTCGGGTAAAGACATGATGTTACTGGAAGCTTTGGAATGTTTGAAGGAACAAGATCAAACTTTAAGCTTTCGCCGTTCTTGCCGTGAAGGAGTCTGTGGATCCGATGGTATGAATATCAATGGTAAAAATGGTTTGGCATGTATTACGCAAGTTTCATCCTTGCGCTCGCCCGTCGTATTAAGACCGCTACCGGGATTACCCGTGATACGTGATTTAGTGGTGGACATGGAACCCTTTTTTCGTCAATACGAAAAAGCTCAACCCTATCTTATTAACGATAAAGAACCGCCGGCAAAAGAACGCTTACAATCACCCGAAGAACGTGAAAAATTAGATGGGCTCTATGAATGCATCTTGTGTGCTTGTTGTACCAGCGCTTGTCCTTCTTATTGGTGGAATCCTGATAAATTTTTGGGGCCCGCCGCGCTATTGTGGCTTTGTCGCTTTTTGGTAGATAATCGCGACGATGCTAAAGAAGAGCGTTTAGCTGAGTTAAATGATCTCTTTAGTTTATTCCGCTGTCGGACCATTATGAATTGTACGACGGTATGTCCTAAAGGACTTAATCCGGCTAAGGCAATAGGCCATATTCGCTCTGAGCTTTTACAAGAAGAAGTGTAATTAAAATATTCTCAATAGGGTAAATTCAACCATTATGACTGAGCAATTAAAAACGGCGCAGGCCTTACAAAAAAATTCCTATCTTTTTAGTGGTAATGGTAGCTATTTAGAAACTCTGTATGAACAATATCTACATGACCCAAGTCAGCTAAGTGCTGAATGGCAAACCTATTTTAGCCAACTCAGTGATAAAGAAAATGATGTTTCGCATGCGGATATTCGTGCTTATTTTACCGAATTAGCGCAACGACCTCTCGAGAAAAGAACAGTCCATGAGCCCAGCAATTTACACGATAAACTACTCAGTTTAATTGATGCTTATCGTCGCTATGGTCATTACCAAGCGCACTTAGACCCCTTAGCCTTAGCTGCAAAACGAGAAATAATCGATTTAAGCTTAGAAAATCACGATATTAGCACGCAAGATTTGACGCGCATTGTTAATCTGAATGGTTTACTCGGTTTACAAAGCGTTACCGCAGAAAGTTTACTGGCTCAGCTTAAAAAGATCTATTGCGGCAGTATCGGCTTTGAATATGAACACATTACCGATCATGCGCAACGAACTTGGTTGCAAGAACGTATCGAAGCGGTTGCAGGCAGACCTAATTTCTCAGCGCAAGTTAAAAAAACTATTTTAAAAGGATTAATCCATGCCGATGGCTTAGAAAAATTTCTCGGCAATAAATTTATCGCGCAAAAACGTTTTTCTTTGGAAGGCGGAGATAGTTTAATACCTTTACTCGAAGAGTTAGTCGCGCATGCGAGTGCTGCTTCGGTACAAGAAATCGTCATTGGTATGGCGCATCGTGGTAGATTAAATGTGCTTATTAATATTTTAGGCAAATCCCCAGCTAAACTATTCGAAGAGTTTGCGGGTAAGTTAACCCAAGAAAATCGCTCGGGTGATGTCAAATACCACAAGGGTTTTGCCGCTGATATAAAAACCGATCACGGTGTCATGCATGTCGCTATGGCATTTAATCCTTCACATCTAGAAATTGTTAACCCTGTAGTGGAAGGTTCCGTGCGCTCACGCCAAGAACGCCGCCAAGATAGCGGAAGAAAACAAGTATTACCTGTACTCATACATGGGGATGCGGCTTTTTCCGGTCAGGGCATTGTGATGGAAAATTTTGAATTATCGCAAACCGAAGCTTATGGTACCGGTGGAACTTTACATATTGTTCTGAATAATCAACTTGGTTTTACCACTGATCCGCAAAATGCACGTTCGAGTTGGTATTGTACCGATCCCGCTAAAATTGTTGATGCACCGATTTTTCATGTTAATGGTGACGACCCCGAAGCCGTATTATTTACCTTACAACTTGCGTTTGATTTTCGACAAACCTTTAAAAAAGATGTAGTCATTGATTTAGTTTGCTATCGTCGTCACGGACATAACGAAGCCGATGAACCCGCAGCGACCCAACCATTAATCTACCAAAGCATTAAAAAATTACCCACCGCAAAACAACAGTATGCCGATGTCTTAATTAATCAAGGAGTGGTAAGTGCAGAAGAAGTTCAACAATGGTCCGATGAATATAGAAATTGCTTAGATAATGGTCAACCCGTAGTGCAACGTCTTACCAGCGATTACGAAAATCCTTATCGTATTGATTGGCGTCCTTATCGTTATCAAGATTGGCGGTCACCCGTTGATACGGGCGTTGATTTATCCGTATTGAAAAAATTAGCTACGCAATTAGAAACTTTACCAACAGGTTTTGTATTGCAAGCGCAAGTGGCCAAAATTATGGAGGATCGTCGCAAAATGACGGCTGGCCAGTTACCGTTAAATTGGGGCTATGCCGAAACTATGGCTTACGCTACTTTATTGCAAGAGAACTATGAAGTACGTTTATCCGGTCAAGACAGTGAACGCGGCACCTTTTTCCATCGTCATGCCGTGCTCCATGATTTTAATACCAATCAAACCATAACACCTTTAGCTCAGTTGGCTAAAAATCCAAATGCATTTACCGTGATTGATTCGATACTCTCAGAAGCGGCTGTTATGGGGTTTGAATATGGCTACGCTATTTCCAATCCGAACAGTTTAGTGATTTGGGAAGCACAATATGGTGACTTTGTTAACGGTGCACAGGTAGTTATCGATCAGTTTTTAAGTTCATCGGAACAAAAATGGGGTAGGCTATGTGGTTTAGTTTTATTTTTACCTCATGGCTATGAAGGTTCAGGTCCCGAACATACTTCAGCACGTTTAGAACGTTTCTTACAGCTCTGCGCACAAGACAACATGCAAGTTTGCGTCCCCAGCACACCGGCGCAGATTTTCCATTGTTTACGACGACAAATGTTGCGATCGTATAGGAAACCTTTAATCCTGATGACGCCGAAAAGTTTGTTACGCCACAAATTAGCAGTATCCAGTCTGCAAGAATTAAGCAGTGGTAGTTGGCAATCTATTATTTCCGATGGTGAAGTCGATGTCAAAAAAGTAAAACGTGTCGTTTTATGTAGTGGTAAGGTTTACTATGATTTACTCGAACAACGTCGCGCACAAAAACAGGACGATATTGCACTCCTACGCATTGAACAACTCTATCCTTTTCCAGACATAGAGCTCCGTGCAGAGCTAAAACGTTATTCTATGGTGAAAGATATTGTGTGGTGTCAAGAAGAATCTAAAAACCAAGGTGCATGGTATTGTATTCAACATCATATTGTTTCGTGTTTAGCTAAAACGCAAATCTTACGTTATGTGGGTAGGTCTGCTTCGGCAGCGCCTGCGGTGGGTTCACCGTTAGTGCATGCGGAAGAACAACAAGCATTGATTAAAGAGGCTTTAACCGAATAGATTTTTTTAAAAAACTAAATTGCAAAGCCATGAATAAAAATTGCTGTGGCAAAACAAAAAGCTAAGTTAATATTTATAGAGGAATCCGAGATGCGAATTGAAGTAAAAGTTCCAATGTTACCCGAGTCGGTTACCGATGCGACATTAGGGGAATGGAAAAAAAATACAGGGGATTTGGTTAAAGTCGATGACACGCTAGTTGCTTTGGAAACGGATAAAGTCGCCATCGATATTCCGGCGGGTTATGATGGTGTGTTAGGTGAAATTTTAAAAAAAGAAGGAAGCGTTGTTAAAGCCGGAGAGGTATTAGTCACTATAGATACTGACAAGGAAGCTATTATGAATGCTACTAAAACTGTTACCACATCTTCACCTTCAGCAAAACCAGCCGCGCTTTCAGCGACACTGTCTGCAGTTGATGCTAAAGAAACTCACCCATCTAGCACGGATACAACACAAAATCTGTCAGGTCCCGCGTCAAGACGTAAACGGAGTCTGGAACCAGAAGGTCAATCTGATAAGAAAGTATCCCGTCCTGAAATTCAAACTTCAACGGCAATGCAGGCTAACGCGCCTTCAGCAGCGTATGCGATGCCAAGTCAAAATCAGAGCTCAGAACGCGTGGAAAAACGCGTACCGATGACGCGTTTGCGTGCGCGTATTGCGGAACGATTGGTATCAGCACAACATACTGCCGCTATTTTGACTACGTTTAATGAAATTAATTTGCAGGAAGTCATTAAATTGCGGACAATGTATAAGGAAAGTTTTGAAAAAAAACATGGTATCCGTTTAGGGTTTATGTCTTTTTTTACCAAAGCGGTTATTGCAGCGCTTAAAAATTTCCCTGCAGTGAATGCCTCTATCGATGGAAATAATGTGGTTTATCATAACTACTTCGACATTGGTATTGCAGTATCGACCGAAAGAGGTTTAGTTGTTCCAATTTTACGTGATGCGGATCGTTTAAGTTTTGCTGAGATGGAAAAAGCCATTGCCCATTATGGCCACAAAGCCAAAGAAAATCAGATTGCTATCGAAGACATGACCGGCGGTACTTTTACTATTACCAATGGTGGAGTTTTTGGGTCGCTTTTAGCTACTCCAATCATTAATCCACCCCAAAGCGCGATACTCGGAATGAACAAAATAGAGGAACGACCGGTGGCAGAAAATGGCCAAGTGGTTATTCGACCGATGATGTATGTTGCTTTATCTTATGATCATCGTATTATTGACGGCAAGGAATCAGTTAGCTTTTTAAAAACCATTAAAGAGTTACTTGAAGATCCATCCCGTTTGTTAATTGATGTATAAGCGCTATCTCATAGCACAAAGCATAGTTTA
>Ga0075365_10000087_pt1 | contig 26917 bp, 26 predicted proteins | sample EndMetdeltDD1765_FD_71387 | JGI IMG/M metagenome (GOLD analysis project Ga0075365, IMG submission 71387) | Populus endosphere microbial communities from Tennessee, USA - Endosphere MetaG P. deltoides DD176-5 | ecosystem: Host-associated > Plants > Roots > Endosphere | place: USA: Tennessee... | reverse complement strand
TCTCACCGGCCGCGAAGTCGACGTACGCCTCCGCCCAGGCCCGCGGCCACCGGTCCTCCTCACGGTCGAACTGGGCGCTGCCCAGCCAGTCCTGCCAGGCCAGCTCGTGGGAGTCCTTGATCCCCATCCGGCGCTGCTCCGGGGAGTCGACGAGGAACAGCCCACCCAACGACCAGAACGCCTGAGCGCCGAGCGACTGCTCGCCCTCCTGGTCGACCAGCACCACCGACCGGCCCGCGTCGGCAGCCTCCGCGGCCGCCACGAGACCGGCGAGACCGGCACCGACGACGACGATGTCGGCGTGAGCGGCGGGCATCAGGACGGCACCCGCAGCAGCGCCAGGGGGACGTGGTGCTGCCCCGCGTGCATGTCGCGGTCGCGCAGCGACCCCTGGACGACGTACCGCGGGAACGAGATCTTGACGACGTTGAGCGACGGGATCCGGAAGAGCTGGATGGTGTCGGCGTCGACCTGGTAGAGGTCGGCGAGCACCTGCTCGTTGACGAAGGACTCGTCGGCGACGATCGCGTAGCCGGCCTCGTCCCTCATGAAGAGCTCCATCGTGACCCAGAAGGGCCCGGCGTTCTTGGAGCGGACCTCGAGGGCGAGGTCGGCGATCGTGGTGGCGCTCATCGGGTGGCTCCCAGCTCGGTGCGGAACATCGCGGTGGGCTCGGCGTCCACCACGTGGTGGAGGACGAACTCGTACGCCGGCCCGCGCTCGACGTGCGCGGGCGACGTCGCGAAGGCGGTGCTCGGGAAGTAGTCCATGCCCTCCGCGGGGAAGTGCAGCAGCGGCGGGTTGGCGATCTTGGCGATCGCGGTCGCGGTCGCCTGGTCGGCCGCGTTGACCAGCAGCATGACGCCGACCTCGCGAGGCGGGCTCCGGTCGGGCTCGAGGTCGTCGAGAACCGCGTTGTGCCCGTAGAGCCGGACGTCGATCGCGTAGTCGTCGGCCCCGAGGCCCAGGGTGCCGGCGACCGAGCCGCGCACGTAGGTCAGCAGGGCGTCGGCCCAGCCCTCGATGTCGGCCAGGATCAGCGGGTCGCGGACCCCGGCGAACAGCATGGTCTCGTAGCCGGTGATCCGGGCACCCTCCAGCTTGATGGTGTGCTGCTCGGCGTGGTGGAACCGCGAGCCCTCGACGCGCACCCGGCGCTCGTCGAGCTGGACGTACGTCGCGTCGCCGACGTCGAGGGTGCCCGCGGGCTCCCGCATCTGGAACGGGTTCACGGTCTCGTAGAGCATGTGTGCCGCGACCGTCTGCACGGTGCACGCCGTGCCCGCGTCGAGGGCCTCGATGGTGAACCCGGCGGCGTCGATGGTGATGTGCACGCCGCCCGTGCGGGGGTTGGCCGTGGCCTGCCCGCCGCACTCGGCGATCTTCCCGGCGTGCCAGCTCGGACCCGCCGGCATCCCCCGCATCAGGGGGTACGCCGCCGCCACGCCGGCGTCGGTCGCCCGGCCGGCCAGCACCACCCGGGCACCGTCTCGGAGCGCGTCGATGATCGGCTCGGCACCCATCATCGCGACGATGTGGGTGCAGCTCTCCAGGGTCTCGGCCCGCAGCTCGCCCAGGGGCGCGAGCGGGTGGATGCGACCCGCGTTCAGGACGTCCTTGAGGTCGACGGCGCTCTGCTCGCTGTAGATGCGGGCGACCGGCAGGGCCATCCCCTCCTCCGCCATGATCGCCGCGACCAGGCCGGCGACCCAGTCGACCCCGTCGTCGGTGCCACTGGTGCCGCACGAGCCGATGACCAGCGGCACGTCGCCCTGCACGGCGGCGCGCAGCAGGTTGCGCAGGTCGCGGGCGACGGCCTTGGCCGCGGTCTTCGGCGTCGAGGACCCGAGGTAGTGCGGACCGGAGTCGGTCGAGCCGCCGTCGACGGTGATCACGTCGACCCCGAGCTCGAGGCCCCGCTCCAGGGTGCCGTCGGGCCACCCGGAGCCGAGCATGCCGCTCGGCGTCATCACGCGGATCCGGTCGGCCGGTGCGTCGTTCATGACTCTCTTCTCTCGTCGTTGTTCGTGGTGGTCCTCATCGGTCCGCCCACCAGCAGGTGGGCGTTGACGCAGTGCCGCGGGCGACCGCCGAGGGCGGCCACCAGCTCGGCGGCTCCCTCCAGGCCGGCGGCTCGCCGGGCCTCGGCGGTCTGGCCGGCCAGGTGGGAGTAGACGACGATCCCGTCGACCCCGCGCAGCGGGCTGTCGGCGGGCAGCGGCTCCTCCACGACCACGTCGAGCGCCGCCCCCGCGATCACCCCGTCGCGCACGGCCGCGGCGAGCGCGGGCTCGTCGACGACGGCCCCCCGAGCGGTGTTCACGAGGACGGCGCTGCTCTTCATCCGGGCCAGCTCGTCGGCCCCGATCAGGCCGCGCGTCCGGGCCGACAGCGCCGTGTGGATCGACACATGGTCGGAGCTCTCCAGCAGCTCGGCCAGCGGGACGAACCGCACCTCCGGGTCGGTGCGCTGCTCGGCCGGTACGCCGCTGGTGGCGAGCACGGTCATCCCGAACGCCCGCGCCAGCGGTACGACGGCCCGCGCGGCCGCGCCGTACCCGACGAGGCCGAGGGTCGCGCCGCGCAGCTCGTGACCGTCCTCGCGGGGCCAGCCACCGGCGGCGACGCCGCGCGCGCTCGGCACCAGGCGGCGGGCGGCGGCGAGCAGCAGCCCGAGGGTGTACTCGGCCACCGCGTTGGCGTTGATGCCGGGCAGGTTGCTGACCGCGATCCCGAGCTGCGCGGCCGCCTCGACGTCGATCGAGTCGTAGCCGACCCCGGTGCGAACGACCACGCGCAGGGAGGGCGCACGGGTCAGCACGTCGGCCGTCATCGGCTCGTTCGCGACGAGGGCCGCGTCGACGCTCCTCAGTGCGTCGACGAGGTCCTCGGGGTCGCGGCGACCGCGCAGCGGCCGGTGGACGGTCTCGTGACCGTGGCGGTGCAGGAAGGTGTCGACCTCGTCGTGGGGACGCAGGTAGTCGGTGGTGACCAGGACGCGGGCCATCAGAGGGTGCCCCCGCCGTGCCGGCGACGCTGGACGGCGATCCGGCTCACGATCAGCACGGAGAGCAGCGCCAGGACGGCGATGTCGACGAGCATCAGCCGCCAGCCGGTGATGTCGACCATGCCGCCGACCAGCGCCGGGCCGAGGAAGCCCCCGCTGGCCCAGCCCACGGTGTGCAGCCCGGTGTAGGTGCCCAGCACGCTGCTCGAGGGGGCGAGGTTCCACAGGACCACGACCGCGTTGATCATGAAGCCGGCAGCGCCGGCCGCCGCGAGCGAGAGGCCCGCGATCGCACCGCTCGGCGTCTGCACCAGGGTGCCGAGCGCCATGCCGGCGACGAAGACCAGCATGCCGCCCGTCATCACCCGGACCCGGCCGAGCCGCTCGGCCAGCAGCGCGGCCGGGTAGGCCGCCAGCAGGAACGCCACGCCGCTGGGCAGGGTGAGCCCGCCGGCATCGCCGCGGGACATCTCGAGCGCCTCCTGCCCGTAGGGCGTCATCAGCGCACGCGAGGCCGCCCAGGCCCCGCCGAACAGGAAGATGGCGGTGATCACCAGCAGCCGGCTGCGGTCGGGGTCGACGACGATGTCGCGCACGGTGTCTCGCACCCGCGGCCCCGCAGCCGTGCGCGGGTCACGCGCGGCGTCCTCCAGCAGGACCGCCCGGTACGCCGGGGAGCGGCTGTCGCGCACCCGGGCGGCCAGCACCGCGACCGAGCCCAGCATCAGCGCCGACGGGACCGCGAACGCCAGCTTCGGGTGGTCGTCGACGAGGAGCAGGCTGATCAGGGCGGCCACGATGACGGTCAGCGCGGAGGCGACCTTGACCGCCGCGTTGGCGCGGCTGCGTCCCTGGGCGGGGATGTAGTCGGGCAGGAGCGACTCGGCGACCGGCTTCACCGAGTTGGCCACCAGGGCGTAGGTGAACATCACCAGGACCAGCAGCGGCAGCGACGTGGCGACGTGCGGGATGACCAGGAACAGCAGGGCCGCGATCGGCAGCCCGGTGGCGATGTAGGGCATCCGTCGGCCCCAGGAGGTGCGGGTCCGGTCCGAGCGGTTGCCCATCCAGGGCTGGACGAAGATGCCGAGCAGGTTGTCCATGCCCATCATCAGCCCGACCAGGGCGGCGCTGCCGACATGCTCGCGCAGCAGCGGCGGCACCTGGGAGTCGTAGAAGTTCCAGGTCGACTCCTGGGCGAAGATCGCCAGCGCGACGAAGAAGGTGATGCGGCGGGTCGCGGCCCGGGACACGGGCGGGACCGGGCTCGGCGCGCTCGCCACCTCCTGGAGGTTCCGGTCGCCCATCACGCGCTCCCCGCCGGCCGGGCGGCCAGGAAGGCGGCGACGACGTCGAGCACCGCGCCACCGTCGTGCCCGACGCCCTCGACCACGTCGAGACGCACCGAGCAGCCGGCCCCGCGCAGCGCCGCGGTCAGCGTGCGCGCCTGCGTCAGCCGGCCGACCGGGTCACTGTCCGCGGCGACGACCCGGGCCGCCTCCGGGTCGTCGTCGAGGGAGCCGACCACCACCTGGACCGGCACCCGGGCGAGCGCCGCCGCGTCGTGGCCGATCCCGAAGCGCTGCTCGAGGTCGGCGGTCCCCCGCCACCACGGCTGCGTCGGGTCGGGCAGGGTCACCTGACCGGCCGCGCCGATCGAGACGGCGCTGAGCCGCTCGGGGTGCAGCAGCGCGAAGCGGTTGGCGAACTGGCCGCCGCCGGAGAAGCCGTGCAGGAAGAACGTCTCGGCCGCGACCGGCCAGCGGTGCGCGACCTCGTCGACCATGCTCAGCAGCACCTCGTCGTACCGGACGCCGCCGTGGTCGATCAGCTTGTAGTTGTTGATGTCGTCCGGCCCGGCGGTCCCGACCGGGAACAGCGGCACCAGCACGACGGCCCGCTCGGACCGGGCCTGCTCGGCGAAGCCGTCCAGGTAGAGCTGGGTGCGCCGGCCGGTGCCGTGCACGAACACCCACAGCCGCAGCGGGGGCTCGTCGTCGCGCAGGTCCTCCGGCACGAAGAGCCGGTAGGAGAAGCGGGTGTCGGCCTGGACGGCGAAGCTGGGCGTGTGGCCGCTCAGCATCCGGCGTCCGGCATGACCGACCGGGAGGTCGAGGAAGCGGATGGCACTCATGCGATGTCCTTGCTCAGGGTGGCGCCGGTCACGTTACTTTTGCTATAGCATCTTCGTCAAGCGTTGCTTAGATTCGGTGCCATCGCCTGAGTAGGCTGAGGCGCGTGGCCTCCGAGACCCTTGCGATGCTGAGCTCCGACACCCTCGCCGATCAGGCGTACCGGTCGATCCGGGCCGCCATCGCCACCGGCGAGATCAAGCCCGGGCAGAAGGTGACCGAGCGCGGCCTGGCCGAGCGGCTCTCGGTCAGCCCGACCCCGATCCGCGAGGCGATCCGGCGCCTCGAGCAGGACGGACTGCTGGAGCGCACCGGCCCCCGGACCGTGAAGGTCTCCGTCGTCGGCGACTCGGCGATCCAGGACCTCGCCGAGGTGGAGGTCGCGCTGCGCGGCATGGTGGCCCGCTTCGCCGCCAAGCACGCGACGAGCGAGCAGCTCGACCGCCTCGACGCCCTCCTCGACGAGGCCGACGACCTGCTGATCGTGCTCAAGCAGCGCCGCCAGGAGGGCACCGAGCTGGACCGACACGTCTCGCTGATGCTCGACACCATGCAGCGCTTCAACGACACCACCGACAGCTGCGCCAACAACCCGGTCCTGGTCCGGCTGCTCGAGCAGGTGCGGATCTTCTCCCGCCCGCTGCGCCGCGCCCGCCTGCTCGAGCTGATCTCGGCCGACCCCGAGTTCAGCCTCTACCGGTACGCCAGCCACCGCGAGCTCGTCCGCGCCCTGCGGGCCGGCGACTCGGTCGCCGCCGAGCGGATCGCCATGGAGCGCGCCCGCGCCGGGCTCAGCGACCTGCTCACGGGGTCCCCGACGGCAGGGTGACGGAGACCGTCGTCCCCACCCCGACCTCGGAGGCCACCTCGACCCGACCTCCGTGCGCCTGCACGATCGCCCGGACGATGGCCAGCCCCAGCCCCGAGCCGCCGTAGTCGCGGCTCCGGCTCTCCTCGGCCCGCCAGAACCGGTCGAAGAGCCGCGGCAGGTCCTCGGACGGGATCCCCGGCCCGTCGTCGGCCACCTGCAGCCGGACGTGGTCGCCGCGGTCGTGGACCACGAGCCGGACCCGGGTTCCGTCCGGGGTGTGGCGCACGGCGTTGCCGACCAGGTTGTGCAGCACCTGCTGCACCCGTGCGGCGTCCCCCACGAGCGGCACCGACGCCGGGGCGTCGAGGTCGATGCGGAGGCCGGCGTAGATGATCCGGGCGTCCTCGACCACGCTGCCCACGACCCGCGCGAGGTCCATCGGCTCGCGGTCCAGGGGGCGGCCGGTGTCGAGGCGGGCGAGCAGGCCGAGCTCCTCGACCAGCAGCCGGATCCGACCGACCTCCTCCTCCACCCGGCTCACGGCGACCTCCAGGGCCTCGCCCCGCAGACCCCCCTGCCGGTAGAGCTCCAACCAGCCGGAGACGGTGGCCAGCGGGGTGCGCAGCTCGTGCGAGGCGTCGGCGGCGAAGGCCCGCGCCCGCGACTCCGCCCGCGACTGGGCGTCGAACGCGCGGTTCAGCGCGGCCGCCAGCACGTCGGTCTCCGAGCGCCGGGCCGAGACCGGGATCCGCTCCTCGCGCCGTCCGTCGGCGATGGCGTCGGCCGCCTCGGCCATCCGGGTGAGCGGGCGCAGCCCGAGCCGCAGCACCACCAGCGCGAGGCCCACCAGGACCAGCAGGGCGAGCAGCGCGACCCGGCTCATCGCCACGAAGAAGTCCAGCAGGGCCTCGTCGTCGACGTCGGCGTCGTGCAGGAGCACCAACCCCGCCACGTCGACCGTCCGGGCGTCGGAGAGCGCGACCCGCAGACCCGGGGTCTCGACCCGCAGCACCACCACCTCGTCGTCGGTCGTGACGAGCCGGCCGGGCCGCGCCGCCGCGTCCGCGAGCTCGCGCTCCCGGCCGTTCCCCGACCCGGTGCCGAAGAGCACCTCGCCGTCGGCATCGACCCCGACCGCGCCCAGGGGCGGGCCGAGCAGCGTCTCCAGCTGGGCGGCCTGCACCGTCTGCGGCCCGGTCGCGACCAGCGCCTCGATCCGGCCGGCGTCCGCGCGGAGCTTGTCGGAGGCCCGGTCGAGCAGGTAGTCGTTGACCAGGAACGCGGTCGCGACCCCGCTCGCCCCGAGCCCCAGCACGAACAGCACCACGAAGCCGGTCAGCAGCCGGCCCCGGATGCTGTCCGGCCAGCGCGGCCTCCTCACCGCCCCCTCACCGGGCCGGCTGCCGGCGCAGGCTGTAGCCGACCCCCCGCACGGTCTGGATCAACGGCTCCCGACCGTCGTCGATCTTGCGGCGCAGGTTCGAGATGAACCGCTCCACGACCACCGAGTCGCCGCCGAAGTCGTACTGCCAGACCGCCTCCAGGATCTGCGTCTTGGAGAGCACCTGGCCCGGGTGGGAGATCAGGAAGTGCAGCAGCTTGAACTCCGTCGGCGAGAGCTCGACCAGCTCCCCGGCCCGTCGTACCTCGTGACGGAGGGGGTCGACCGCCAGGTCGTGGCAGACCAGCGCCGCGCCGGGTGTCAGCGCCGGTCCGTTGGCCCGGCGCAGCAGTGCCTCGATCCGGGCGCCGACCTCACTGATGCTGAACGGCTTGACCACGTAGTCGTCACCGCCGAGCTGGAGCCCGCGGACCCGGTCCTCGACCGCGTCCCGCGCCGTCAGGAACAGCACGGGTACGCCGATCGCCCGGGACCGGAGCATCTGGACCACGTCGAAGCCGGTGCCGCCCGGCAGCATCACGTCGAGCACGATCACGTCGGGCACCTCGGCCTGCACCCGGTCCAGCGCCTGCTGGACGTCGGCGGCGACCTGGACCTCGTACCCGGCGAAGCCGAGCGCCGAGATCAGCAGGCCCCTGATGCCGGCGTCGTCGTCGACCACCAGCACCCGGTCGGGGCGGGTCGGTGCGTCCATGGCGGGACCTCTCTCGGTCGTGGTCGGCATGACACCAGCCTGCGGCGTCGTCCTGAGGGTGGACCGCCGCGGACCTTGACGGTTCGTTGACGGCTGCGCCCACCGTACTTTTGCTATGGCAAAAGGCCGCTCTCCGGACGCCTCGCGGCCGGATCCCCCTCACGAGAACCGACGGGCTTAGGACCGGGCCGGACCGGGCAGGATGAGGGCTCTCGGGTGCCGCTGCGCGCACCGCCAGCAGCGGAGGGGGTCGGTCGTCGTGCCGGATGTCGAGACCATCCAGGTCGGGGACCGCTGGGTCAACCGCCTCGTCGGCACCCGCGCGGTGCTGGCGGTGAGCCTGACCCGCGCCTCGGCGCTGGCCGCGGGGGCCGCCCTGGCCCGCTCGTGGCGGGTGCACCACCAGGTCGTCTACCACCAGTGCGAGCGCACCGACCTGCTGCCACGCCCCTGACCGGTCGCCGCGCCGACCCGTCTGGACAGGGTCGTCAACAGAACGCCCACGGTTCTCCCACAGCACGGGAACAAGACTGTGCGCCCGGCGGGCGTCTCCGTAGCGTGACCGCCGCCCATGAAACTCGTTGCGTCTTCACCTATCGCCGCCCTGCGGATCCGAGGCTCCCTGGTCGAGGCCGGGTTCGAGGCCACCGTCGTCGGCGCCAGCCTGCCCAGCGGCGTCGAGGTCGGCTGCCGGCGCCGCGAGGAGTCCGAGGTCCTCGCCATCGCCCGGGCCGCCGACCCGCGCTGCCGGCCGGCGCCCGGGCGCTGAGCCCCGTCCCTCACCGCGTGCCCGGCACCTCGTCGGGGTCCAGCCGTACGTCGATCAGCACCGGCCCCGCGCCGGGCTCGCGCAGGGCGCGGACCAGCTCGTCCTCGGTCCGGGCGGTGTGCCCCGTCCCGCCCAGGGCCGCGGCCACGGGGGCGAGGTCAGGCCAGTCGAGGCAGGAGATCGACGGGTCGAGGTCGCGGGCCGTGAACTGCATGTGCTCGGCGCCGTAGGCGCCGTCGTTCATCACGACCACGACGACGCGCATCTGGTGGCGCACCGCCGAGGAGAACTCGGCCAGCCCGCCGTTGACGAAGCCCCCGTCGCCGGTCACGACCAGCACGGTGCGGTCCGGGGCGGCGGCAGCCGCGCCGACGGCGTACCCCAGCGAGAGCCCGATCGAGGCGAAGCAGGCTCCGTGCACGTAGTCGCCCGGGCGGCGGACCCCCACCGCGGTGAACGCGGAGAGCATGAACCGGCCGTCGTCGATGACGAGCACCCGGTCCGCGGGCACCAGCTCGTCGACGCGGCGCAGGGCCCGCAGCGTCGGCACCGTGTCGCCGCCCGCCACCGGCGGGGCCGGCTCCGCGGCCCGCTGGGTGGCCAGCCGGGTCGCGAGGCCCGGCGAGGCGAAGGCGGTCGGGGGCACGTCCGCCTCCTCCAGCAGGGCCGTCATCGCCCCGGCGACCACGGCGGCGTCGCCGAGCACGGCGACGTCCGGGGTCGACCACCGGCCGAGGGCCACCGCACGGTCGTCGACCTGGACCACCCGCTTCCCCCGCAACCAGCCACCGGACGCCGTGGTGAAGCCGTTGAGCGACGCGCCGAACGCGACCACGACGTCGGCCTCCGCGAGCACCTCCGAGGCCACCTCGTGGCTGAGGGTCCCCATGATCCCGAGGTCGTGCGGGTGGGCGTCGAAGAGTCCCTTGCCCCGCACCGACGTCGCGACCGGGGCGCCGAGCCGCGCCGCCAGCCGCTCGAGCTCGTCCCGGGCGTGCCGGGCACCGCGGCCGGCGACCAGGACGGGCCGGCGGGCCGAGGCCAGCACCCCGACCGCGTCCTCGACCGACGCGGGGTCGGGGTGCACCACGGGCGACGGGGTGAGGGCCCGGGGCGCGACCGCCTCGCCCACGTCCAGCCACTGGTGCTGGGCCGGGACGTCGAGGACGACCGGACGCCGCTCGGCGCGGGCCAGCCGGATGCTGCGCGCCAGGTCGGCGCCGATCCGGTCCGGGACCACCGCGCGCTCGTAGCGCGCCCCCGTCGCCAGGACCAGCGCGGACTGGTCGACGTACTGGAGGTGGCCGGGATCGGCCGGGTCGGTGCTGCCGGCGATGACCACGACCGGCAGCCCGGCCCGCACCAGGTCGACGAGGGCGGTCACGGTGTTGGTCAGCGCCGGTCCGTGCGTGATCGAGGCGATCCCCACCTCGTCGGTGACGCTGGCATACCCGCCGGCCGCCAGGACCGCGGCGTTCTCGTGCGCCACCGACACGTAGCGGCCGCCGTACCGGCGCACCCAGTCGTCGATCTGGAAGAGGTTGGCGTCGCCGACCAGCCCGAACACCACGGGTACGCCGAGCGCCGCGAGCGCATCGCTGAGCGCCTCGTGCTGCTTCACGACACCGACCCCCGCGCGCCGCTCACGCGCGGTCCGAGGGCAGGGCCGTGGTGACCGAGAACCCGGCGATGAGCTCGGGGATCGCCCGGTAGTAGCGGTAGCCCATCTCGTAGGGGCCGGCGGCCGAGAGGGCGGCGTAGGCCGCCAGCCAGGTCCGCACCTCGTTGGCCGCGCGCCCCGCCTGCTGCGCCATCTCGTACGGCGTCCACAGGTCGAGGGCGGCGAGCTCCCCGCGCTCCAGGTGGTCGAGGAAGCGGTGGTCCCAGGCCTCGTTCAGCGGCATCAGGTCGGTGCTGGTGCCCGCCGCGAAGGCGTGCGCGACCTCGGCGAGCCGCTCGCCGCGCGCCTGCTCGCCCTCCGGGGGCCGCGCCCCGCCGGCGATCATCCGCTCGCGGATCTCGGCCGGAGCGTCGTGGACCAGGGGCGAGGGCGGGTCGTGGGACAGGCCGCCCGAGCCGAGCAGGAGGACCCGGCGATCGGTGGCGGCGGCCCACCGGCCCACCGCCTCGCCCAGCAGCCGCACCCGCGCCGTCGGGCCGAACGGCGGCGCGACGGAGTTGATGAACAGCGGGATCAGCGACGGTACGCCGATGTCGCCCCACAGCGTCTCGAGCGGCTGGACCGCGCCGTGGTCGACCTCCATCCGCATCGAGACGGCGAGGTCGACGCCGTCCTCGAGCACGCTCCCGGCGAGGTCGCGGGCGAGGTCCGTCGGGACGTTCAGGGGCCCGGCCGCGCTCCCGAAGTCGCCGACCGACTCGGCGTTGAGGCCGATCGCGAACGCCGGCATCAGCTTGTAGAAGAAGCCGTTGTAGTGGTCGGGCGCGAACGAGACGACGAGCTCCGGGTCGAAGTCCTCGACGAACTCCCGGGCCACCGCGAAGGAGGCTTCGAGCTCCTCGGCGACCTCCGCGGACAGCTCGGAGTACTCCAGGAGGGGACTGTGGGACATGCAGCAGAGGGCGAGCACGGCATTACTCCGGTCGTGGGGTCGGGCCGCTCACTGCCCGAGGGCGGTGCGGCGGCACAGGATGAGGTCGAGGGCTTCGGACAGGTGCTTGGCGGCGTCGTCGGCGTCCCAGATCGGGCCGGGGTGGCGCCAGGCCACGTAGCCGTCGGGACGCACGAGCAGGCAGCCGGCCTCGTGGACCTCCCGCCGCCGGTGCCACGCGTGGTGGAGGTCCTGGCAGTCCGGCCGGCCCACCACGACGGTGCGCAGCCACGGGTCGGCCAGCTCGCGGGCCGCCTGCTCCCAGGCCAGGCCGGCGAGGCCGGTCAGCAGGGTGAAGCGCCCGCCACCGACGACGTCGAGCGAGGACATCCGGCGGCCGTGGCGGTCGAAGAGCCACAGGTGCGGCAGCTTGGCGCCGGGGCGGGTGGTCGACTGGCTGTAGAGCTCGACGTCGCGGGGGAAGACCTCGGGCTCGGCCTCGAGGTCGGGCAGCACCGCGACCGAGGCGTAGCGCTGGTTCTTCTCGACGCCGGCGGCGTTGAACTCCCGGTCCTTGACCCGCAGCGCCCGGTCCAGGCGCTCGCGCAGCTCGATCCCCTCCTCGGTCGGGGCGAAGAGCAGGTCGGAACGGCCCTCGGCCCCGTTCAGCGCCTCGCGCAGCTCGGCGTAGTCGTGCCGGGACTGGTTGGCCCGCAGCACGATCTGACGGCCGACCGGCGCGCGTTCCTGGGTGTAGCTGTCGAGCAGCGCCGCGCCGGCCGCCCCCCGGACCACCAGGGCCAGCTTCCAGGCCAGGTTGAACGCGTCCTGGACGCTGGTGTTGAGTCCGAGGCCGCTGCTGGGCGGGTGCCGGTGCACGGCGTCACCGGCGCAGAAGACCCGCCCCCGCGAGTACGCCGTGGCGTACTGCTGGTTGACGTACCACTTGCTGACGTCGAGCAGCTCGACCTCGACGTCGGGATCGCCGATGATCGACCGGATGGTGCTGACCACCGTCTCGGGCGAGGTGTCCGGCTCCCCCTGGGACATGTCGAAGCCCCAGCTCGAGAGCCACTCGGTCCACGGCGTCACGGCGCGCAGCATCCCCATGCCGATCTCGCCGAACGACGTCGCCGGGTTGAAGAAGAAGTTCAGGATGCTCGGGCGGTGGGCCACGTGCTCGGTCAGGTCGGCCCGGAAGCGGGCGTAGATCGTGCCGGCCCGCGCCAGGTGCCCCTCGAGCGGCAGCTCGAGCGCCTCCACGATGCGGGAGCGGGCGCCGTCGGCACCCACGAGGTAGCGCGAGCGGACCACCCGCTCCAGGCCCGTGTCCCGGTCGCGCAGCGTCGACGTCACCCCCTCGTCGTCCTGCTCGAAGCGCACCAGCTCGGTGCGGAAGCTCAACCGGGCGCCGGCGGCGGCCGCGGCGCCGAGGATGACCGGCTCCAGGCGCGGCTGGATCACGTCCAGGTAGTCACACGGGCTGCTCGCGGCGTACTCACCGTGGCGCTCGTCGCCGACGCCCCAGGACGGCAGCCGGGCGAACTCCCGGCCGACCAGGCTCTCCCCGAGCACCATGTCGCCGATGAGCGGCCAGGCCACGCCCTGGCGCGCGACCTCCTCCTCGATGCCGAGGTCGCGCATCACCTCCATGGTGCGTTGGCTCGTGATGTGTGCACGCGGTGAGTTGGCCACCCACCGGTAGAGACTCACGACCTCCACCGAGACGCCCATGCGGGCCAGTGCCAGGGCGGCCGTCCCCCCGCAGGGCCCGGCTCCTACGACGAGCACGTCGACATCGAGATCAACCATGGCCCGAGTTAACATGCTAGCATCTTAGTGTGTCAACCATCACGTTCCGGCGGGCGCCGCGACGCAGGTCGGGCCGGCTGGGACTGCACCTCGGGGGCACGCTCGGACCGTTCGGGAGCTACCTCGTCATCCCGGTGCTGCCCGAGATCGCCGACCACCACGGCGTGTCGCTGCAGGTGGCCGCCTGGTCGGTCTCGGCGTACACGTTCACGCTGGCCGCGGCCATGTTCGTCACCGGCCGGGCGGCCCGGCGCTGGGGCCTGGAGCGCACCGTGCGGGTGGGCTACCTCGCCTTCGCCCTCGCCTCGGTGGTGTGCGTCCTGGCTCCCGGCATCGCGTGGTTCCTCCTCGGCCGTGGCCTGCAGGGCATGGCGAACGCCCTGACCACTCCCCTGCTCGTGGTGATCCTGCAGCAGCGCGTCGAGAGCCGGCAGCTCGGCCGCGAGCTCGGCCTGTTCGGCAGCGCCCAGGCGGCCGGGATGGCGTTCGCCCCCGCGGTCGGCGGAGCCCTCGCGATCGTCGACTACCGGCTCGGGTTCGTGCTCACCGCCCTGGTCTCGCTGGCCCTGGCCCTCACCTCGGGACGCGGGGTCCCGGCCGTCGCGGCAGCGACCCCCCGGCGCCGGTCCGGCCGGTCCCGGGTCAACCCGCTGCTGCTGCGCTCGTGCCTGGTCGCGCTGAGCTTCAACATCGCCGCCTCGGGGGTGCTCGTGCTGGCCGCCACCCTCGGCGAGGGACGCCTCGACCTCGCCCCCTCGACCCGCGGCCTGATCATCGGCGCCTACGGCCTCGCCGGCCTCGTCGCCGCCCCCGCCGTCGGACGACTGGTCGACGCCCTGGGCGTCCGGGCGACCGGGTTCGTGTCGTTCGCGACCCTCGCCGCGACCGTGACCGCGACCGGGTGGAGCGGGGGTGCCGCGACCCTGGTCGTGGCCGTGGCCGTCGCGGGCGCCACGGCCACGGCGTCACGGGTCGTGACGAACACCCTGGCCCTGGCCAGCTCGCCGGCCGACCCCGCGGGCGCCGCCTCGGCCTCGATGGCCATGATGTTCCTCGGGGCCGCCCTGGCCCCCCTGCTCCTGCTCCCGGCGTACGGCGCCGCGCCCCACCTGGCCTTCGCGCTGGCGGGCCTCGGCCCGGTGCTGGCCGCGGGCCTGGTGGTGCTCCGGCTGCCGGGCCCCGCGCCGCTCCCGGCCCCCGCGGCCGGGGACTCCTAGGCGACGCTAGGGCGTCGAGCCGGACATCGCCCGGACCACACGGTCGCGGCTCTCCAGGATGTGCTCCTCGGCGACCCGGCGCGCCCGCACGGGATCACCGGCCTCGATGGCCGCGATCAGGTCGGTGTGCCCGGCGTCCATCTCGCGGACGTCGGCCGGCTCGTAGGTGCCGAAGCAGGCCTGGAAGAAGTCGCTGCGGTCCCAGGAGGCCTGGGCGGACGCCGCGGCGACCGACGAGCGGGCGACCTGGTGGATGGCCCCGTGCACCCGGCGGTAGAGCTGCCGGTAGACCGCCCGGGAGAGGCCCCCGGTCTGCACGCTGCGGGTCATCGCGTCCGACTCGCCGCGCAGCCAGGCGACGTCGGCCTCGTCGCGGCGCTCGGCCGCCAGGCCGGTGACGACGCCCTCCAGCGCGGCGAAGACCAGGTAGAAGTCCTCGACGTCGCGCACGGTCGGCGAGACCACGCGGACCCCGACCTGGGGCACGACCTCCAGGAACGAGCCCTCCTGCAGCCGCCGTACGGCGTCCATGACGGGCTGCCGGCTGACGCCGAGCCGGGCCGCGATCGCGACCACCGACAGCTCCGCGCCCGGCGCGTGCTCGCCGTCGACGAGCTCGGAGCGCAGGTGGTCGTAGACCCGGTCGGCCTTGCGGAACCCGGAGACGGGCGCCGGCGCACCGCGCGCAGAGAAGGCCCCGTTGGTCACGGGGGCGATGGTAGTGCGCCGCGGCCCGGCCTAGTGGTGCAACACGAAGTCGGCGACGGCACGGTTGAACACCTCGGCGTGCTCGATCTGCGCCCAGTGGCCGCACCGGTTCAGCAGCAGCAGGCGGGAGTCGGGCACGCTCGCCGTGAGCCGGAGGCTGTTCTCGAACGTCACCACGCGGTCGTCGCGCCCGTGGATGGCCAGCAGGGGCATCGCGAGCGCACCCAGGCGACCGGCCAGCGCGGCGAAGTCGGCGCGCCCCGGGGAGCCGCCGTTGTCGAGGTACCCCTGCAGGTGGTCGGGACGACGCAGGGCCGCCTCGGACCGCATGCGGGCCAGGTCGTCGGTCGCGTGCGCCTTGTCGAAGCACATGATCTCGACCAGCGCGCGGATCCGCTCGGGGGACGCGTCGCGATAGGCCGCGATCAGTGCCTTCATCCCCTCGGAGGGTCCGTCGCCGGCTGCGTAGACGTTGGGACCGGGGCACGGGGCGCCCATGGTGACGAGGTGGCTGACGAGCTCGGGTCGGTGCACCGCGATGCGCAGCGCGGTCATCCCGCCCATCGAGTTGCCCACCAGGGCGGCCCGGTCGATGCCCAGGTGCTCCAGGAGCGCGACGGTGGGCGGTACGGCGTCGGCCCAGGCGCCGCTGCGCCCCCACCCGGGTGCGTCCAGGGCGACGACCCGGAACCGGCGCGCCAGGGTCGCGATGTTGCGGGAGAAGTTGCTCCACGCGGTGGCGCCCGGCCCCGACCCGTGCAGCAGCACCACGGGGTGCCCCTCGCCCACGTCGTGGTAGCTGAGCCGCACTCCGGCGACGTCCACCTCACGACGGGTGGACTCCTCGTCGAGGATCTCGGGATCGGTCGTGGTGCTCAGGGCGGTGTCGGTCACGGGCTGCTCGTTCCTGGGAGGGTGAGCCGGCGTGCGGGCACCGGCGCCGAGGCGCCGGCGCCGCACACCGGCCGGGGATGGGTGGGTCAGCTCTCGGACAGCTCGGCGGCGAAGGCGTCCGCGTCGAAGTCGGCCAGCACGTCCTCGGTCAGCGAGGTGTCGACCACCTCGTCGAGGTCGATGTCGTCCTCGACGACGTTGTTGGCGCGCATGAAGTCGTAGAGCTCCTGGACCTCGGCGTCCGAGGGGACGCCCATCAGTCCGGTGTCCTCGCTCGGCTTGGTGCAGGTCTCGTAGAAGCCGAGGTTCCACTCGGCCTGCTTCTGCAGCATCTCGTCGAACTCGGCGGCCGGCGGCTTGACCGAGGGGAAGGTCTCCCAATGGTCCTCCACCGCGCGGACCGGGTCGTTCGCGGCCAGCACGCAGCTCTTGTAGAAGTTCAGCAGGTAGGCCTTGAGCTCCTCGGGGTGCTCGTCGATGACGTCCTGCCGGGTGGCCATCACCATCTGGCCGGCGAGCGAGTCGAGGCGGGTCTCGAGGGGCCGCAGCGGCTCCTCGGTGAGGTCGGAGATGCTCTGCCACATGCCCTGCCAGCCGACCAGCGCGTCGATCTGGCCGGAGTTGAGGGCCTCGGCCATGGGCGCGCCCACGTTGACCGGGAGGAACTCGACGTCGATGCCGGCCTCGGCGACCGCGCCCTGGGCCAGGAGGTGGGAGGTGGCCCCGAGCGCGAGGACGCCGACGGTCTTGCCGTCGAGGTCCTCGATGGACTGGATGTCGGAGTTCTCGGGCACGGTGAACAGGAAGTTGGGCCCGTTGAGGAAGGCGATGACCCGCAGCGACGGGTCCTGGGCCGCGGCGGCGTACACGGCCGGGGCCGAGCCCTGGGACAGGTCGTTGCGCTTGCTGGCCAGCATCTGGATGGCGACGGCCGCGCTCTGCGCGACGTCCCACTCCAGCGTGTAGCCGCTGTCCTGGTCCCAGCCCTCCGCCATCTGGATCGAGCCCATCAGCGCGCTCGAGGGACGGTTGGTCGGGTCGCCGTCCGCGCCCTTGAGGACGAAGCCGTCGCCGGACGAGGCGTCGGACCCTCCGCAGGCGGCGGCCGTGCTGGCCACCACGATCATGGCCACCGCGATCGCGGTGCGTCGCAGCCGACGGGTGGCGCGGGTGCGCGCGGCAGGTCGGGACATGGGTGTCTCCTAGAGGTGGTGTGGCGGGGCCGACCGACGGTCGGCGATGGGTGAGGTGCGTCCGACCGAGGAGCCGGCCCGAGAAGGTCAGCGGGGTGAGATGGAGCGCGGCAGCACCCGTCGGGTCACGGCCACGACGGCGTGCAGGACGGCGCCCAGCAGCGCGAGGATGACGAGCACGGCGTAGACCGCCGGCGAGTCGCCGTACGACGAGCGCTCGGCGATGACCCGGCCCAGGCCGAACTCGGTGCCGACGATCTCGACGGTGATCACGCCCAGCAGCGCGCCGACGACGGCGACGTCGAGGGACGGGAAGATGTAGGACATCGCGCGCGGCAGCCGCAGGTGCCGCAGCTCTTGGAGCCGACCCGCGCCGATGCTGCGCATCAGCGCGTGCTCGTCGGGGTCGACGTCGGCCAGACCGGCCATGGTCGCGCTGACGACGGGGAAGAACGCGATCGAGGCGCCGATGATGACCTTGGGCGCGTCGCCGTAGCCCAGCCAGACCACGAACAGGGGCGCGACGGCGATCTTCGGGAAGGCCTGGAAGGCCAGGATGTAGGGGTAGGTCGCCGCCTTGACGGCCCCGACGAAGGCGAGCAGGGACCCGATGCCGACCCCCAGTGCGAGGCCCAGGAGCACGCTGAGCAGCGTGCCCCGCACGGTCGCGGCGACGTGCTCGTTCCACAGGCCCGAGAAGAGGTAGTCGTTCAGCGACTGCCAGACCGCGTCCGGCGGCGGCACGATGAGCACCGACACCATCTCGCGGGCGGTGACGAACCACCACACCGCCAGGACGACGGCCGGGACCACGAGTCGCAGGGCGACCGGACGCACCAGCCGGGCGAGGGTCCGCCGCTGGCGCGGGCGGGTCGGCGGGGGCGCCGCCGGCGCGGTGTCGTCGCGGAGGCTCGGCGTGGGGATCGTCGCGGTCATGCTGTCCCTCCCAGGGCTCCGGCCTGCGCGAAGTGCGCCCGGATCTGCTTGATGTGGTCGAAGAATTCGGGGGTGCTGCGCAGGGCGGGGGTCCGCGGCCGGTCGAGGGTGACGTCGACGACCTCCTGGATCCGCCCCGGGCGGGGTGCCATCACGGCCACCCGGTCGGAGAGGTAGACGGCCTCGCTGATGTTGTGCGTCACGAAGATGACGGTCTTCGGGGTCGCCTCCCACAGCCGCAGGAGCTCGTCGTGCAGCGCCTCGCGCGTGAACTCGTCGAGCGCGGAGAACGGCTCGTCCATCAGCAGCACCGTCGGCTCGGCGGCGAGCGCGCGGACGATGGAGACGCGCTGCTGCATGCCGCCGGACAGCTCACCGGGATAGCGGTCCCGGAAGTCCGCGAGCCCGACGTAGTCGAGCAGCTGCGCCGCCCGCTCCTTGACCTCGTCGCTCAGGCAGCGGTTGACCTTGGCGGGCAGCAGCACGTTGTCCCAGACCGTGTACCACTTCAGCAGCGCCGGCCGCTGGAAGACCAGGCTGACCGACGGGTCCGGGCGTACGACGCGGCGCTCGCCGACGTCGATCGAGCCGACGGTGATGCTCTCCAGCCCGGCGATCATCTTCAGCAGGGTCGTCTTGCCGCAGCCGCTGGGGCCGACCAGGGACACGAACTCCCCGGGTCGCACGACGAGCTCGGTGGGCTGCAGCGCCTGCAGGGACCTGGCACCCGCGACGTCGTAGACCTTGGACGCGCCGGCGACCGTGATCGACTCGAGCGTCCGGGTGTCGGGGAGGGCGGTGGTGGACATGCATTCACCTCGTTGACCTGGTGGCTGTTCGTTCCGATATTCAGAACGTTGTTACGGAACGTGGAAAGTTCACCGCGTGGCATGCCAGTGTGTCAAGGGTCACTTCAGAATCATAGGGTGCTCGAATGTCCTGACCAACGACGCCCTTCCGGACTCCCTTGACGCAGTGGGATCTCCGGAGACATGATTGCTTTTCAGAACGAAGTTCCATATATTGGAACAATGGACAAGACGCTGCTGAAGGGACTCACCGTGCTGGAGACCTTGGCGCGAAGCCGCGATCCCCGGGGGGTGAGCGATCTCGCCGACGAGCTGGGCCTGCCGAAGAGCAACATCCACCGGACCCTGCAGACCCTGTGCGAGGCCGGCTACGTCGTCGCGGCGGGCCGCGGCTCCTACGAGTGCTCCCTGAAGCTCTTCGAGCTGGGCAGCGCGGTGGCCGCCAAGATCGACATCCACGCGGTGGCCGAGCCCCTCATGCGCGACCTGGTCGCCATGACCCGCGAGACCGTCCACCTGTCCGTGCTCGACGGCGCCGACGTGGTCTACCTGCACAAGGTCGACAGCCCGGAGCCGGTGCGCGCCTACTCGCAGACCGGCGGACGTGCCCCGGCCCACTGCGTCGCATCCGGGAAGGCCCTGCTGGCCTACCAGTCCCGCGCCGTCCTCGACGCCCTGCCCGAGACCCTGCCGCGGTTCACGGGAGCGACGATCGACTCCCGGGCCGACCTGCTCCTCCACCTGGCCCAGGTGCGCGCCCAGGGTCACGCGATCAACCACGGGGAGTGGCGCGAGGCGGTCGGCGGCGCCGCCGCGATCGTGCTGTCCGCGGACGGCCGTCCGGCCGCATCGCTCGGGATCTCCGGGCCCCTCGACCGCATCGAGCCGAACCTCACCGCCCACATCACGCGCGTCGTCGACGCCGCGCGCCGCGTCTCCGAGCTCCTCGGCTGCCGCACCTACCACCAACGCCTGGCCGACTGGAGACCATGAGATGCGCCAACCGCTGCAAGACGTCCGGGTCGTCGAGGTCTGCAACGTGGCCGCAGGACCGTTCTGCGGGATGCTGCTCGCCGACATGGGCGCCGACGTGGTCAAGATCGAGCACCCCCGGGGCGGAGACTCGATGCGCGCCTGGCCGCCGCTGACCGGCGGCTTCAGCGAGAACTTCGCCTCCCTCAACCGCAACAAGCGCTCGGTCGCCCTGGACCTGAAGGATCCCGACGACCGCGAGCGCGCGCTGCGCCTGCTCAGCACCGCCGACGTCGTCGTGGAGAACAACCGGCCGGGCGTCATGGACCGGCTCGGCCTCGGCTACGACGACGTCCGGGCCCGCAACCCCGCGGTCGTCTACTGCTCCATCTCCGCCTTCGGCCAGGACGGCCCCCGCCGCACCCAGGCCGGGTTCGACCTGACCCTGCAGGCGATCAGCGGCGTGATGAGCGTGACCGGTGCGGCCGACGGCCCGCCGGCCAAGTGCGGCGTGCCGATCTCCGACTTCGCCACCGGCCTGTACGGCGCGTTCGGCATCGTCAGCACCCTCCTCGAGACCCGCCGCACCGGGCGCGGGGCCCACCTGGACGCCTCGATGCTGGGCTCCAGCCTGGCCATCGCCGCCCTGCAGACCAGCCAGCTCTTCGGCACCGGCCAGGACCCGGTCCGCCTCGGCGCGGCCCACCCGCGCAACGCGCCGTACGAGGTGTTCGCCTGCCGTGACGGCTACCTCGCCGTCGCCGCCGGCAACGACGGCCTGTGGACGGCCTTCTGCACGGTCCTGCAGCGCCCCGACCTGCTCGACGACGACCGGTTCCGCTCGACGGCCACCCGCGCCGCGCACCAGGCCGCGCTGAAGGTGATCGTCGAGGGAGAGCTCGCGGCCCGCGACCGCGACGAGCTCCTCGTGGCGCTCGCCGACGCCGGGGTGCCCGCCGCCCCGATCAACTCCTACTCCGAGGCCGTCGAGGACCCCCAGGTCGAGGCCATGGGCTGGGTCGCGCCGCTGGAGCTGCCCGACGGGACGCTCACCCGGACCGTCCTCAGCCCGCTCCGCCTCGACGGCGAGGGCTTCGCGCTGACCAGGCGGCCACCCGCCCTCGGCGAGCACACCGCGGAGGTGCTGGCCGAGCTCGGGTCGGACCGGACCGAGGAGTCCGCACACCCGGCCCTCGCGACCCCGGGCGCCCGGCCGTGAGCGCCACCGCGCCCGCGCCGGCGTCGGTCGCGGACCCCTCCTCCGCCCAGGTGCGGGTCGTCGACGAGGGGGTCGTGACCGAGCTCGTGATCGACCGCGACGACAAGCGCAACAGCCTGTCGGCGGCCGTGGTCGAGGGACTCATCGACGGGGTCGCGCACGCGGTCGACCGGGGTGCCCGGCTGCTCGTCCTGCGCGGGGAGGGGCGCTGCTTCAGCGCCGGCTTCGACCTCTCGGCCCTCCCGACCAGCACCGACGGCGACCTGCTGCTGCGGTTCGTGCGGATCGAGCGCCTGCTGGCCGACCTGGAGTCCGCGCCGATGACGACCCTGGCCCTGGTCCACGGTCGGACCTTCGGCGCCGGCGCCGACCTGGCCATGGCCTGCACCCACCGGGTGCTGGATCCCGCGGCGCGCCTGCGCATGCCGGGGCTCCGCTTCGGACTCGTGCTCGGCACCCGCCGGCTCGCCGCCCTGACCGGTCGCGACTTCGCCCACCGGATGCTCCAGTCCTCGCAGACCATCGAGGCCGACCTCGCCCTGGAGGTGGGGATGGCCACCGCCGTGGTGCCCCAGGACGCGTGGGCTCAGGTCCGCGAGGACCTCAGCGAGACCACCACCCAGCTCACCCCGGCCGCGACCCGCGCCATGCGGCGCGCCCTCGCCACGCACGACGCCGACGCCGACCTCGCCGCCCTGGTCCGCTCGGCCAGCGAGCCGGGGCTCGGCGACCGCATCCGCCGCTACCAGCAGGAGGCCCGATGACCCCGCCCGACACCAAGCGGGCCGCGCTCGCGGACCTGGTGGCGATGATCCCCGACGGATCGTCGATGACCCTCGGCGGCAGCTTCCTGCACCGCGGACCGAACGCCGTGGTGCGCGAGCTGGTCCGGCAGGGCAAGCGCGACCTCGAGATCATCAAGCAGTCGCCCGGCTACGACATCGACCTGCTGTGCCGTGCCGGGGTCGCGACCCGGGCCCGCACCGGCATCGTGGCGATGGAGGGCAACTACGGCCTCGCCCCCTGGTACCGCAAGGCCGTGGAGACCGGTGCCCTCGAGCTGGAGGAGCACGCGTGCGCCACCCTCACGGCCGGGCTGCGGGCGTCGGCGTTCGGCAACGCGTTCCAGCCGTGCGCCGGCATCGACGGCTCGGAGCTGCCGAGGCTCAACGGATGGGTGCAGGTCGAGGACCCGTACGGCTCGGGCGACCGGGTCTGGGTGATCCCGGCGATCCGTCCCGACTTCGCCATCATCCACGTCAACGAGGTCACGCCCGAGGGCGACTGCCGGGTCACCGGCACGTCCCACTGGGACCACATCATGACCCGCGCGGCGCGCCGGGTGCTGGTGGTGGCCGAACGCGAGGTCGAGCGCAGCGAGTTCCAGAGGCAGCCCGAGCTGACCCTGGTCCCCCACTTCATGGTGACCGCCTACACCGTGGTCCCCGGCGGCGCCTGGCCCGGCTCGTGCTGGCCCGACTACCCGGTCTCCTACCCCGCGATCGACGACTACCTGGTCGACGACGACGACAGCCTGCGCCGCCACCTGGCGGCGGCACCGGAAGCGGAGGCACGAGCATGACCACCCGGACCGGGACCGAGTCCCGCGGCGCCGCGACCTCGTGGAGCGCGTTCTCCTACATGGTCGTCAACCTGGCCCGCTTCGTGCGCCCCGCCGAGGTCACGTTCAGCGGCGTGAACTCCTCGTTCCCGATGCTGGCCTGCCTGCTGGCCAAGAGGGCCTACGACTTCGACTTCACCTACATCAACGTCGCGGGCGGCGTGGACCCCGAGCCCCCGGCCGCGCCCATCTCCAGCTCCGACCCGGTGCTGACCACCCGGACCGCGTCGATCTTCGACAACGAGGACTTCTACGACCTGTGCTGCCGGGGCGGGATGGACCTGTGCTTCCTCGGAGCGGCGCAGATCGACGGCGCCGGGAGCACCAACGTCTCCGTGATCGGTGACTGGCACGCCCCGCGCGTGCGCCTGCCCGGCGGCGGTGGCGGTGCGGTGATGCTCCCCACCGCGCGACGCGCGGTGACCTGGCGCACCGAGCACAGCACCCGGACCCTGGTCGAGAGGCTCGACTTCACCACGGCCGCCGGCGGCATGCACGGCCTGGTCACGCCGATCGCCGTCTTCGTCCTGCGCGACGGCCGGCTCCGGCTCGACTCCCACCACCCCGACGTGGACCCCGCCGAGGTGGCCGAGCGGACGGGATTCGCCGTCGACACCGCCGACGTGGGCCCGACCCCGCCACCGACCGAGCGCGAGATCGGGGCCCTGAGCGCGCTCGACCCGAGCGGGCAGTTCGCGCGCGACGCCGCGGTGGACCTGCGGTGAGCGCCCTGCGGTCCCCCGAGCGGGACCTTGCGGGCGTCCTGGTCCGGTCGTGGCGCGATCCGGCGCGCCTCGACCGCGTCGCGCTCACCGAGGAGGCGGGTGAGGTGACCTACGGAGCCCTCGCCGCCGATGTCGAGGGCCGCGCCGCTGCGCTGGTCGGGCGAGGACTCGTCCCGGGCGAGATCGTCGGGATCGTCGGCGAGAAGACCAGCGCCACGATCGCCAGCTTCCTGGCCGCGATGCTCGCCGGGGGCTGTCCGGTGTTCCTCGACCCCCGCGACACCGACCAGGAGATCGTCGCCCGGCTCCGCCGCGTCGGCGGCGAGCGGGTCGTCGTGGGCGACGAGGCGCGGGTCCCCGCGCTGGCCGCGCTCGGCAGCGCACACTCCCTGGCCGACCTGAGCGGCCCGGGCGCCCTGGGCGACCTGGGCGCCCTGGGCGGCCCGGCCGGCCCGGGCGACGTGGCCGGGCCCGACGACCCGGCGATGATGCTGTTCACCTCCGGCAGCACCGGCGAGCCGAAGGGCATCGTGCTCACCCACGCGAACCTGCTCGCCAACGCCCGCGGGGTCGTCGAGCGCACCCAGATCACCGACGACGACGTCCTGCTGCACGTGATGCCCCTGCACCACACCAACGGCGTCAACAACCAGGTCCTGGCCCCGCTGCTCGCCGGCGCGCGGGTCGTCCTGCGGCCGCGTTTCTCCCCGGCCGACGCCGTGGCGTCGCTGCGCCGGCACCGGCCGACGTACATGACGGGGGTCCCGACCATGTACCTGCGCATGATCGACCACCTCGGCCCCGACGAGCGGTACGACGGCCTGCGCTTCCTGCGCTGCGGGTCCGCGCCGATCACTGTCGCGCAGCAGCAGCTCATCGAGGCCCGCTTCGGGGTCCCGTTGATCCTCAGCTACGGCATGTCGGAGGCGACCTGCACCTCGACCATGAACCCGGTCGACCGGCCGCGTCCCGGCTCGGTCGGCACCGTGCTGGCGGAGCAGACCGTCCGGGTCGTCCGGCCCGGGACCCTGCAGGACGCGACCTGCGGCGAGGAGGGGGAGATCCTCATCGGCGGCGCCGCCGTCATGGCCGGCTACCTCACCGACGCCGGGCTCGTCGATCCCACCGACGCCGGCTGGCTGCGCACCGGCGACCTGGGTCGACTCGACGAGGACGGCTACCTGACCGTCTCGGGCCGGCTGAAGGACACCATCATCCGCGGCGGCGAGAACATCACCCCGGCGACGGTCGAGCGGGTGCTGATCACCCACGAGCAGGTCCACGACTGCTGCGTGGTCGCCCAGCCGCACCCCGATCTCGGCGAGGTCCCGGTGGCCTTCGTGAGCACCGTGCGCGACGCCGCCGTCAGCGACGCGGACCTCCGCGCCTGGTCGGCGGGGGTGCTGGCCCCGCCGTCGGTGCCGGCCGCGATCTACCTGCTCGACGACCTCCCGACGACGCCCCTGGGCAAGCACGACCGCACCCGGCTGCGCGCGATGGCCGCCCGCTGCGCCGAGGCGGAAGCCGTCGGGTGAACCGGGAGCTCGATCTGCAGGCGCTGCGCCTGATCGTGCACCTCGAGGACCTGGGCAGCCTGGGTCAGGCCGGGCGCGAGCTCGGGATCACCCAGCCGGCGGCCAGTGCGTGCCTGCGCGGCTTCGAGACCCGCTGGCAGATCACGGTCGCGCAGCGCTCCGCCCGCGGCACCCGGCTGACCCCCGACGGCGCCACGGTGGCGGTCTGGGCCCGCGACCTCCTGCACTCCGTGGACACCATCCGCGGCGGCCTGCGCGCCCTCGGCGCCGCGCAGCACAGCGACGGCGTCGAGCTCACCGTGGCGGCCAGCCTGACCATCGCCGAGTTCCTGCTCCCCCGGTGGCTGGGCGAGCTGCGCGCCGCCCGGCCCGAGGCCCACCCGCAGCTGCAGGTCGTCAACAGCGACGCGGCCGCCGAGCTGGTCAGGAACGGCTCGTGCGACCTCGGGTTCGTCGAGTCCCCGCGCATCGCCACCGACCTCGCCCGGCAGGTGGTCGGTGCCGACCGGCTCGTCGTCGTGGTCCGCTCCGCCCACCCCTGGGCCCGCCGTACGACGCCCCTCGACCGGCGCCAGCTCCTGGCGGCCGAGTACGTCGTCCGCGAGGTCGGCAGCGGGACCCGCGAGACCTTCGAGCGCGCCCTCGCGGCCCAGCCCCGGATCGCCATGGTGACCACCTCCACGACGTCCCTGGTCGGCGCGGTCCGTGCCGGGTTCGGGCCGGCCGTGGTCACCTCCCACGCCGTCCGCGCCGGGGTCGAGACCGGCGAGCTCGTCGTGGTGCCCCACACCCTCCATCTCGACCGTCCCCTGACGGCGATCTGGCGCCGCGACCGGACGCTGCCCGGTGCCGCCCTCGACCTGCTCCGGATCGTGCGGCGGGCGGGGCAGCCCGCGCACTGAGGCCGGGCTCGCGCTCAGACGAGCGTGGCGACGAGCACCAGCGAGGTCGTGGCCGCGACCAGGGTCGAGGCCGTCCCGAGCAGCACGGCCCGGATCGGCAACGGCCACAGCGAGCGCCACACCAGGTTCGTCCCGAGCCCGAACATCGCGGCCGCCAGGAGGACGGTCGTCAGGTCCGAGGCCACGGCCAGGACCTCCGCCGACAGCACACCCGTGGAGCGCACCGCCACCGCGACCAGGAACCCGACGACGAAGGTCGGCACCACCGGACCGCGGCGCGCTCCGGCCTCCTGGTCGCACAGGCGGGCCGACAGGACCTGGACCGGGGCGAGCAGGACCACCCGCGCCAGCTTGACGGTCATCGCGGTGGCCACCACGGCGGCACCGCCGCCGATGACCGACGCCGTCGCCACGACCTGGGCGACCTCGTGGACGCTGGCCCCCGCCCACACCGCCATCTGGGTCGGGCTGAGCCCGAGCAGGCCGCCCAGCGCCGGCACCACGCCGATCATCACGCTGCCGAAGACCGTCACGAGGGCCACGGCGACGGCCACGTCCTTGCTCTTGGCCCGCACCGACGACTCCACGGCCGCGATCGCCGCCGCTCCGCAGATCGAGAAGCCGGCCGCGATCAGGGTGCGCAGCTCCAGCGGTACGCCGAGCAGCCCCCCGATCCAGTGCGTCAGCGCGAAGGTCACCGCCACCGTCACGAGCACCACCGTCAGCCCGCTGGCCCCCAGCGCCAGGACGTCGGCGAAGACCACCTTCAGCCCGAGCAGCACGATCCCCGCCCGGAGGAACAGCTTGTCCATCCGGGGCGAGCGCCCGAGGAACCCCGGGCCGAGCCTGGGCGCGTTGGTGACCACGGCCCCCAGGAGCAGGGCGACCAGGAGCGGGCCCGCCAGCGGCGCGGCACGGCTGACGACGAGCGCCACCAGGGCCGCGATCGTGATGACCACCGCACGCCGGCCGTGGTCCTCCCACAGCGCCGCCGCACGGGAGCGCCG
>Ga0075365_10000086_pt1 | contig 27020 bp, 17 predicted proteins | sample EndMetdeltDD1765_FD_71387 | JGI IMG/M metagenome (GOLD analysis project Ga0075365, IMG submission 71387) | Populus endosphere microbial communities from Tennessee, USA - Endosphere MetaG P. deltoides DD176-5 | ecosystem: Host-associated > Plants > Roots > Endosphere | place: USA: Tennessee... | reverse complement strand
CGGTTGAACGCGTTGCTCTCGGCCATGTAGATGTGCATCGCCATCGGCCCGCTCACCGGCGGGGTCGCCGCGCCGCCCCCGCCGTGGCTGGCGAGGGTCATGCCGAGGTCCTGGCACGCGGCCCAGAACGGGTCCCATGCGGGGTCCTCGTAGCCGAGGAGGTCGGCTCGGGGCGACGGCAGGTTGGCGCCGCGCAAACCGTGCTCACGCGCCCACTCGAGCTCCTTGATCGACGCCTCGATGTCCCACATCGGCAGCTGGCAGAGGCCGACGTGGCGCTCCGGCTCGACGGAGCAGAAGTCGGCGAGCCATTGGTTGTACATGTGGCCGCCGACCGCGGCGAGCTCGGGGTCCTTCAACGTCACGCCGATGCCCGACGTCAGGAAGGGCATGGGCTCGAAGGGGGCGCTGCCGTGGAAGATGATCTCGGCGGCGACCCCGTCGCGGTCCATGTCCCGGATCCGCTGGTGGATGTCGCGGGCGCCCTCGGTCTGGAGGTTCCACGTGTGGATCTTCTTGATCATGTCGATGTTCTCGTCGCCGCCGAACACGAAGCCCTTGCGGCCTGCGGCGCGACGCTCGGCCGACTCGTCCATCCACTGCCAGAACGCGTCGACGTACTGCTTCGGGCAGTACGGCAGCAGGTCGCCCTCGAGCTGGGGTGACACGTGGCAGTCGCTCGACACGACGATCAGCGGTGCGAACCGGTCCTGGTCCCTCGACGTCGTCGTCTCCATGGTGTCGGTCACGGCTGGCCCCCTCGGCATCGGCTTCTCGGCAAGATCATATAGATGATCTATCGGATCAGCGCGTCGCGCAACCCCGCCGGATAGCCTCCGCACGTGGACACGCAGGAGGTCGGGGTGCTGCCGTTCGGGCCGACCCGCCCGACCCGGCTGGCCGACAAGGTCGCCGACACCATCCGGGACTCGATCCTGTCGGGCCGCCTCGAGGACGGGGGGAGGCTCCCTCCCCTCGACCAGATGACCGCCCAGTTCGCGGTGAGCACGCCCACGATGCGCGAAGCGCTGCGCATCCTCGAGACCGAGGGCCTGATCGCGGTGAGGCGCGGCGGCATCGGGGGCGCGGTCGTGCACCGGCCCACCTCACGGACGGCGGCCTACACGCTGGCGCTGGTGCTGCGCGCCGAGGGCACCCGCAAGCGTGACGTCGGCGAGGCCCTGCAGCTGCTCGAGCCGCTCTGCGCCACGCTCTGCGCCCGCCGGCCCGACCGGGCCGAGGAGGTGGTCCCCGAGCTGCGCCGCCTGAACGGTGCCGCCCGTGCGCTCCTCGACGCCGACGGCGTGGCGTACAACGCCGCCATGCTCGAGTTCCACGACGCCGTCGTCCGGCTCGCCGGCAACGACACCATCGCGGTGATGCTCCGGGTCCTGCAGGACATCCTGCTCGCCGAGGTCGAGCAGTGGGTCGCCGAGGCGGCCGCCACCGGTGGCTACATCGCTCCCCAGGAGCGCATCGCCGAGATCGAGACCCACGAGCGGATCGTCGAGCTCATCGCCGACGGCGACGGCGAGGCCGCCGCCGCCCTGATGAAGGACCACTTCGAGAACCTCACCATCGGCCCGATCTTCGAGGCCGAACAGCGCGTCGACCCCAAGTCGGTCCGCTGATCATCGGTCGCGAATCGGTCGCAGGTAGCGTCCGCGTCATGGACGTCGGAATCGCCCTCGGAATGCTCAACATGGGCCTGTGGCCGGCGATGGCCGAGCGCGCCGACCAGCTCGGCTTCGAGTCGATCTGGATCCCCGAGCACCTCGTCATCCCCCACGCCACCGCGGGCAGCCCCTTCAAGGGGGCCGAGCATCCGCCGGTGCCCTCGAACGTGCCGATCTACGACGTGTTCGCGGCGCTCGGCCACCTCGCGGCGCTGACCTCGAACATCAAGCTCGGCACGAACGTCTACAACATCGGCCTCCGCCATCCGTTCAGCACGGCGCGCGGGGCGACGACGGTCGACGTGCTGTCTGGCGGCCGCCTGCTCCTCGGCATCGGTGCGAGCTGGCTCCGTGCGGAGTGGGAAGCGGTCGGGCTCGACTTCGACCGGCGTGGCGAGCGGGTCGACGAGGCCATCGACGTGTGCCGCCGGTTGTGGACCGACGAGGTGATCGAGCACCACGGGACCCACTTCGACTTCGGGCCCACGGCCTTCGAGCCCAAGCCCGTGCAGCAGCCGCTCCCGCTCCACATCGGTGGCGACGGTCCGGCCGCATTGCGCCGGGCGGCAACCATCGGTGCCGGGTGGATGCCGATGAACCAGACGCTCGAGACGCTTCCGGCGACGGCGGCACGACTGCGAGCGCGCGCCGAGGAAGCGGGCCGCACCACACCGGTCGAGCTCACCATCACGACGTCGGCGACGACGCGCGCCGAGCTCGACCAGCTCGCGGAGGCCGGCGTGACCCGCGCCATCGTGCACCCGTGGAAGCGATCGAGCGAAGCCCTCGACGCCGTGTCGCGCTTCGCCGACGAGGTACTCGCGGGGTAGCAGCAGTGAAGGGGGACGATCGTCGTCGCAACGATCGTGCGGCCGATCCGCTCGGCGCTCGTGCTCTTGCCGTCACTCCACGGAGCTGTCGCTGGACGTCGGCCCCCATCGCAACCGACCACGCTCGCGACGTTGAAGTAGGTCGTGGACCGTTTCGTCGACTGTGAGTCCGTCCGTTACGAGGACGCAACGGGTTGGCACCTCTCGGATCGCAAACTCCTCGTGCATCTTCCGAGTGGCGGACTCGTCGGTGAAGACATGGCCAGACCGTGTCGCAACCCGCTCGACGCACGTCTCCACCGACGGGAGCAGCAAGGCGTAGTCCAGGGCAACGAGACCTGCCGACTCGAGGAACTTCGGTAGAAGCCACGGGCCAATGACACCTTCGTAGACAGTGAGGTAGCCCCCTCGTACGAAGGCACCCGTCGCCGCTGCGGCAGCGTTGACCACGACCTCGTTCTGGTCGCGCGACTCAGGCAGCCATGGCGGTACCGCTCCCGAAGCAAGGAAGGCGAAGAACGCGTCGCCCGCAATCAGAACGCTCGGGTCGAACCGGTCCACAAGGGATGCGGCGACAGACGACTTGCCGGAACCCGGTGGTCCGGTGACGAGGATCAACGAGTCCACATGACCGATTGTCGTCGCCGAAGGCGGGGACGAGCGTCGAATTTCCCTTGTGAAGCCAACCCGATGAGAGTCGCGGCTGCAGGTGGCATCACCGAACGCATCGGCTGGTCCTCAAGGCCCGGGAGCTAGGCCGTTCTTCGCGGCAAATGGGTCCCAGGTCGAGTCGCGGTGCCACTCATGCTCAACGCCATCGGCGATGGCACGCGCGAGTGCGTCGCCGTGGAGGCGTGCGATCAGCGCAAGCGCCATGTCGATTCCCGCGGCGACTCCTGACGAGGTCCAGCGGTCGCGGTCCTCGACCCATCGGGCCTCGGGCACCCAATCGACCTGTGGGCCCTGCGCACGCGCCCACGCGAAGGCCCGCTTGTTCGACGTTGCCCGGTAGCCGTCCAACAGACCCGCCGCCGCGAGCACGCCGGACCCGGTGCATACCGAGGTCACCACCTCAGCGCTGGCCGCCCACTCGCCAAGCCACCTCGTGAACTCGGTCTCCGCAACGAGGACCCGCGTGCCGATGCCGCCCGGCACCAGGACGATGTCGGGTCGACGAGCATCTCGGTAAGCGACATCGGCGAGTGCAGCTGGCCCCTGTGCGCTCCGGACAGGGCCGGCCTCGGGCCCGAGCATGGTCAGGGAGAATCGCTGCCCGGCTACACCAAAGACCTCGAGTGGGCCGAAGACATCGAGGAGCTCGAAGCCATCGAAGAGGACCGTTGCTACCTCAAGACGCCTCGCATCTTCCACTGCGGCCAGTCTCGCGGAGCGCGCCCGGTCGACCCGGCGATTTCGTGCCAGAAGGGTGGTTAGCCAGCAGTGATCGTCTCGGACCGGCAAGAGCCCCGATCGCGGTTGCGCGTGCGAGCCCCAGAATCAGGTGTCCATCAAATCGTGGCAACTCCAGACCTACGGGCGACGCCGGCGAACCCCAAACGCATATGCGTGCTCGAAGCGCGGCACCGATCTCGACCGTCGCTAGACAGCGATCACGAGGAGCGTGAACGGCAAGGAGGCAGCGCCGAGAACGAGCAAGGACAACACGCAGGACCACACGACCGCCGCCATCTCAAGATCCGCGCGTCGCCCTCGTCTCCAGACTACGAAGGCGACGAGGACCGGCGCGAGGGCGAGCGCAGCTAACAGCAGCGACCATGCACCGACGCCGGGCTCACTGCCGGCGTCGTTGACGGCTGACGTGGCGAGAACCGAGACGTTCAAGACCGTAAGCCAGCCTACGATGACCGCGAGCACGACCTGGCTGCCGTAGCGAAGCCACGGAGCCGGCCGGGCCGCGGTATCGGTCATACCGTCACCCCTGGCTGATAGCCGTCGTAGGCGCGGTAAGTGAGATTCGCCTCGACGCTGTCCGCGAACTGGCCCCAAGTCCGGTTGACGAAAGCTCGGTTGCCTCGCCGCAAGAGCGGCACCCCCTGCCACAAGTTGTTCCCGCCCCCAGCGCACACCCCCATTTGGAGATCGCCGTCTCGGTCCTGGAAGAACGCAAAGGTAATGAGCTTGTTGGCCCCCTCGTCATGGCCCGGCAGAGACCGGAACGTGAACGAGGTTGAGGTGATGCTCTCGACTCGGATCGGGTTACGACTCGGGCCATACCTCAACGTGCACTCCGTGCCCACCGTGAGTACGTTCCCGCAGCCCTTGAACGGGAAGTAGTCGGAGAAGTTGTGCGTCACTTCACTGAGCACCTCCTCCGGCGAGTACGGAACCGAGCTGAGGTCGTAAGTGTACTTGTAGCCATAGAGTCCGGTCGGGTCGGTGTAGTTGATGGGGTTGTTGTGCGCGTATCCGTAGGCGTCCTGCGTCCACATCTCGACGGGGTCGCGATTGAGGAACTGTCCAGAGAGTGGGTCGTAATAGCGGGCTCGGAGGTACACGAGATTCGACTCGGCGTCGGAGTACTCGCCTGCGAACCTGAGCGAGCTCGTGGAAGTACCCGTCGAAGAAGCAACTGCACCTTGCTGTTCGTAGGTGTAGGTGCCGTCGATGTTGCCGGTGTCGTCGGTGATGAGGCGGGTGGATCCGAGTTGGTCTTGGGCGAGGTACTCCGTGCTCGAGCCGACTTGGGCCAATGGCCCGAGCGGCCCATAGATGTACTTGGTCGATCCGGCGACGAGCAGCATCGGGAGCCCGCCGGTGGCGGTCCAGGTGAAGCCCGTTGTAGTGCTGGAGACGGTCTTGGATGCGCGGAGCCCATCGCCGTCGTAGCTGTAGGTGGCCGTGGAGCCGTAGGCAGTGAGCCGATTGGCCTGGTCGTAGGTGTAGGAGCTTGCCGGGCCGGAGGATGGGGTGGCCGCGGTGCGGTTACCCCGACTGTCGTAGGTGTAGGTCGTCGCCCCGGTCGGTGGTGTGCCGCAGGTCGGCGAGCCGCTCGGTGCTGATGTGGTGCTCCAGCAGAGCTGGTTGGCGACGTCGAAGCCTTGGTGCTGGCCGTTGGCGAGCACGGTGAGGTTGTCTGCGGCGTCGTAGTCGTAGGCGCCGGAGGCATCTGAGTCGAGCTGGTTGATGTCGGTGTAGGTGTAGGCGTCGTTGCTGCCCACACCCGTCGAGGTGACGGTCGCGAGCTGGCCGATGTCGTCTCGGGTGTAATCGAACGTCGCCAGATTCGTCGAGCCACGGTCGAGGCTGATCCCGGTCAGCCGGTCCGCGGCATCGAACGTTCGCGTCGCGGACGTGGAGTTCGGCAGGTTCTGCTCGATCAGGTTCGAGTTGGCGTCGTAGTCGAAGTTGGTGGTGTTGCTGTTCCAGTCGGTGGTCGAGATCCACCGGCCGGCATCGTCGTAGCCGCGCGTCACCGCGAGGTTGCCCGGGTAGGTGAGCGTGGTGAGCTGGCCGCGCAGATCCCAGCCGTAGCTGACGGTCTGGCTGGCCCCGTTGGTGTGGCTGGTGAGCCGCCCGAGGGAGTCGTAGCTGTATGACGACGATCCGGTGCCGTCGGTCATTGCGACCCGTCTGCCCAACGAGTCGTAGGTGAACGCGACGTTTGGTGTGGTGCCGTCGCTGTAGGAGATCCCAGTGAGCTGCCCTCCCTCGTCATAGGCGCGGGTCGTGACCTGACTCGCCGGGTCGGTAGTGGTGGTGAGCCGACCGGCCAGGTCGTAGCCGAAGCTCGTCGTGCGGTTCAACGGATCCGTCTGCGACGTGACCCGGTTCTGGGCGTCATAGGAGAACGTGGTCGCCTGGTTCGCGCCATCCTCCTGCTCGATCACGTTCCCGGCGTCGTCGTAGCCCGTCTCGAGCACCCTGCTGTCCGCCCGAGTCGTGGTCACCCGCTGGTTGGCGGCGTCGTACCCGTAGGTGGTGGTGTGGTTCTCGGCGTCGGTGACCGTCAACAGGTTCCGGTTGGCGTCGTACGTCTGCGTTGTGACGTGGGACAACGGATCGCTTTCCGTCAGCAGGTCACCGAACGCGTTGAACGTCCGGGTCGTCGTGTACGCCGACGGGTTCCCACCGGTCACGTTCCCCTTCGGTGACACCGTCGACGTGCGCCGACCGGCCGAGTCGTAGCCATGCGTGGTCTCGTTGCCGAGCGGATCGGTCTCCGAGACCAAGTTCCCGGCCGTGTCGTACTCGAAGCTCGAGACCTTGCCGTTGGGGTCGGTGATGCTCGTCAGATCCCCCGGGTGGCTGGTATCGCCGTAGGTGTACGTCGTGGTCTGCGTGCTGCTTGTCCCCACCAAGGGTCTCGACACCGACGCTAGATCCCCGGCGGTGGTGTACGTCCGAGTAGTCGTCACGCCCGACGCGTCTGTTGTCGTGAGGAGATCGTTGTCGGCGTCGTAGGTGTGCACCGTGCGTCGCCCGAGCGGGTCGAGCGTCGACAGCAGGTTCCCCCACTCGTCGTAGCTCTGGTAGCCGACGTTGCCCAGCGGGTCGGTCACTGCCGTCACACCCATGGTCAACGGGTCGTACTCGAACGTCCACGTCGACGCGCCCGAGGCGCCATAGCCGTGCGTCTCGGACACCACGACGCCGTCGCGGTAGGTGTAGAGGATCGCGTTGCCGCGAGGGTCGGTCACCTTGGTCGAGTTCGCGACCGACGTGTAGTCGAAGTTCGTCGTGCGGCCGAGCTCATCCGATTGCCAATCCACCCGGCCAGAGCTGTCGTAATGGTTGGTCACCACGGGCGTCGGTGACGTCGTCGTGTCTCCGTAGAACTTCGGGCGACGCTTCGTCAGGATTCGGTGCGACGAGTCGTAGGTGAACGTAATGTGCCCGCCCTCGACGTCGACCACCTCGGTCAGGTCGCCATTGCCGTCGTAGGTGAAGCTTACCGACCGGCTCGGGCTGGAACTGTCGGTGACCGAGGTGATCCGACCGCTTGACAACGCGAACGTGAGCGTGCGACCTGCGGGGTCGGTGACCACCATGGAAGACGATGACGGGTACGTGACCGTCGTCGTGTAGCCGTTCCGATCTTCCAATGCTGTCAGCCGACCGGTGCTGTCGAACTGTAGGGTTTCCTGCTCGCTGCGTACGAACGTGAAGCTGCCGTTCGTGTTCTGCACGAGTGTGGCGGTGACCCTGGGGGCGACCGGCACGAAGGTTCCGCTGACATCGTTGAACCTCACCTCGGCGCCGCACTCCTGGCGCACGGTCGCCACCCCCGACGCGACGCTGACCGACGCCGCGTACGAGTGTGTCCACCCATAACCCAGCGGGCCGTTGGTAGACGCGGCCCGCGAGTTGTATGTGCGCGCGAAGGCCAGGGGGAAGCCGCGGCCAGGGATCGAAAGGTCCTCAAACTTCTCGCTGTAGTTGCCCGTCCCCGCGTCGACCGGATCTGCAGCAGAACGAACGCTGCCCGCAGTCTGGGCCTGCCCTGGATTGCAGAGGCCCAGGGTTTCGCTCCAGTCGAGCGGACCGCCGATCAGCACCGCCTGAGGATCACGATCCCGCAAATAGACGTCGGTGCCCGCCCCGGAATCTTGAGCGGAGAACGCGTTGTTCGTGTTGAAGGCCACGAACTGCCCGTCCGAAGATGGCACCCCACCCGACGATTGCAACGACCCCTGTGTTCCGGCGGAGTTCACGGAGACGCGTTCGACCGACGATTGGGTCAGGTCGCGAATGAACGTGTCGTTCTGCGCGTTGGTGTCACCCGACACCAGGTCCGTTGCGCCAGAGTAGAAGACCACCGAGCGACCGTCAGCGGAGATCACCGGGCTCTGGCTGTGGTCGTTCCCGAGACCATTCGACGAGGTCGTCGAGACCCGGAGCGTCTTGTCGGTTTCCCGGTCGTACCGGTAGATCTGGAAGTCACCCGAGACCAACGCCATGAAGGCGATGAAGCGCCCGTCGCGAGAGACGGTCGGGTCGATCGCCCGGAGAGGCGCGTTTGTAGCCGGGTCCGTTCTCGAGACGAGCGACACTCCACCGCGACTCAAGTCGAGAACGAACACGTCGTCGTAGTTGTCGTCATTGTCAAGCTGGGCCTGGGTGTCAAACGCGACGAATCGGCCGTCACCCGAGATCGCGGGGTTGTTGCTCGAGGACGAGAGCTGTGAACCGTTCGAGGTCAGCGACACGCGGAAGGTCGTGCTCTCGACCCGGTTGTGCACGAAGATGTCGCTCGTCGAGTTGGTGTCGCCGCTCACAAGATTATTCGCAGCCGACCTGAACAGGATAAGGCGACCATCATCGGAGATCGCCGGCTGCTCACTCAGACCATTCGACTGCGCACCCCCGGTGCTGACCGAGACCCGAACGGTCGTGCCTGCAACCCGGTCGCGCAAGAAGATGTCCGCGACACCGTTCGTATCGCTCGCCACGAGGTTCGTGGACGTCGATTGGAACGCTACGTATCGACCGTTAGCGCTGATAGCGCCGCCCGCCATCGTTCCAGTTCCTGCCGCTTGACCGGATGAGTTCGAGGAGATCAACGACGTCGTCGACGCTTGCCGGTCAAGCAGGTAGACCTGATTGCCGGTCACCCCGGTGACGATGCTGCTGGCGCCGGATCGAAAGACAACGAACCGGCCGTCGGGGGTCATGGCTGCCACCGACGCCGTGTTGGCAGCAGCACCGGTCGTCTTGACCGCGAGAAGTGAAGTAGAGACCGCCGCCTCGGCGCGGTCCGCCTGCGCTACGGCCACCACGACGCCTGGCAGCAAGCCAGCGAGCAGGGCTTTTACAGCGATAACGGATACTGTCGCAACCACGGAACGCCGCATTCGTCCCATCTCCTAAACGAAGCCAATGAGCGGCTTCCCAGTAGTTTGCGTCCGTAAGCTACGTACCAGTTTGGCTACGGGTCAATGGCCAAGCCGCTGCCCCTCTAACCAGTCAGGACGGCGTCATGCGACACGGGTGTTTACGCTGTCCGCGTAGTCGAGTGCGCAGGTCTGGACCAGTTCCTGCCGAGGACTCGTACCCTGCGGACCGAGCTAACGGTGCGCGCCGATAGCTGGCATTACGTCAAGCGCGAGCGGAGGGGTCAGGTGCGGTGCAGGCCTCCAACGCGAAATACGAACTGGATGGCGCCCTCAACGCGCATCTTGATCGCCGCCAACGCTGCTAGATCGAACCGACCTGCCTCGGCGTGAGTGCCCGCGTTGAACTCGCTGAACAGACTGAGAACATCGTCGAGGTCGCTTTCGATGAAGTCCTCGAGCGCAGGGTCGGCCTCGTCGAGACGTGCGAGGCAGTGGCGGACCCTGGCTCGACGCGAAACGGAGCCCTGCGGCGTGCGTGCGCAGCCCGGGTCGGCGGCGAGAACCTCGGCGTCCGGCGCCGCGGCCTCGAGCAATGACGACAGGAGCTCACGGGCGCTTGTGCAGAAGTGCCGAGATGCATCCGGGTTGTTCGGGTGGAGTGAGAACAGCGCGCCGCGCCACCGGGCGTCAAGGTCTTCGCTGACCGCGACGAGTTCGTCAGTGATGGCAGTCGCACGAAGGGCGGCAACGTGCTCGTCCTCGATGGAGTCGGAGCTGACCTCCGCAAGAAGAGCGTTCAACGCGGCGACGCTGTTCGCCGTCTCAGATTCGGACAGCTCGACCAAGTCAGTTGGCCCTGCCCAGGTCGCCTGCTCAGCGGCTGACTCCAGGTGATCGAAGGTCTGCCTCAAAGTCGCTACTGAGCGCTGGTGGGACGCATAACGCGAGGTGCTCGTTGCGTTCAGCCTTGCGACTTCGCGTCGCAACCGCTCGTTGTGCGCCCGCACCCGGCGGTTGTAGTCGGCGACAACCTTCTTGTTGTGGGCCTCGACCTTGCGGTTGTGGTCCTTGACCAACCGCTCGTTGTGGGCGTTCACCCGATGAACCTCGCGATTGTGGGCGTCGATCGCTCTTTGACGGCGCGCGTTCTCCTGACGCACCCACGCGTTGTATTGAGCCGGCGTCATTCTTCGCACTGGGACCCTCCCTTCCACCGCTCCTGCAAACGACGGTACCGAGAGGGTGTGACACCTCCGACGATCACCTGGCTCGCCCGGGTGGCAGGACTTGTCGTCGACGAGGATGAACAGGGCCGTAAGCACCCCGGCTCCGACCAAGAGCGCGAACACCAACGTCATCGGTGTTCGCAAGAGGACTTGCCAGGCGCTCGCGTTGCCCATGCTGGGACCTCGTGCTGGGGCTGCTCGCCCGCCTCGGCAGCCTCGGAAGGCTGCACCCTCAGCACACGACGGCATCGACGGGGTGTGACAGCCGATCGGCGGGTTCCGGTTCGCGGAATTTCGCGGGTTCCAACGTCGCGACTCTTCGCTCGCGACACGGTGGGGTCCGCACGCAGAGTTCGTGTGATCGGTGCGAGGCCGACCCACCCCAAATGAGCTAGCTGTAGTGACCCGTGAGGTTGTTGACGCGGGTGATGGGTGGGCCGCCGAGGGCGCTGTGGCGTCGGGGGAGGTTGCCGCAGTCCGACGCTCGCAAGCTCAGGCGTCGCGTCGCCAGATGGCGAGCAACTCCTTCGCTTGCTCGTCATGCGGGTCGAGGTCTTCTGCGCTGGACCAGCGTCCGAGACGCACTGGTCGAACTGTCGGGTTGGGCATACCCGCCCTCGAGAAGAGATCGGCAAGTTCCTCTGGCGTGTAGCGGAGGTCGCGAATCACCGCTTCGATCGGTAGCCGGTCGGCAGCGAGTTCGAACTGCTCCTTGCGGTAGTGCACACCGTTGAACACAACAATTCGCGAGGCGTCAAAGACTTGGCCGGTCGTCTCCATCGCGTTGGACGGGGGAAGCGCCTCCAGGCGTGCCACAAAGTCACCGGCGTTCCGCGGCAGGTTTTCGGCAGGCACACGGTCCAAGGTCACGTGTGCGTTCATCGCTCCGACAACGAGCGTGCCGCCCTGACTAAGCGACCGTTTGAGGTTCCGAAGCATGGCCTCGTCGTCAGCAGACCGGCCCGACGAGCCAACCACGTCGTACAGGCACACGACAAGGTCGAACGGACCGCCGAGATCGTCGCTACGAGCGTCGGCGACTCTCAAGTCGACCCTGTCACCCAGGCGCTCCTTGGCCCTCGCGATCAGCCCCGAGGAGATGTCAGTCCCCACGACACGGTGACCGAGGTCGCGGAACACTTCGACGTGACGCCCATCGCCGCAACCGACATCCAGCACATGGGAGCTTGGCTGCAGTTCTGCTACCTGGACCAGATACTCAGTTTCGCTAGGCGCGTGGTCCCGCCACGCATGGCCTTCACTGAGAATCATCCGCTCATAGGCGTCAATCCAGATTTGGTCCGCTCCGTGGAGCAACTCATCGAGGCGCTCTGCTGAGATGACTTCCGGCATTTGGCTTCGGAACGTGCACGCGAACCACTCTTGGCCCGAAGGAAGCGCACCGAGCTGCCAACGACGACCCGGGACGATGCTGAGGGAGCGAAGCGTCGCCATCTCGCTGAGGTCGATGTGAAACTCGGTATCGACGCGGGGGGCTGGTCGGCCGCGCTCGACCACGAGCGACCCCGGGATGTAGCGGACATGCTGCTGCAGCGCAGGAAGCAAGCGGGGAGCATTGTCACGGACCACGCCGGCGTCAACGCGGCGTCGCGTAGCCCGCTCGAGCGCCCGAACTGCGCGTGGATTGGCAGTGGCAAGCCCCCAAGCGAAGCAGTCGCTGAATTGCCACACGCTGTACAGAAGGTTCGTTCCGATCCCGTAATCCCGATGGTCTCGATGCACAACGAGTTGAGAGACCCAAACGATCCGTCCGGCGTCGGCTAGCTCAAAGCGAACCGCCAGGCAGTAGCCGACGAGTTCGCCATCTCGCCATGCCAACGCCATGCAGGTGTCCTGGCCGAGAAGCTCGGTCGCGAGCTGGTTCGAGCTCATACGAATCCACTCGCCCGGGCGCCGCCCGCCTGGACCCCATCGGCCATAGTGCGCCGAGTACAGCGCGGACGCGGCGTTGAGTACGTCAGGGCGGCCTAGGACCGTCGTTCCGGGCAGCCATTCGAAGCGGTATCCGTAGATCGATTGCTCGCCGATGATTCGCTTCCGCCGCTTGGTCTGTCGGATTGCGGAGGATCGGGGCGTTCTCGGTCCCTCAAGCGCGTGTGCGTTCGTCGCTTGTCGGGTCTGCTTCTGTCGAGGGTTGAGCGGGACGGGCCGACCACGATTTCGCTGTATCCAGACCCTGGGGAAACGGTCCACCCGGTGCAAAGCCGCCTCCCATCCCGGGTGACACCGGGTGATGGCTTGCTGCTGAGGCTCAACACCGAGAAGCTCCGAGACGAAACAAATCACCTCGACACCGGCGTCTCGAAGCGCCGCAGAACGCGAGTCGCGCGCCGACATGTCTGTGTCGATGATTACGAGAATCGATTCGTTCGCGACGCACCAGCTCGCGACCTCCTCGTCAAACGCAGTGCTGTGACCTGACGTTGACGCGGGCGCGCCGAGCAACTTCTGCACGTGGCTCACGTGGACTACGTCCAACCCGCTTGCGCGAGCCACCTCAACGGCCTTGGCGCTGAACGCTGAGTCGAAGCAGTACCTAAGCGGCCGCGGCGAAGTCACGAGCACCGCTGACTTGATCGACGGTCAGTCCGTACCAGTCGGCGACCTGCGCCGGCGTCCCGACCTCCAGGTTCGCCGCTATGACGGAGACCAAGACTCGGGTTCCCTTCACTACCGGCCGCCCGTACTGGATTCGCGGGTCAATCTCAACCCACTGCGACAGTCCCCAGCTCTCGGCGAGAGGGCTGTCCTTGGCTATCCGAATCTCCGAAACGTATGGTCGAATAGCTCCGGCGATGACCATGTGGCCGAAGTTCTGAGGTCTGTGCCCGACGATCTCGACGACGTCTTCGCCCTCGGGGTCGAGGGCGGCCCACACGCTGCCTAGGCCGTCGGTGAAGAACAAGCCGACTGCGGCGAAGGGCTGTAGGAGGTCAGGGAAGCTGCGACGAAGCTTCTGCTCCGCGCGACTAACGGCGTGAGCGCTCAGGTGCTGCTCACGTAGGCGGGCGACGACCTCGAGGCTTACGAGGTCACCGAAGGTAAGGAAGGGCCCCGTCCCTTTTCCGTCTCGAACTCGGAACGTTTCGGCCGTGGACAGCCAGGAACGAATCTGACGACGTGAGAGTCGGTGGCTCCGCCGGAGGATGTCGGCAGCCTCCGTGAGTGAGTAGACACCACCGCCCAGCGCTGGAACCTCTCCCATCGATCGGACCTCCTCAGCTTTCGATCGACCGGCACCATATTCAGGAGCCGCAGACATGGGGACGGCTGCGCCGGCCGTCGCAGCACGACCTTACGCATGCGGTACGACAACATCGGCCTGCGAACAGCTCATTCGGCCGGCCGTCTACGACGCGTCCTTGACCACGCCTCCATCTCACCTCGAATCCAAAGACGAGTGCGACCTCCGCTGCGCTCGACTACCGGGCGGGGCATGTCCTCGTACCGGCGCAGATAGGTGCTCACGCTGTTCGGATGAGACAGGCCGAGGATCGCTGCGACGTCGTGAGCATCTACGAGGTCCTCAGTGCGAACCATCGGAGCCATGCTCGAACTCTAGGTACTTGCTGTGACAGCGACAGTGACGGTATTGTCTAAGAGACAAGACAGTGGCCCCGGCGGTGCGGTAACACCCCGGGGCTGTCTCATCGCTCGCGCCGAACGAGCCTGCGGGCGTCCAGATCGGCACGACTAGCATCGGTTCCTGCAACCAGGGGCGAGCCGAAGAGGTTTCGTACCGCCTTTTCTTCAATCCCCGCCCCCGTAGCTCAGGGGATAGAGCGTCGGTTTCCTAAACCGTGCGTCGGGTGTTCGAATCACCCCGGGGGCGCCAACGCCGCGAGCAATCGAGCGGTGAGGTTGGTCTGGCGCGGTTAGCGGAACGAGATGTGCCGGGCCGCGGCCACGAATCGGTCCGCCTCCGGCTGCAGCCACACGCCATCGGCGACCGCCTTGCGTGCCGCCCGCTCGAAGCGCTCCGCGTAGTCGGCGCTGCCACGGGGATAGAGCGCGGCGAGCGTCGCGCGGTCGAGTGGCACCGTCGTCCCGAAGTACGAGCAGGTGGCCGGGGCGTTCGTGCCGTCACCGGCGTTCACCGCGAGCGGCACGTCGACGATCGGGGTGCGGATCCCGCCGAGCGCGATGCCGTGTGCGTCACGGGCGATCGCCGTCGGCGGATGCCCGCTCAGCTCGAGACGGGGTCGGTGCCGCGGTGCCTTGCCGTCCCGCACCCAGCGCTCGAGATCGACGAGCGCGGCCATCACCACCGCATGCTGCCCGCCCGCGTTCACCGGCCGCTGGCACTGCGACACGCCCCCCGAGGCCTTGTGCGGGTCGAGGAGCGCCTGCTCAGCCGATCCGTCGCCGAGGTCCTGTTGCGCGAGTCCGCCGGTGTACGCGTCGACGTGCGAGGTCCCGGCCACCTGCCAGACCCGGACCTTCTCACTGTCGTGTTGCTTCGACGCATCCGGGCCGAAGAGCTGCACGTCGTACTCGCTCTGGAAGACGATCACCGGCTCGTCGAGATCGGCGCGAATGCCGGCGCCGAACGGCAGCTCCGGGCTGTCGAACGCGCTCTGGTCGAGCTGCTTCGCCTCGTCGCCTCGACTCTGCAGGAAGAAGCCGTCGAACACCTTGGCCAGCGGATGCACCGCGTTGACGTAGGTCGCGAGCCACGCCGCCGACTGCGACTCGCCCAGCGCGATGACCCGTTCGGCACGAAGGTCGCCGAGAAGCGCCTTGTGCGAGGCGCCATCGCGGAGGGCGGCACCCGCCTGGGAGAACACGTCGTAGGAGTACTCGTCGCCCGGATGGGCGAGTGAGCCGTAGCGCGCCGGGTCGGACGTCGGAAGGCCACCTGGGGATGCACCGGCTGCCTGCGCCGTCACGCCCACGAACGCGGCCCCCTCCCGGAGGATCTCGTTGTGCGCCATGGTCCATGTCACCGGGACGTCGAAGCCCCCGGTCACGTTGAACCACTCGACGTACACCGTTCCGTTGAACTTCGATGGATCGCTCGGCCGTACGACCACCACACGGGTCGTGAACGGCGCCGAGCCGGTGCGCTCCTCCGCGGTCCACTTGCCGTCACTCCCCGGCGTGCCCTTCGCCCGGTACCTGACCGCCTTCCCCGCGAGCAGGAACTCCTCACGCTGGAACCCCAGCGGCGCGTAGTCGTAGTCCGTGCCGGGCGCGGCGATCCCGCCCCCTCCCGTCACGGGACCGCGCACCTCCGCATGCCGGCCCAGCTCCGAGGTCGCGGCGGTGCACGACACGGCGCACAGCACCAGCACCCCGAGCACGGCGAACGTGCTGCCGATCCGCGTCCGTCCCAGAGCTCCCACCCCCCGACCCGCGCGGCACGTCGCGACCACTGCGGCCTGCGGTAGAACTTCGAGGAGCGGCCGCCGCACTCCTTCACGCCCCCGATCGTCGGCCGCTCGAGGTGACGTGAAGCGGATCGATTACAAGTGGCTCGTCGCGGTCGTCTTCGTGTCGGGCGTGTTCATGGACCTGCTCGACACGAGCGCGGTGAACGTGGCACTGCCAGCGTTGCGCGAGCAGTTCGACGCGAGCGTCAACCAGATCGAGTGGGTGGTCATCGGCTACCTGCTCGCGCTGGCCGTCGCCATCCCGGCATCGGGCTGGGTCGGCGACCGCTTCGGCACCAAGCGCACCTACCTCTTCGCGCTCGGCACGTTCACCGGCGCCTCGGTCCTGTGCGGCACCGCGGGATCCATCGCCGAGCTGACCGCCTTTCGGATCCTGCAAGGCGTCGGCGGGGGCATGCTCATCCCGGTCGGCACGGCGATGTTGTTCCGCGCCTTCCCCCCGATCGAGCGGGCCAAGGCGTCGACCGTCCTGATGGTGCCCACCGTCTTCGCCCCGGCCCTCGGCCCCCTGATCGGAGGCTGGTTCGTCACCAACCACTCGTGGCGATGGATCTTCTACCTCAACGTCCCCGTCGGGATCTTCGCCTTCGCCCTCGGCGTCGTGGGGCTCCGCGAGCACAAGGAGCCGAACGCCGGCCGGTTCGACCTGGCCGGGTTCGTGCTCTCCGGTGGCGGCCTGGCCTCCGTGCTGTTCGCCCTGTCCCGAGGACCGTCGGACGGCTGGGGCTCACCCGTGGTACTGCTCCCGGGCATCGCCGGCGTGCTCGCCTTCGTCGCCCTCGTCTGGGTGGAGACCCACGTCGACGACCCGATGCTCGCCCTGCGGTTGCTCCACGACCGCATGTTCCGCCGGGCCAACATCGTGACGATGTTCGCCTTCTCGAGCTTCGTGGGTCTGCTGTTCCTGATGCCGCTCTTCCTCCAGGACCTGCTCGGGTTGACCGCCTTCGAATCGGGCCTCGTCGTGTTCCCCCAGGCCATCGGCATGGTGCTCACCAGCCAACTGTGCGGACGCCTCTACCCGACGGTCGGGCCGCGCCGGCTCCTGGTGTTCGGGATGGTCTCCATGGCGGTCGTCAGCCTGGCGCTGCTCTTCATCGGGTTCGACACGAGCATGTGGACCATCCGGGCGATCATGTTCGTGCGGGGCCTCGCGCTGGGGTTCGTGTTCGTGCCGATCCAGGCGGCCGCGTACGCCAACATCGAGCCGTCCGACACCGGCCGGGCCTCGGCGATCTTCTCCGCGCTCCGTCAGTTCTCCGGGTCGCTCGGTGTCGCCATCCTGGCGACAGTGCTCGTCGAGACCACCTCCCGCTACACCGAGGGAGCGACCACGGCGACGCAGATCGCCGACTCGTCGCTCGACGCCTTCCACTTCTCCTTCTTCGTCGGCTCATTGCTGGTCCTGGCCGCGGGTGCGGCGGCGATGCTGATCGACGACCGCGACGCGGCGAGGAGCATGAAGGGCTACGTCGCGCCCGAACCGCTCCCCGACGAGATCCTCGGCGTCGAGTGACGGCGGCCGGTCCTCAGCGGTGGAGGACGGTGTCCACGATGGCGTCGGCCAGGTCGGCCGAGGCCTCGAGGGTGAAGTGCCCGCCGTCGGGTCCGCGCACCGGCGCGAGCGCGCCGCCAGGGCCGATCGGGGCCAGCTCGACGGGCTCCCCGAACGGCCCGCTCACCCGCCATCGCCAGTCGACGAACCCGACGTCGGGGAACGTCGTCGCCGCGGCCTCGTAGGCGTCGTTCAGCGGGAGCTCACCGGTCAGCCAGGTGTTCTTGTCGTGGGGCAGGAGGACCCAGTACACCTTGGCGCCGGTCGACGACAGGATCGCGGTGGCGTCGACGACCGCCGCCCGCCAGGCCGTCCAGAACTCGGGCGTGGCGAGCCCGATGTCGCGACCGTCGGCTGTCTTGGCCACCGGCGGGAGGTAGACGCCCGAGTACAGGGCGACCACGACATCGGGGTGCGTGTCGGCCACGAACTGCGGGAAGAGGTGGCGGACGTCGGTGCCGCCGAGCAGGCTCGACCCGGCGCCCGCTCGTGAGACTGCCTCGACGTGCGCATCGGCGAAGTCCTGGACGATGTAGGAGGCGGCCTCCCACATGACGGAATCGCCGACGATGAGCACCTTGTGCACCGGGGCCGGCGGCGCCGTGGTGCTGGTCGTCGTCGACGTCGTCGACGTCGAGGTCGTCGTCGCCGGCCGGCGGGGGGCGTCGTCGCGGTCGTCGCCGGACGAGCCCACCAGCACCACGGCCGTGGCGAGCGCGCCGAGCAGCAGGACGCCGCCGAGCGCGACGACGATCCGCTTGTGGAGCACGGCGGCAGCGTAGGCCTCGCACCCCCGGCCGTACGGTCGGGTCAGTTCGCCTTGCGGGGGATGCCCGAGGTGCGGTCGGTGGCGCTGTCGGGGAGGATCGCCTGGGGCCGCGGTTGGACCGGGTGACCGAGGTCGTCGAGGACGCGGCTGCGCGCGGCGATGTCGATGCGCCCCTCCTCGCCGGTGAGGACGTAGAAGTCGTCGTGCTCGACGGCCCACAGGACCCGGTCGCCGACCTCGAGCGGGTCGGCGCCCACGGCGTCGTAGTACTCCGCGGCCGAGGTCCCGGCTCGCTTGAAGTGCGTCTCGGGCAGCGACGACGGCCGGTTGCGCTCGGAGGAGACGATGTCGGTGTTGACGACGCCCGGGCAGAGCACCGAGACGCCGATCTTCGCCTCCTTCTCCTCGAAGTCGAACAGCAGGCTCTCCGACATCGCCACGACGGCAGCCTTGGTGCCGGAATAGAGGCTGGCGAGCGCCATCGGGGTGAGACCGGCGAGCGAGGCCGTGTTCACCACGTGCGCGTCGCCCCCGTGCTCGAGCATCCCGGGCACGAACGCCCGCACGCCGTGCAGCACGCCGGCGATGTTGACGCCGAGCAGCCACGTGACGTCGTCGACGGTCATGTTCCACATGCGGCCGGTGATCGACACGCCGGCGTTGTTGCACAGCAGGTGCACCGGCCCGAATCGCTCAACCGTCGCCTGGGCCGCGCCGTCGACCTGCTTCGGGTCGGACACGTCCACCGTGAGGGTGAGCACGCGGTCGGGGTCGCCGAGCAGCGCGGCGGCCCCGTCGAGGCGGCCGGCCTCGACGTCGCACAGGACCACGTTCATGCCCCGCTCGGCGCACCGGCGGGCGATGCCGAGCCCGATCCCGCTCGCCGCGCCGGTCACCACGGCGGTCCGTCCCACGAACTCGGTCAACATCGTCCTGGTTCCTCCTGCTGAACGACGGCCGCGAGGGCCTCAGGCGGGGCGCTTCCTCGTCTCGATGTCGAACCACACCCGTTTGCCGTCCGGCAGGGGTTCGACCCCCCACGCCGACGCCAGCGATTCGACGAGCCACACGCCGCGCCCACCTTCGGCCTCGGGTGTGGGCGACGCGACCGCGGGTGTGGCGTGCGAGCGGTCGCGGGCCGCGACCCGAATCGTCGCGCCGTCGTACCGGATGGTGACGTCGGTCGTCGTGGCCGCGTGCACGATGCTGTTGGTGATCAGCTCGCTGGTGAGCAGTTCGATGTCGGACGCGAGCAGCTCGGTCAGGCGCCAGCTGTTCAGGAGGCGTCGCAGCAACGAACGGACGTCGCCGACAGCGCTCACCGACGGCTCGACCCGGAGATGGGCGATGCGCGGTGGCCGGGGGCGGCGCGCCCAGACTTCGGCGTCGGCGGAACCGGGCGGGAAGATCGGCGCCTCGAACTGCTCGACGGGCAGGCCGGTGATGCCCGCGGCGCGCCCGGCGCCTTCGTCGCTGTCGAACACCGGCATCCGCAGGACGAGCGCAGGCGCGTCGAGGGCGCGAACGACGTCGCCGGCTTCGGCGCCGGCCTTGTCGAGCAGGTCGATCGCCACCTCGTCGTCGTGGGGACCGGCGCGGGTGGCCCACACGATCACGGTGTCTCCCGGTCCGAGTCCCACCCGGTCGGGCTCCACCGCGCCGTCGGCGTGGCCGCGCACGTCGACCCACCCGGCGCGCCGCAGGACCACTGGCCGGCGCGACCCCGAGCCGACGAGCGTGCACCAGGCTCCGCAGGAGTCGTGCTGCAGACGCACCAGCGTGCACGGCCCGACGGTCTCGGTCGCGACGCGCACGAGCAGCTCGTCGATGTCGACGCCCTCGCCCCACTGGGTCTGCACCGCCGCGACCACCTCGGCTGACGCCTCGCCCACCCCGATCACCCAGTCGTTGACGCCGAGCCGGGTCGAGGTCGACGCCCGCTGGTCGGACGGACGGGCGAGGTCGAGTCCCGGCAGCCAGGCCCGACGAGATGCCTGGCGCTGACCAGCCGTCAGGACCACGACGGCGAGGTCGTCGGCCCGGTCGCTGTCGCGGAAGCCGAGCACGGCCTGCTCGATGAGCGCGGCGAGCACCGGCGGCTCGGAGCTGCGGACGAGCTCGTCGAGACGGTCGTCGCCGAAGAGCTCGCCGGTCGGCGAGCGGGCCTCGATGACGCCGTCGGTGTAGAGCACGAGCGTGTCGCCCTCGCGCAGGCGGATCGACGCCGACCCGAACGTGGGGTCGTCGATGACGCCGAGGACGGGACCGGAGGTGGTCAGCCGCTCGATGGTCCCGTCGCCGCGGCGGATGATCGGCTGCGGGTGCCCGGCGACCGCGAGGTCGACCAGCACGCCGTCGTCGAGGTAGCGGAACGTGCCGTACACCGCCGAGCAGAAGCGGTCGGGTTCGTCGCGCTCGAGCATCGAGCGGTTCAGCACCTCGAGCACGGCGGCCGGCTCCCGCTGCAGGACGGCCGCGGTGTGCGTCGTGTGCCGGGCCAGCGCGGTGCGGCTGGCCGCTTCCGGTCCCTGCCCACACATGTCGCCGATGACGAAGCCCCACTGGTCGTCGGGCAACGGGAAGACGTCGTAGAAGTCGCCGCCCACGCTCGTGGAGCCAGCGTCGTAGCAGGCCGACACGTCGAACCCGTCGATGTCGGGCAGCGTCGGCGGCAGCAGGCTCTTCTGCAGCACCGTGGCGATCCGGTGCGTCTCCTCGTAGAGGCGGGCGTTGTCGATCGCGATGGCGGCGTAGCTGGCGATCCCCTCGACCAGCTCGGCGTCGGCCGTCGAGAACCGCCCCGGCTCGGGGTGCCCGAAGAACAGACCACCCGCGACCTCGCCCGAGGCGAGGACGACCGGGACCGCCAGGTAGCTCCGCACGGGCGCGTGACCCGGGGGCATGCCCTGGAACGGCGCGTTCCTGCCGTACCGGGGATCGGCCGTGATGTCGGCCACGAGGACCGTGCCCTCTCCGTCGAACGTGGGCGCGAACACGCCAGTCGTGCGGGGGTTGGGCAGCCCCCCGAAGGCTTCGCGCTCGATCCCCGAGATGGCGTACAGGAGGAACGACTCCCCGGCCGTGTCGACGTGGTTGTAGAAGAAGGCGCCGAAGGCGGCCGGGGTGAGATCGGTCGCCTCGTCGGTGACGAGCTGGACGATCTCGGCGAGCTGCAGGCGTGAGGTGATCGCCTGACCCACCCGGTGCAGGGTCTCGACGACACGCCGCCGGCGAGCACCCTCTTCCTCGGCGGCCTTGCGATCGGTGATGTCGACGGTCATGCCCGTCATGCCGACGACCTGCCCGTCGAGATCGACGACCGGCGTGCCTGCGCCCTCGACCCAGCGCACCGCGCCGTCGGGACGGATCACGCGGTGGACGTACTCGAAGCGTTCGCCGGAGGCGAGCGCCCGCTGCACGCGCACCGCCTGGCCGGCGCGGTCGTCGGGATGCACGTGCGCCTGGTACGACTCCAGCGTGCCGGGGAACGTGCCCACCTCGAACCCGTAGATCCGCTCGAGCCCGGGCGACCAGCTCACCCGGTCGGTCTCCATGTCCCACTCCCAAGTTCCCGAATGGGAGGCGTCGAGCGCCATGTTGAGCCGGCTGAGCGCCTGCTCCAGCGACGCGGCCAGCTCGATGTGCTCGATGGCGGCCGACGCCATGCGGGCCAGCTGGACCACGACCGCCTCGTCGTCGTCGTCGAACGGCGAGCCGTCGACCTTGTCGGCCAGCTGGATCAACCCGATCGACTGGCCCTCGCGGCTCATGAGCGCCACACCCAGGTAGTCGAGGGGCGAGGTCGAGCCCGACCCACCGGCGCCGACCGACGTGCCGAGCACGGGGTGCGAGGCCAGCTCGGCGCCGTGCAGTCGCAACGGGCGCTCGACCGCGGCGACCGTCTCGAGCACGGCGAGCGAGACCCAGCTGCGCTCCTTCGACCGTTCGGCGACGTACTTGTCGGAGAGGGCGAGGTACGAGGTCGGCTCGGCCTGACCGGGCACGACACGCATGGCGGCTGCGTGATGGGTGCCGACGAGCTTCATCGCGGCGTCGGTCACCACACGGAGGAGATCGTCGACCGTCGCGGCTCCCGCGATCGACCGCGCCGCGTCGTTCAGGCTCTCGAGCGGTCGTGCAGGTGTGGCTTCCATCTCGATGCGATCAACGCTAGAGGACACACCCGACGCGTTCCGGTTGCCACGATCCGAACGGTCACGAACGGGCGCGAGGTCCCCCGTCGAGCCGGGCGACCAGGGCGGCGACGTCCTCGAACGACCGGAGCTGGTCGTTGAGGTGGGTGCAGGTGGATGGTCCACCCATCGTCTTCAGGACGTGGCGGCGCAGGCCCCCCGTCGGCTCCCCGACCACCCGCGCGGCGCTCTCGGCGGCCGCCGGACACTCGGGGAACGGGAGCTCGCCCCACTCGGCACGACAGCTGGTGACGGCGAGGGACCCAGGGTCCACGGTGCCCCGGACCGAGTACTCGTGCACGACCGACTCACGACCGTCGCCGTCGACGTGGCTGTCGCGGAAGAAGGAGTCGAGCTGGATCACCCCGTCCTCCCACCACAGATCGAGACGGCGGCGGCGCCGGGTGGCATGTGGCGGCAGGTCGGGGTGGGGGTGCCACGCCTCGGGGTCGTCGTCGGGAACGATCGGCGGCGCGTCGGGTGCGGGGAAGAGGGGTGGACCCTTCTCGGAGTACCCGGCGACGGCGGTGCCACCGGCGATCCAGCCGGCACACATGTCGGCCGGCGGCCCGTGGCCCTCCTCTCGCTCCCCGAGGCCGAGTCCGGCGGCCCGCAGGACCCGTCCGCTCAGCATCAGCGCGGTCGGCAGGTCGTCGATCAGCTGGTAGCGGACCGATCCCGACGCACGTTCACCCGGGAGCACCTCGTCGACGGCCTTGCGGAACCCGGCGTAGGCCGAACGGCCGGTGAGCGACGCCAGCCCGGCGTGCGGCGGCTCGGCCGAGAGCCGACGGAGCATCCCGCCGGCGAAGTCGCCGACGATCTCCAGGTGGGCGACGTCGAGCACCTCGAGGCTCCCGTCGGCGCGGGTGAGGAGGTCGCGGCCACGCGCGACGAGCGTGACCGGTCCCTCGAGCCCCTCGGGACGGGTCGAGTCGTGGGTCGTCGTGCGGCGCACCGACCCGCGACGCCGGGCCGGCGTCGACGCGGCCGGCCCCGGCGACGCCGATGTCCTGCTCCCAGCCGTCAGGGTCACCGAGCCACCCTACGAGTTCCCGAACGGTCATTGACTTGACGGCCCGTTCGCGCCACGGTGGTGCGCGTGGTTGTACCTCAAACCGTTTAGGGGGAACACATGCACGGCCAGGGGATCGGACGGCGGGCGCGTCTCGCCGTTGCATCGCTCGCGCTGCTCGGCCTGGTCGCCGCTGCGTGCGGCAGCGACGACGGGAACGGGGACAGCGCCACCACCGCCTCCACCGAACCGGCGGTGAAGATCACGGGTGTTCCCGGCGTCACCGACACGCAGATCCGCTTCGCCGCCATCGGCACGATCACGGGAAACCCCACCGGCGCGTGCACGCTCGCCTGCTTCGCCGACGGCGTGCACGCGTACTTCGACTACCGCAACAGCCAGGGCGGCATCTTCGGGCGTGAGCTCGTGCTGGCCGAGACCCTCGACGACGAGCTGGGCAAGAACAAGGACCGGGCGCTCGAGATCGTCTCGTCCGACGACATCTTCGGCGCCTTCGCCTCGCCCGTCCTCGCCACCGGGTGGGCCGACCTCGCCAAGGCGCGCATCCCCCTCTTCGCCTGGAACATCGTCGCCGGCGAGGCCGCGGCCGACTCGATCTTCACCAACAACGGGGTCGTGTGCCGGACCTGCCTGCAGCGCGACGTCCCCTACGTCGTGAAGCTGGCGGGCGCCAAGAAGGTGGCCACCCTCGGCTACGGCGTGAGCAGCAGCTCGAAGACGTGCGCCGAGACCTACGCCCGCTCGATCGACCACTACAGCGACGAGATCGGCGGCGCCAAGACCGTCTACACCAACGCGTCATTGGAGTTCGGGCTGCCCAACGGCGTGGGGCCCGAGGTGACGGCGATGAAGAAGGCGGGCGTCGACTTCATCTTCGGCTGCCTCGACCTCAACGGCATGAAGGCCGTCGCCCAGGAGCTCGCCCGGCAGGAGTTCCAGGTGCCGCTCCTGCACCGCGGCAGCTACGACGCCGACTTCATCGAGCAGGGCGGCACCCTGTTCGAGGGCAACTACGTGGAGGCCCACTTCCGGCCGTTCGAGGCGACGACCTCCGGCACGTCCCTCGGGGCGTTCAAGAAGTGGATGGCCAAGCGCGACAAGCCGCTGACCGAGCCCGCCATGTACGGGTGGATCGCCGCCGACGAGGCCTACACGGGGCTGAAGCTCGCCGGGCAGCCGTTCGATCGCGAGAAGGTGATCGACGCGCTCAACACCAAGGCGACGAACTACACGGCCGGCGGGCTCATCCCCCCGCTCGACTTCAGCAGGAACCACCTGCCGCCCACCGAGACCGATCTCAGCCACGCGCTGCGCTACGAGTGCAACGTCTTCCTGAAGGTGCACGACGGGAAGATGGAGATCGTCGGCGGCACCAAGGAGAAGCCCTTCGTGTGCTTCCCCGGTGGCGAGACCACCTGGACCGAGCCCACGCTGCGCAACTTCGAGTAGCCCTCCTCAGTAGACGAAGGGCGTCGACGAGGTGACCGTCGCGTCGGCCACGTCGAGGATGGCGTCGAGATGCTCGGCGATGTCCTCGACGGTGATGTCGGGCTTGACCAGACCCTTCGTGTGGACGATGGCGAGGCGGGCGACACTCCCCATCCCCGCCCGCAGCATCTCCCCGTTCAGCGGGCACGACTCGTGGGCGAGGAAGACCGCCGCCGGCGAGTTCATCTCCGGGGCCAACATCTGCTCGTACCGGGCCAGCTCCTCGGCCGACTTCCCCTCGAGCGAGTGCGCGGCCGACATGCGGGTGAAGGCTCGGGGCACGACGGCGTTGACCAGGATGCCCGTGCCGTGTGCCTCGGTGGCGAGCGTGCGCATCAAGCCCAGCACCGCGCCTTTGCCCGACGCGTAGCTGGTGAGGTCGGCGATGCCGCCGAACACCGACTCCGACATGGTGCAGACGATGCGCCCGTAGCCGGCCCGCTTCATGTGGGGCCACGCGGCGCGGGTGCACAGCAGCGTGCCGAAGAAGTGGACGTCGACCATGCGGCGGAACTGCTCGACCGTCAGGTCCTCGAACAACCCCGGATCACTGATGCCCGCGTTGTTGACCAGCACGTCGAGCCGACCGTAGGTGTCGAGCGCGGTCCGGACGATGGCGTCGGCGCCCGACTCCTCGGCGACGGAGGCGTAGCACGAGACCGCCTCGCCACCGGCGGCCTCGATCTCGGCGACCACCTCGTCGGCAGGGCCATGCGACGAGCCCGAACCGTCGACCTCGACGCCGTAGTCGGCGACCACGACCTTGGCCCCCCTCGACGCCAGCAGCCGTGCGTGCGACCGTCCGATGCCTCGTCCGGCTCCCGTGACGATCGCGACCCGGTCGTCGAACCGCAGCTCTCCCATGACTTCCTCCCCGCCCTCAGCCGCGGTAGGCGGGGAGGACCTCTCGACCGTAGAGGTCGATGCCCTCGAGCAGGGCGACCGGGTCCTGGGTGCGGATCGACACCTTCATGTGGGTGACGCCCAGCGCCTCATGGGCCCGCAGGCCCTCGACCGCGTGGGCGACCTGCCCGGGCAGATCGGGCCCGGCCGGATCGAGGAGCACGTCGGGGTGCTCGCCGTTGACGATCACCAGCTCGCCGATGTCGCGCCCGTGGCGCTCGCACGCCGCCTGGAGCCGGTCGTACGCCGCGCGGAACCGATCGACGCCCATGCCCGCGGCGATCCAGCCGTCGCCGACGCGGGCGACGCGATCGAGGGCCGGGTCGCTGTGACCACCGATGAGGATCGGGATCGGTCGCTGCACGGGCGTGGGACGCGGATCGACCGGTGGCAGGTCATAGAACTCGCCGTGGAACTCCACCGTCTCCCCCTCGGCCGTCCAGACCGTGCGCAGCAGCGCGATGTGCTCGTCGGTGCGACGGCCGCGGTGGTCCCACGGCATGCCCATGGCGTCGGCCTCCTCCTTCATCCAGCCGACGCCGACGCCGTAGACCAGGCGGCCGCCCGAGTAGAGGTCGATCGACGCGAGCTGCCGGGCATTGAGGACCGGGTTGCGGATCGGCAACACGGCGATGCCGGTGCAGAGCTTCACCCGCTCGGTCACCGCCGCCGCGATGGCGAGCGTGGTGTTCAGCTCGAGGTTCATCCCCATCGTGACGCGGAGCTCCTCGAACGGGTACGGCGCCAGCTTCGCCCGCAGCGTGTACTTCGACTCGATCACCTTCGGCACGAGGACGTGATCAGCGGTCCAGAGCCCGTCGAAGCCCGCCACATCGGCCGCTCGACAGAAGTCGGTGACGACCTTCGGGTCCGCCATCGGACCGATGTGCGGGACCGACGTGCCGAGCTCCATGACCACTCCCCTGTGCCGGCGCGTCCAAGGGCGGCGCCGAAGCGCGTCGATAGTATCGACGGCCTGTCCAACGGCTGTTGGGCGCGCGCGAGGGGGAACACGCCGCGATGACCACACCGGCGTACGGCTACTTCGACTGCGACAACCACTGCTACGAGCCGCGCGACGCGTTCACGCGCTTCCTGCCGAAGCAGTACCTCGACCGGGCCATCACGACGGTCAC
>Ga0075365_10000085_pt1 | contig 27094 bp, 19 predicted proteins | sample EndMetdeltDD1765_FD_71387 | JGI IMG/M metagenome (GOLD analysis project Ga0075365, IMG submission 71387) | Populus endosphere microbial communities from Tennessee, USA - Endosphere MetaG P. deltoides DD176-5 | ecosystem: Host-associated > Plants > Roots > Endosphere | place: USA: Tennessee... | reverse complement strand
TCGATCCGCAATACCAGCGTCGAAGCTTATGCGCACCCGATCGTGCATGAGGTGAAGGTGAGCCGCGCCGACCTGCTGGGCGACCTGCGCAAGCCCGACAAGCGCGCGGCCTACCTCGACCTGGGCGGCGAGTGCTGGTACGTGCTGGGCAACGACGCGCGCGGCCGCTCGATTGCGTCACCCGACGAAATTCCGCCGGAGTGCGGCGTGCTGGTGCTCGAAGGCGAGCGGCTGGTGGTGGCGCGCGCCGCCGTGCACCGCGCCTTCGAGCGCATTCCGTTCGGCGTGTGGCTGGCGCTTGCCAAGGCCCAGCCCATTGCGGGCTTCGACGAAGATGCGCAGGACATGCTCGGCGAGTTGGGGGCGGAGAGTTTGCAGTAGCCCAAGGGCCGGGTTTTTCGCTCAATCGGCCGGCGGCCACCATTGCCCGGCCGTCGTTCGGATGATGCGTGCCGCCTGGAGGCGGATGTCGCTGCCCTCGCGGTCCTTGTCGGAAGCCACGCGAAAGGGCCAGGTCGAAATGCGGCCCGCGTGCTGGCGCGGTTGCGGACGCCGCAACGGCGAAAAAAACAGGATTCGCGCAGAGGGCGCGGGCGGGCTGGCGGTGGTCATGGTGTCGCCTCGAATGTTGCTCTTGGAGACGAGTCATTCTAGAGGAAACACTGTATGAACGTACAGTCTATTTGCGCCCTGGTCAGACGTTGAGAAAGGGTGGCGAGGCCCTCGGCATGTCGGGCCCGCTGCGCAGGTTTTGCGCGATGAACTCGCGCGCGATGGCATCGACGTCGGCCGGTGCCGGCGTGGCAAAAGACATGCGGTACTTCAGCAGCCGGCCGTTGCGCGCCGTGAGATACGTGAACGACTCGTAGCTCTTGCCGGTGGCGGCGTGCAGCACGCGAAAGCTCACGCGGCGAAGGGTCTGTTCCTCGATCCTCACGTCGCTCACGGGGCCGACTTCCACCTTGGCATAGACGCCGCTCGTGCCGGCGAGCCGGACCTCGTTGACGGTGGCCTTGAAATGCTCATCGAAGCGCGGGTCGTCCACGCCCGGCTTCCAGTTGCTTTGCTTCAGGTCGTACACATACACGTCGACCCAGCCCACCCGGCTTTCGTAGCGGTGGCTGATGCCCAGCCCCGGTTGCCGCGCCTCGTACGAGGTCGAGCGCACGTACTGCCAGTACACCGTGCCCGTGCGAGGCGCCGCCGCGGCCGATGGCGCGGCGGTGGTCGTGGTGGACGGTGCGGCGCAGCCCCCCAGGAGGGCGGCAATCAGCAAGGCAGGCCAGAGCTTCGTCATGGAGGTCTGCCTGGTGGGGACGGGACGTTCGGCCGTCAGTCGAGCCGGACTTCGAAATACGCTTCGTCGGCTTCGCCCAAGGCGCGAAAGCCGGCCGTCTTGGCGGCTTCGTAGGCCTTGGCCCAACTTGCCGCCAGGGCGATCTCGTCCTTGGTGAGTTCGTTGGCGCTCGACTCGCTGGCGTTTTCGAAGGCTTTCAATGCCGGCCTCACGCCATCGCCCAGCAATTTGTCGAGTTCGCGCCGGAAGCGCGCCTCCGCCGCGGAAATGACTTCGGCCGGTGCATCGGGAAAGTCGATCAGGTTCACTGTGTAGCTCATGGCGCGGATGCTACGTGATGGCGATGGGGCGTGCCGTCGTCGCAGGCTGCTTGGCCCGGGCTCCGGCAGCTGCATCGGCGGTGGACGGCAGCGGCACCGGCTCCGCATCGCCGCGCGCCTTGATTCCGGGGCAGCGGTCGTAGGTGTCGTCGAAGCGCACGATGTCGTCCTCGCCGAGGTAGCCGCCGGTCTGCACCTCGATCACTTCCAGCATCGTCTTGCCGGGATTTTCCAGCCGGTGGATGGCGCCCAGGGGCAGGTAGATGGATTCGTTCTCCCGCACCAGGGTGACCTGCCCGTCGCAGGTCGCCTTGGCCGTGCCCTTCACCACGATCCAGTGCTCGGCGCGGTGGTGGTGCATCTGCAGCGACAGCTTGCCGCCAGGATTGACGGTGAGCCGCTTCACCTGGAAGCGGTCGCCGAAGTCGAGCCTGTCGTAGGCCCCCCAGGGCCTGACCACGCGCCTGTGTTCCGTCGCTTCGACCTGGCCTCCCAACGTGAGCATGCGCACCACGTCGCCGACCTGTTGGGCGCAGTCGGCGCTGGCCACCAGCACGGCATCGGGCGTGTCCACGATGATCAGGTTGTCGGTGCCCAGCGCCACCACCGGCCGATACGGCGCATGGATGAAGGTATTTTTCGATCGCAGGGTGCTGGCCCTGCCGCTCAGCCGGTTGCCGGTGTCGTCCGCCGGATGCAGCGCGGCCACCGCGTTCCAGCTGCCGACGTCGCTCCAGTTGCCGTTGAACTTCACGACCGAGATGCCCCGGTGCTTTTCGAGCACCGCATAGTCGATGCTGTCGCTGCGGCAGGCCTCGAAGGCCTCGCGGTCGAGGCGGTCGAAGCTCCCGTCGCTCGAAAGAGCGGCGGTGGCGCCTTCGCAGGCCTGCAGGATGTCGGGCGCGTGCGCGCGCAGCGCGGCAATGAACACGCTGGCCTTGGCCAGGAAGATGCCGGCGTTCCAGCAGTAGCCGCCGTGCAGGATGAGCGTTTCGGCCACGTCCGCCGTCGGCTTCTCGACGAAGCGCACCACGGCCCGGCTGTGGCCGTCGGCCGACACCGCGCCCGCCTCGATGTAGCCGTAGGCCGTGCTGGCAAAGGTGGGCGACACGCCGAAGGTGACGATCTGCCCGGCCAGCGCGGCCTTGACGCCGCTGCGGATGGTCTCTGCGAAAAGATCGGTATCGGGAATGTGATGGTCGGCCGGTGCGAACAACAGCAGGTCATCGTTGCCGGCGAGCAGCGCGGCCGCGGCCATGGCGGCCGCCGTGTTGCGCGCCACCGGCTCGAGAATCTGCCGGCCTGTGGCGCCGGCCTTGTCCACCGCCTCGCGCACCAGGAAGCGATGGTCTTCCGATGCAATGCAGGTGATGTTCCTGTTCAGGCTGGCGAGGCGCTCCAGCGTCAGTTGCAGCAGGCTCTTGTCGCCGATCAGCGGCGCGAACTGCTTGGGCAGCGTCTTGCGCGAGAGCGGCCACAGGCGCGTGCCGCTGCCGCCGCAGAGCACCACGGGATGGATGGTGGGGGTGTTCACGGTGTCCGTCCTTCCTTCTTCGTTGCTCGTTTTCAAGCGATGTGCCCGGTCAGAGCTGCCCGGTGTGGGTGGCCAGGCTCACCGCCTGGGCGCGCGAATGCACGTGCAGCTTCTTGTAGATGTTCTTGATGTGGGCGTTGACCGTCTGCCCCGAAATGCCCAGTCTCAAGCTGATCTCCTTGGACACGTAGCCGCGTGCCACGCAGCGTAGCACCTCGCGCTCGCGCGCCGTCAGCGTCGCCTCGCGCACCGGCGTTTCCATGGCCGGCGGTTCGCCGCCGCTTTGCAGGTTCATTCGCGTCAGCAGCCGGCGGGCCAGCTTGGGCGTGATGGCGGCGCCGCCGTTGACCACTTGCAGCACGGCCTGGGCAAAGCTCTGGAGCCAGGCGTGCTTGAGCAGGTAGCCGGTGGCACCGAGCTCCAGCGCGTGAATCACGTGGGCGTCGTCCTCCAGCGCCGAGATCACGATGATTTCGCAGTGGCGCTGCAGGTTCCGGGCCTCGCGGATCAGGTCGAAACCCGACCCGTCGCCCAGCCGCAGGTCGACCATCAGCACATCGAATTCGTGGGTCGCCAGCAAGCGGCGGCCGTCGCGGACGCTGCCGGCTTGCCCTTCGAGCTGGATGCGCAGGTCGGACAGCAGTTCCTGCGCGATCACGCGTCGCATGAACTCGTCGTCGTCGACGAGCAGCACGCGCACCGGCGCGTCTTCCTGCCCGGTCAGAAAGTGAGGCCACAACGGTTCGGCCGGCGGGCAGACGCCCGTCGAGTAGCTCGTGCGGCGCTCGGGCGCACGGCCGAAATCCGAAACGCCGGAAGGATTCGAGGTGGTGTCGGACATGTGAGTACCCAGGTTGGAGTTATGGAAGGGTTGCGTATGCGTATGCGTATGCGTATGCGTATGCGTATGCGTCTCGACGTGACGATGGGGTGTGGTGTGGAGGAGGTGCGCTCTCAGTCCGCGAGACAGCGCAACAGCTCCTTCTCCAGGCGCAGCAGGATGGCGTTTCGATCCAGCTCGGTTTCGGCGAAGGAGCGGCCGGCCGCGCCCATGGCTTCACGTTGCGGGCGCGACGCGGCGAGCCGTGCAATGGCATCGGAAAGCGCGTCCGGATCGCCGGGCGCCACCACCAGTCCGCGGCCGGCCACCACGTTGCTCAGCTCGGTGCCCTCGTGGGCCGTGACGATCACCGCCTTGCCGCTCGCGAGCATGCCGCCCAGCTTCGATGGCATCACCAGGTCGGCCGCGTCGGCGCGCTGCGGCAGCACGTGGATGTCGGCCATGCCGAGCAATTCGTTGAGCCGCTCGGCCGGTTGAAGATCGAGAAAATGAACGCGGTCCAGGTTGGCGCAGGCGGTCTTCAGCGCCTCGCGGCTCGGCCCGTTGCCGCAGAGCACGAAGTGGATGTGTCCGGCCGTGGACAGCTGCCGTGCCGCATCGGCCAGGAGCTCGATGCCCTGCTTGTTGCCCAGGCTGCCCGCATAGAGCACCACCACCGCGTCGGCCGGAATGCCCAGCATGGTGCGGTAGCCGTTCACCGGCTCGCCCGTTTCCGGGGCGCATGCCGGGTGCGGGTAGATCGAGCGCACGTCCACCCAGTTGGGAAGCAGCACCAGCCGGGTCTCGTCGATGCCCTTGTCCCTGGCCCGGTCGATCATGGCGGCGGAGATGGTGGAGACCCGGTTGAAGCGGCTCAGCAGCCAGCGCTCCACCGAGAGCGCAAAGCGCCGCACCCGCGCACCTCGCACCAGGCCCAGGCCAAAGGCGGCGTCGACCTCGTAGTCCTGGATGTGCAGCCACGACTTGATGCCCAGCACGCGCGAGAAGAAGAGCACGGTCGGCGCGCAGAAGAGCGGCGGCTCGACCACGAAGACCAGGTCCGGCCTCCAGCGGATCTGCGCAAAGAGCAGCGGCATGCTGGACAACATGAACGAGAAGAGGTGGGCCATGCGTGCCAGCGCACGCGGCCGCGCCGGCACCCAGGTGGGGGCCCGCCAGACCGTGATGCCGTCGCAGACCGTCTTGCGGTAGGCCCACGCCGAGTGTCCTTCGAACGGCGCCCAGTGCGGAAAGAAGGGCGGCGACGCGATCACGCGCACATCGTGCCCCTTGGCGTGCAGCCACTGCGCCATCTCGCCCGAATACTTTCCGATGCCGACCAGCTCGGGCGCGAAGTTCATGGAATAGAGAAGAATTTTCATGACTGCTTTGTGGAAGAACCGCGAATCAGCCGCACGAGCGGAAGGAAGCCGAGCAACGCACGCATCCGCACCTCGTAGAGGACGAGGTCGGAGACGGTGGCAATGAAGAACACGTAATGCGGCTTGCCCGGAAATATTGCTACGACGACGCCGTACGACAGCAGCCGCAGCGCCATCTCGGCCAGCGCCCAGTACCCGAGCGTGCTCACCGGCATCTTGAGCGCGAGCAGCATCTCGTGGTGAACCGTGTAAGTGCGCAGCAGGAAGTAGGGCGCAATGCACAGGAAGATCTCGAGCGCCTCGGGGCCGACCTTGAGCAGCGGCGCGGCGACCGTGATCAGCACCGCGAGCGCCGCAAAGAGAACGCAGCCCAGCAAGAACGAGTGCTTCGCCAGCTGCAGCTGCGAGCCGTCGGGATTGGAATTGCCGGGATCGCTGCCTAGCATGGCGCGCGTCTTCGTGTAGAGAAAGGCCTGCACGAACTGCGATGGCGCCTCCGCCAGCAGGAAGGCGATCTTGAATGCGCCCACGTACCCGAGCGGCATGAAGAAGGCCACCACCAGCAGGTCCGACTTGCGAAGCAGGAACACCAAGAGCGAATAGACGGTGGCGCTGCCCTGCGACGACAGGCTGAGCGCGGCGCTTCCGCGCGGTGGCCCGGCGGCCCAGCCCGTGTGCATGCAGGCCGCTCCCACCACCAGGAAGGCCAGCAGGTTGATGAGCAGCAGGTGCGTGACGTGCAACTCGAAGCCCAGCGCGGCGAAGGCCGCGACCCCCAGCACCAGGATGGTCGAACGGATGCCGGCCTCCAGGTTGAGCAGGCCCGCACGGCCAAGGCCGCGGCTGTACGAAAGGCGCAGGCTGATGAACGCGAAGAGCGCGAGCGTTGCCACGATCAGCACAAAGGCCACGTCGCCCACGCCCGTGCGCTGGAGCGTCAGGATGGCGGCAATCAGCAGCACGGCCAGCGGAAGCCCGATGGCCAGCGTGCGGACCACGTCGCCGCGGCGCACGCCCGGCGGCACGGTGGCCGCATTGCGCGAGAACAGCAGCGCGCTGCCCAGCATTCCCACCACCAGCGCCATCTCCAGCACCGACTGGTAGATCGAGTATTGGCCGAAGTCCGCGGGCGAGACATACGCCGCCATCAGAAAGACCGCCAGGAAGCCCGACAGGTAGACGTAGAGCCGCGAAGCCAGCGCGCCCAGGCCGCGAAGCTGCACGGTGCGCATTCCGGCGACGCTGAAGGTGCGGTGGAGCGGGTTCATGGCCGTGCGTCGGTTTGTTGCGTTCAGCCGGATGTCATTCGGGCGCCGAGGCGTCCGCGAGGCGACCGCCGTCCGGCGTGCGCTGCGAGATCAAGCCGCGACCGAAGGCCCAGTTCTTGAGGCGGCGCGCCGCCCGCAGCGCATACGTGAGCAGCGCGACCATTCGCACGCGGCCATGCAGTGCGTGCGACATCGCCAACTTCGCGCTGCCCTGGAAGTGCAGTGCCAGCGCGGTCACCATCTCGCCCCCGGTCGTGACGAGGCAGGGCTGTCCGTCGACGAAATCGAGGCGCTTGGCGCCCCCGCGGACCTGGAACTCGTTGTATTGCAGGTTGCGTCCGCCGTTGATGTTGTGGTCGATCACGCGTCCGCCGAACACCCGGTTGATGGGCGCCGCATTGCCGCTGGCCTGTGCCCAGAGATGGAGAAGGGTCATGTCCGACACGCCGCCGCGCACGCCGCGGTTGGCAAACCGCCCCGCGATGGCGCGCAGCTTTCTGCGGCCGGCCGGCGTTGCGTAGGTGTTGAGCACGAAGGCGATGAAGCGCTCCAGGCCCGCCGCGGTCCAGTAGCTGACGTGGGGCGATATCTGGCACGGGTCCCAGCCATCGTCCGGTTGCATGAGCGAGCCGCAGAAATCCGCCTTGCCGGCCACCCGCCGGATGTGCGCGCCGATGCCGCGGAACAGCAGCACGTCGCTGTCGATCAGCACGAACTCCTGGCAATCGGGATGGGCCCTGAGGTGTTCGGCCAGGAGGAAGTAGCGCCGGAAGCAGACCTTCTCGAACTCCGGCGTGTTGCTCGACAGGTGCACATAGGTGCTGCACAGGCGCTCGTAGCCCGGGCCGCCGTCGGTGCCGGACAGCACGACGAGCGACTCCTCTGCCCGCGCCGCGGACTCGCGGCACAGCAACAGCGTCTTGTTCAGGCGATCTTCCGCCACGATGAAGACGAGGGCGTTGTTCATGGTCATGGCCGGTGGTGTGCGATGGATGCGAGGGTCCGCGTGCGAGGCGCGGTGGCGTTGCGGATCAACGCCACATGCGAGGGAAGAAAGCGGAAATCGGCGTCCATCGGCAGGTCGAGCGTGAACAGCCCGCCGCGCGCATTGGCGACGGCGATCCAGCCGCGCACCTGGTCGGCCGTGAAGCGCGGCGGCGTCGGCCGGCCCCACGAGGCACCGAGCGGCGTCAGCACATGGAAGGTCAACCCCGCCTCCGTTCCGGCGGGCTGCGCCGGAGGCTGCATGAACTCGCCGGCCATGAGGTTCTGGCATGGCGCCGCCTTGACGCTGAAGCGCTCGGGGCCTTCGCCGGCATTGAAGGCCAGCCAGCGCTTCGCGGCGCCGCTGCGTGCGGCGCCGCACAGCGCGTTCCAGCCCTCCGCTGACATGCCCTTGGTGTTGTAGACCCCATCGAACCACCAGCCGCTGGCCAGCGTGCCGTAGCGCTCCGACCAGTCGCGGATGACCGACGCCCATCGGCCGATGAAGGGTGCCGGTGGCGGCTGCTGCTCCGAGATGTCGCCCAGGCACTCCATCAGGTACGGGTCGGACTGCGGTGCGCGGAACGGCAGGTACAGCACCAGCGCAATGCCACGGGCGCGCAGCGCGCGGCCGATCTCGAGCGGCAGGTCGCGCGGCGGACGGTTCGCGGCGCTTTGCGGGCACAGCTTCTCCAGTGCGGCATTGGGTGCGATGTACTGGCCGTTGTTCTGCCCGAGCGTCAGGATGAGGTGGGACACCCGCATCTGGCCGAGCGATTCCGCAAAGGCGTCGACGTCGAAGCGGGCGACATCGGCAATCGAATGCTTGTCGGGCAGGTAGTGCACCATCACGCCGAAGCCGGCCGTGGCGGCCGATGCCGCGGAGGCCGCCAGGACCGCACACGGCAGCAGCCATGCCGCGAGCAGCCGGCGAAGAACGTGCGCGTGCCTCGTCATTGCACGGCCCCGGCGAGCGAGACGGCTTCCCGCTTCAGCGTGAGATAGCGCCTGGCCACGGTGCCCGGCGCGCAGGCTTCGGCATGCACCCAGGTCGGCTGGGTCTCGCGATGGCGGGCGAGATACTGCGACAACTCGCCGAGATCGCAGTTCTCGCTGCCGACGAAGAAAGCGTAGCCGCCGAACAGCTCCCGGTGCACCGGAATGTCCGAGAGCAGGAGCGGCACGCCGAGCGTGGCGGCCTCGGCGGCCGAGAGATTGAAGCCCTCGAACGCGGAGAGCGAAATGAAGGCCACCGCGCCGCAGTAGAGCTGGGTCAGTTCCTTGCGCGAAACCAGCCCCCGGTGCCGGACGCAGCGATTGATTTCGGGCCCCATGGCGGCGGTCATTCTTTTCACTTCGGCCGCGCCGTTGCCGGTGACGTCCAGCCAGTCGACGAGTCCTTCGCGCTTCATGCGCTCGAAGAGCTTGAGCGTGCCGATGAAGTTCTTGTGCGGGTAGTAGTGGTAGGACGCGATCAGGTAGCGCTCGCCGGTGGGCGCCGTGCCGATCGGGGCGGCGGGTGCGGCCGGGGCCGGCGGAGCGGCCGACCTCGTGGCATCCACGGGATTGAAGATGACCGTCGCGTGTTCGCAGCGCTTGAAGTGGCGTTCGAAATCGTGCTGGCTGCTGCGGCTGATGAAGACCACGTCGGCCTGGCTGTGCGCAACGCGCCACAGGCACCAGTCGAGCCACAGGCGCTTGGTGCGGCTGAAATACTTGGGATAGACCTTGTACTGGAGATCGTGGACGATCACGATCGAGTCGCGGTGGCGTCCGAACAGCGTGAACGGCAGGAAGTAGTTCGGGAACAGCGAGAACATCTGCTCCCCCGCCAGCAGCGCCCGCAGGCGGTGATAGTTGTAGAGCAGTATCTCGACGAGGAATCGGCTGATCCGGAGGCGCCGCGCCGCGGCAAAGATGCGCGGATGCAGTTCGCTGACCGGCTGGATCCGGTCGCCCTTGCACAGGCGCATCCTGCGCAACAGGAGATCGGACACGTTCAGCACCCCGCCCGCCCCGTTGTTGAGCCGGATCGTGTCGTAGAAGAGGTACTTGTACATGGTGAACCTCAGGTCGTGCCAGGGACGTACGGCGCTGCGGCGGGACGTGGCCGGCGGAAGCGCGAACTCAGGATTCCGGCGAACGCTGCCGCCATCAACCCCGTCGCCGCGAAGGGTCCCCAGCCCAGGATCGGGCCGCGCATGAAGGGCACGTACGCGGCCAGCAGCACCAGCGCGCAGAGATAGCTGCCAGACACCATGCCGCGCGGGTCGACGAGCTTGTCCAGGTAGCGGGCGCCGGCCGAGATCGCAAGGCCGAGCAGCACCGGACCTGCCAGGCCGAAGTCGAAGAACGCGGTGGTGAACGGCGGCAGCGACAGGTTGGCCTGCGAGAAGTTGCCCACGATGGACGGCCATCCGAGCGGATCGAAATCCGGATACAGCTTCAGGTCGCGTGGCAGGAAGAAAGAGAAGGCCGACAGCAGGTAGCGTCCGAACCCGAACTCGGGTTCGGGCGACCGCTCCAGGATGCCGGCCACGATGAACATGGCATCGAAGTCCTGGCTGTAGGGAAAGGTGGTGAGCGTTTCGCCCCAGAAGCTGCCGCGCGACACCAGGTTCAGCACCGGGCCCAGGCCCGCGATGGCGCCGAAGAGCAGCAGCGCCAGCGTCCAGCGCCGACCGCGGCCCAGGAAATGGATCAGAAGCGGCAGCAGGCCGATCAGCAGGATCTGCCGCGGCGTATTGACGGGGTTCGCCGCAATGGCCGACAGCACCAGCGCCAGGCCCGCAGCGCCCCACGACCAGATCGTGCGCCGGCGGAAGGCATGGATCGCCAGTGCCACGAAGCACATCAGCACGATGAGTTTCGGCAGCGACGAATAGACAATGAAATCCATGGGAACGCCTTGTTCGTTCCCTACGTCGCCGCGTGCGATGAAGTTCAGCTCGGGGCGGATGAACAGCGACGCGAACGCCGCGAGGATGCCGCTCAGCAACAGCAGCACGGGGTGCGCCACGCCGGCCCCCTGCGGTTCGGGTGCCGGCTTCCGTGCAAAGAAGGACGGCGCCAGCGGCTCGGGCATGCCGAGCCGGGCCAGTTCCACGCCCGCCATGTACAGCAGCAGCAGCGCCAGCGCCTGCGTGTGCGCCGGCGGGCTGATCACGCCCGCGTCCCAGAAGAAGACGTCGTCGGCGATCTGCATCGCCGGCGCCAGCGAGAAGTACGTGAGGACGGTGGCGTAGTGCAGCAGCAGGAACACGCTGGCGCCCGGCACGCGGAGCATCGCCAGCTGCACGACCGACAGCACGCACAGGACCGCGTAGCCCCAGGCCGGGTCGGCCCAGCCGCACAGGAACGCAGCCGCAATGCCGAACCAGAAGCAGAGTGTTCTCATGGCGTGCCTTGCTAGTCGGTTGTGTGGAAGTGGAGGGCGCGCGGCTCAGGCGTGCGCGATCTCCTGGACAGGCCGCAGCGCCTCCTGGTAGTCGGCATAGGTGCGGCGGAGGCCTTCGGCCAGCGGCACCGTGGCGTGCCATCCGATGCTGGCGGCGCACGACACGTCGAGCAGCTTTCTCGGCGCGCCGTCCGGCTGCGAGGTGTCGAACCGGATCCGGCCGCGGTAGCCGACGACGTCGCGGATCAGTTCCGCCAGCTCGGCGATCGACTGGTCCTGGCCCGCGCCCAGGTTGATGTGGGCGCACATCGGCGTGGTGTGCTGCTCGTACTCGGCCCGCGTCAGGTCCATCACCATGAGACAGCCGTCCGTCATGTCGTCCACATAGAGGAACTCGCGCTGGGCCCGGCCAGTGCCCCAGATGAGCACCTCGGGCGCGTCTTCCATCTTGGCGGCATGAAAGCGCCGGATCAGCGCCGGCACCACATGGCTGTTCTCGATGTGGTAGTTGTCGCCCGGGCCGTACAGGTTGCACGGCATCACGCTGCGGTAGTCGATGCCGTGAGAGGCGCCGTACTGCCGGTTGTAGCTTTCGCACAGCTTGATGCCAGCGATCTTGGCGATCGCATAAGGTTCGTTCGTCGGCTCGAGCTTGCCACTTAGCAGCGCATGTTCGTGGATGGGCTGCTCGGTAAGCCGCGGGTAGATGCAGCTCGAGCCGAGGAACAGGAGACGCCTGACGTTCGCGAGGAACGCCTGGTGCGTGACGTTGGCAGCGATCAGGAGGTTCTGGTAGATGAACTCCGCGGGATAGGTCATGTTGGCGTAGATGCCGCCCACCTTGGCCGCGGCCAGGTAGACCTGATCGATGTGTTCGGTGGCGAAGAACCGGCGGACCGCCTCCTGGTCCAGCAGATCGAGTTCCTCGTGGCTGCGCGTGACGACCTCGTGCCCGAGGCCCCGCAAACGCTTCATCAACGACTGGCCCACCATGCCGCGATGACCTGCTACGTAGATACGCATACTGTTCTTTCGGTTGAGGGTTGAGATGTCGAAAAAAGAGAAATGCAGTGCGCGGCGCGGTGCCTAGCTGGAGCCGTGCCCCCCGGCCACCACGCGAAAGGTCTTCAGCAGGATCACGATGTCCTGGTGGATGGAAAGCGTGCTGACGTAGTCCACGTCCATCGCCACCCGGCGCCGGTAGCTGATCTCGTTGCGGCCGCTGATCTGCCACAGGCCGGTGATGCCGGGCCGCACGGAGCAGTAATGGTCCCAGTAGACGCCGTAGAGCTCCTTCTGCGCGAACATGCAGGGGCGCGGGCCGACCATGCTCATGTCGCCCTTGAGCACGTTCCAGAACTGCGGCAACTCGTCCAGGCTGTACTTGCGCAGGAACGCGCCGAAGGGCGTGATGCGCGGATCATGGTCGAGCTTCTGGTACATGTCCCATTGGCGCCGGGCCGCTTCGTTCTCGCGCAGGTAGCGCTCCAGGACCATGTCGGCATCCGGCACCATCGAGCGGAACTTGTAGAAGCTGAAGACATGCCCGCCCCGGCCGTAGCGCGGCTGCTTGTAGATGGCGGGGCTGCCGGAAGCCAGCAGCACGCCAAACCAGATCAGCGCATAGGCCCAGCCGAAGAACACGAAGAACGCGCTCGCCATCACGATGTCGGCGAGGCGCTTGATGCCCATCAGCAGCGGCGAGTTGCCCCGCGGCTGCACGTGGGCGTTTGATCGGATCGTGGTCATGATGGCGCTCCCGCACGCACGGGCGCGGGCAGCTCGGCCGGCGCGCCCGGGTAGTCATGCATCCTCAGCCGATAGCCGCCGAACCGGTAGGCCAGGCTGCCGTAGTAGCGCCGACGGGTGTCCAGCGCATTCAGCACCACGCCCTGGAAATGCGCGCCGGCATGCCGCAGCAGCTTCGCGCTTTCCGAAAGGTCGCCCAGCTCGTTGTCGTCGGCGCGGGCCACCATCAGCAGCGTGCCCATGAAGGTCGCCATCTCCGCGGTTTCCGACGCGAGCAGCGTGGGCGGCGTGTCGACGATCACCGTGTCGTAGCGTGCCGAGATCCTCTCGAGCAAGTGCGCGAAGGTCTCGCTCGTGAGCAGGCCCGTCGGGTCCGGGGGCAGCGAGCCCGTCGTGATCACGTCCAGATTCGGCAGCACGCTCCGATGGATGGCGGTGTCGAGTTCGATCGAGCCCTGGATCAGCTCCGACAGTCCGCCCCGGCGCTTGAGGCCGAAGTGCGGCGCCAGGCTGCTGCGCCGCAAGTCGGCATCGACGAGCAGCACGCGCCGGCCGCTGGAGGCGAGCACGGCCGCGAGGTTCGCCGACACGAAGGTCTTGCCGGCGCCGGGCGTGGCGCTCGAGATCATGATCCGGTTGTTCGGTGCGCCCGGGATCGCGAACTTCAGCGCGGTGCGCAGCCGCCGCAGTCCTTCCAGCGCGGGGTCGTCCGGGTGGAGCGCCGCCAGCAGGCGCACGCCGGGCTTGCCGTTGTGCACGTCGCGGTCGAGCTGGCGCTGCCGGACGCTCAGCGGAACCGTGCTGTAGACGGCGAGGCCGGTGTAGGCCTCGATCTCGGCCGGGCTGGCAATGGTGTTGCGCCACGACCTGCGCAGGAAGGCCGAAGCCGCCCCGGCGAACAGGCCCGCGAGCAGTGCCAGCCCCATCGCGATCACGGCCTTGGGACGGAGCGGCTTTTCAGGCACGACGGCCTGGTCCAGCACGCGGACGTTGCCGATTTTTCCTTCCTTCGCCAGCCGCATCTGCAGCGAGCTGTTCAAGAGCGACACGTACAGGTCGGTGTTCACCTTGATGTCGCGCTGCATGCGCAGCGCGTTCTGCTGCAGGAGCGGCATGCGGCGGATGCGCTGCTCCACCGAGCCCAGCGCTTTCTTGAGCGAGGCGATCTGCGCATCGATCGTCTGCACACTCGGGTCCCGCGCCGTGAAGCGCTCGGTGAGCTCGAGCCGCTTCTGGGTCGCGTCGAAGAGCTTCGCCTGCAGCTCGACGTTCTGCGACAGCGCGTTGCGCGCTTCGTCGTCGAGGCTGATCGTCCCGTTCTGGTTGCGGTACTGGTTGTAGGTTTCCTCGGACTGCTCCAACTGCTGCTTGAGCTTTGGCAGCTCGGTGCCCAGGAAGTTGAGCGCGCGCTGCGCCTGCTCGGTCTTCTGGTCGATGTTCGTCCGCACGTAGAGCCGCGCCACTTCGTTGAGCAGGTTGGCCAGCTGCGTCCGGTTGCTGTCGCGCCAGCTCACGTCCATGATCGAGGACTGCTTGCCTTTCTCGATGACGCGAAGCTCCTTCTGCAGTTCGAGCAGGGTGAGCTGCTTCGATTGGCGAACCAGTTCGAAGGCCGCGCCAGGCAGGCCCGTGATGGAGCCCACCAGGAGGTGGATCGGCCCGCGCGGGGTCTGCACGTCGAGCGGCGTGCCGACCTTGCCCTCGATGGTCGCGTCCAGCTTGGAGTGGGTGAGGGTGTAGGCACCGTCCGCCTTCGCGGTCAGCAGGAAGCGCGTGCCCTCCAATTCGGCCGGAACGTCCATTTGCGCCACCACGATCTGTTCTGTGCCGCTGACGTAGCCCGACATGCCCACGAAGCCGGGCTCGGAGAGCGTCTTCGAATGGCGCGCCAGCCAGGCGCCAACCACCGGGATGTAGTGCGGCTGGGCCTCGATATAGAGCTTGGTGTCCTCGATCGCCTGTTCGAGCACCAGGCGCGATTTCAGGATCTCCGCCTCGCCCGCGGTCGGCGTCTTGGCGTTCAGGGCGCTGCTGGCGGAGTCGCCGACCAGCGTGCCGCCCGAGCGCTCGGAATCCTCGACCTGGATCAGCACGTTGGATTCGTACACGCGCGGGCCGAACATCGTGTAGGCCGCACCGATCAGCAACGCGACCGCGGTGATCTTCGCGATGCTCCATCGGTTGTCGATCAGCAGGTCGATATGTTCCCTGAGCCTGGACGGGGGACGGTCCGCGGCCACCGGTTCGGAAGGAGCGGGAATCAGGGGTTGCCAGTGCGCATTCATAGGATCACCTTTTGTGGGTTGCCTGGACGGATGGGGCGAAGTGGGATGGCGGGGAGGGGGCTCGCTCAGCGACGGCTGGCGGTGCCTCCGAGGTTCACGACCTGCGCGGCGGGAAGAATCAGGCTGATCACCCGGTTCCATCGCACCAGCGGCACGGGGTCGATGTAGACCACGTCGCGTGGCTGCAGCTCGAAGCGGTCGGCCAGGGCCAGCGCCACGGGGTTTTTCGCGTTGAGATGGAACACCTCGGGCACGTCGCCGCGCGAATTGCGTATGACGTAGATCTGGCCGGGTTGGGAGGTGTTCAGCTCGGGGCCGCCGGCATCGCCCAGCGCCTCGTTCAGGGTGAGCCGGCCGTTGCGCATCAAGAGGGCCGAAGGCCGAGCGATCTCGCCCATCACGTAGACGCGTGTGTCGTCGCGCGTGCCGACGTGCACGATGTCGCCGCTCTGCATCGGGATGCGGCTCGCGTCGAAGCCGAAGCGCTGGAGCATCGGCAGGTCGAGCACGTAGGTGCGCTCACCGCGCGTCAGGCTCACCCGCGAGCGGTCGCCTCCCGCGTTGATGCTGCCGGCGCGATTGATCGCCTCGGCCAGCGTCATCGGCACGTCGGTGAAGATCTGCAGGCCCGGGGTGCGGACCTCGCCCTCCACGTACACACGCCGGCTGCGGAACGACTGCACCCTGACGCTCACCAGCGGGTCCTTCACGAAGGGTGCGATCCGTCGCGAGATGAGGTCGGAGGCGGCGCTCTCGGTCAGGCCCTCGACCTTCGTGCGGCCGATGTAGGGAAAGCTGATCTCGCCCTGGCCGTCGACGATGAAGCCGGGCGCCACGCTCACGCCCGTCGGATCCGACTGCTGGGAGATGACCGCCCCGGCGTTGGGCATCAGCTCCGGATGACGGTAGACCACGATGCCCACCACGTCCCCCGGCCCGATGGTGTAGACCGGCGCCTTGCCGAAGAGCTGCCGCACCTCGGCCGGCAAGGCCTGCGGGTTCTGCGCGGCCATGGTGCGGATCAGCTCGGGCGTGATGGCCACGATCTTGGGCTGCCCGGCCGCCTCGGAGCTGGAGCCGCTCCAGTTCCCGCTGTCGGGACTCCCGAAGCCCGGAATCCCGCAGCCCGCCAGGCACAGCGGCAGCAGCACGGCCGCGAGTCCCATGCGGGTTCGGATGCGAACGCGGGCGAACGGTGGAGCCGTATCGGTCGGGACGCGTGCGACGCGCAAGGAACCGGCTTGATCGAGGTGTGCCATGGTGTGTCCTTTGCTCTTGGGAAAAACTTGCTTACTGGGATGCGTAGGCACCGCGCAGCGGGCGTTCGGCGGCTGCCGTTGCGGGGCTTGGGCTCGTGCAGGGGCTCGGGCTGGGTCGCTCCGCGCTGGCGCTGCGGGCGCATGCCATCGCCCAGTCGCCAACGGTTTGCATGTAGCGCAGCTGCCCTTCAGCCGTGCAGAACGTGTGATCCACGTTTCGCATGAACTGGTATTGCAGGGCTTTGGCGAACGGCTCGCGGCCGAGCGCGCCGAGCTGGTCGAGGCCGCGGTCGCATACATGCAGCGATCCCGAATACAGCAGCTGCAGCGCGACCTTCCGCTCGACCAGGCGTTTCATGGTGGCGCCGAACCACGCGGCCCTGATTTCGGGCGGCTGCTTTTCGGTGAGGAAGCCGGGCAGCGGCTTTGCCGACGGGTTGCCCGTCAGGTGGCGCAGCAGCCAGCGCTTGGCCTTGCCGGGGAAAGACGGATGCGCGGGCGCCGCCAGGGCACGCCGCAGCGTGCGCTCCCAGCGGGCGCGGCGCTCCGGAAACGCAAAGCCGTCGAACAGCGAGAGCGCCACCACGCGGGTGTCCGCGGCGGCCGCCGATACGGCGTGCTCCACGCCCGAACACATGCCGACGATCACGAACTGCCGGATGCCCAGCATGCTTTCGAGCAGGTCCATGGCGGCCTGCAGGTCGTGCACCGAGCGGGTCTGCAGGTCGTGCGCCGAATCGAAGGCGTCGCTGTCGCCGACGCCGCCCAGGTCGAAGCGCAGGCTCGCCATGCCGTGCGCCGCGAGCGCATGCGCCAGCTTGACGTTGATGCGGCGCGGCCCCACGCGATGGTTGGCACCCATGTTGAACATCAGGCAGGCGACAGGGGCAGCCACCTGCTGCGTAGGCATGGTGACCATGCCCACCAGTGAGTTGCCGGCTCCGAACCGGACCGGGTTTTGCGTTGCGTCATTCATAGAGCGCACCCTGCAAGCGATTGAGCGCACCGGCCGGCACCATGGCGCTGTTGGGGTAGGGGTCCGACGTCCAGTCGAGCCGGTGCTGGAAGTAGGCGAGCCGCACCGGCATGTGGCGCGACTGCTGCTCGGCCGCCCATTGCGCCGTGTGCTCGTCACCGGGCGGCGTCAAGACCAGGGTGTCGTGCAGCGCCGTGAGCGGGAGCGATTCGGCCACCAGCGCACCGAGCTGCGAACGCAGCTTGGGCGAGAGCAGGGTGCCGAGAGCCTCCTCCGGCATGGCGTCGGGCTCGCGTGCCAGGCTGCGGCGCCAGGCGAGATCGGGAATGCAGAAGGTCGTGTCGATGGCGGCCACGTGCTGCTCGCGCAAGGAACGCGCGTAGCGCCGGCCGTCGATCACCGGCTCCCACAGCACCAGCCGGGCCGGATCGCAGCGCCCGTTGCGGGCTGCCAGCACGGCAATGGTCGCGCCGAGCCGCGCACCGACCCAGACAATGCGGCTTGCCGGCGCACGGCGGCGCAGCTCTTCGTGCGCGGAGCACAGGTCGCGCCGCCAGCCGTCGAGCTCGCCGTCGGTCTCGTCGCCCGGGGAGTCGCCCGAGCCGTGAAAGTCGAAACGCAGGGTCGCGACACCCGCCCGCGCGAGGCGCTCGGCCAGCACCTTGAACAGGCGATGGGTCCGCAGGCCTTCCTGTCCGAACGGCGGGCAGACGAGCACCGCGGTGTCGCCGGGCTGCGCGTCCTTCGCGGCATGGAAGATGCCGAAGATCTGGCGCGAGGCCGGTCCGAACATGAACGGGTGTGCGGTCACAGGTACACCTCCGTCGCCGCGTGAGGCTCGCTGGCGTGAACGTGCGTCTGGCGCCATTCCGCAAGCGCGCCCACGCTGTCCGAACGGAAGGGCGCCGGCTGCAATGCGAGCCACAGGATGCGGCCCGCGACCGGCACTTCGACGCTGCGGCAGTCGGACTCCAGCCCGACCTCGAAGCATTCCGGCGGCACGATCAGCCCGAGGCCGATGGCCTTGAGGCACGCTTCCTTGCGCGTCCAGCAGATCAGGAAGGCGTGGTTCTGCTCCGCGGCAGGCAGGGCCGCAAGCGCTTCGCATTCGGAGCGCGTGAAATGCCGCTCGGCGAGCTCGAGCGCGTCGGGCACCTCCCGCAGCTGCTCGACGTCGACGCCCAGCGGTCCGCGGGCGCCGATGGCGATCAGGCCCAGCGCACGGCTGTGGCTCAGCGAGAACCGCACGCGCGACCGTCCCGCGAGCGAGGGCTTGCCGAAAGCGCCGTGGTTGAAACGCAGCGCCTCGGCGTGTTCGCCCGTTTGCGCGGCCAGTGCGTGGCGCAGCGCCGCATGCGCCGCCACGTAGTGCCGGCGGTCTGCATCGAACTGCAGCCGCGCGGCGCGTTCGCGTTCCTCGTCGGAGAGGATGCCCTCGGCCTCGGGGCCGGCGTCTTCGTCCAGGTCGAGGTACCGGCATACCGGCGCCTCGACGGAACAAAGGCCAAAGAAACCAGCGTGTCCCATGATGGATTACTCCTTGCGCAGCCAGTTGCCAAGGGTGCTCAGCAACCCTTCGCCCCGCGCTGTGCCTTTCAGGTTGCCGAGCGGCAACTTCCCAGGATTCGACAGATCGGAGCCATCCGGCCCCTGGTGCCCCGACGTCGCGATCTGGCCGAGGTTTTCGAACAGGTAGCGGCGCGAGTTCACGCGGTAGCCCAGCGTCCGTTCGGTCTGCTGGATCGCCCGCAGCACGAGCAGCGAATCTCCGCCGAGGTCGAAGAAGTTGTCGCTGGCGCGGATCTCGTTGACGTCGATCCCGATCACCGAGGCCCAGATCTGCGCGAGCTTGGCGTGCTCGGGGTTCAGCAGGACGTCGTCGTTCTTCTGCGCGCCGGCCGTTCCGTTGCCTGGTGCCGAAGTCTTGATCGGGTCGATGGCGGCGAGCTTGCGCAGGTAGGCGGCGGTGGGCGAGCCTTCGGTGGTGGCGAGCTCCGCCAGCGTTTCCTTGGAGTGCTCGATCACCCTGTACAGCACCTCGAGATAGCGGTCGCGCAGCTGCGCCCCGGTCTCGCGCAGGTAGATGTCGGCGTTGTAGATCAGCGCGCCTTCCATCCCCTGGGGCTTGTCGAGCAGCCAGACGCCGATGTCATCGGTCGCGCCGCGCTGCATCACATACATCTGCTTGTTCTGCAGGGTGCCGATCGAACGCGGACGCTCTCGCGCATCCTGGAACGAGAACATGGCCTGGTACGGGCCGACCGCGCGGATGTGGCTTTCCAGCCCGGACTGCGCCATCAGGCGTTCGAACGGAACCTGCTGGAAGTTCATCATCGTGAGCAGCTCCTGCTTCACGTAGCGCATGAAAGCCGGCAGCGAGAGGTTGAAATCGACCTCGAGCGAAACCGGCAGCACGTTGTTGAAGCAGCCCATCACGTCTTCGGTTTCCGGCTGCTGCCGGCCCCGGATCGGATTCGCGATCACGATGGACCTGGAACCGATGACCTGGCTCATGGTGAGCGCATAGACGCCGAAGGTCAGCATGCTGAGCGTCACGTCCATGCCGCGCGCCACTTCGCGAAGCTGCTGCGTCATCGCCGGCGTGATGTGGATCCAGTGCGCGCCGCCCTGGCCGCTCTTGCCCGCGCGCCGCGGCATGTCCGTGTTGGGCAGGCGGGGCAGCGGCGCGCTGGCAAAGCGCTGGCGCCAGAACTCCAGCTGCTGTTTGCAAGCCGGCTCCTCCATCCATTTCTCGAGCCACTCGGCGTAGTCGCCGTGGGTGGTGGCAATGGGAGGCAGGCCGTGCGGCCGCCCGCGCTCCGCCGCCTCGTAGATGGCCGCGAGCTCGCGCTGCAGCAGGTCGAAGGACCAGCCGTCCCAGACCAGGTGGTGCGGTACGAAGATGAAGGCATGGTCCTTTTCGGCCAGCTGGTAGAGCGCCATGTGCGCCATCGGCGCGCGATGGATGTCGAAGGGCTCGTCGGCCAGCTCCTGGACGCGCTCCATGAGCTCGGCTTCGCGCTGGTCCGCCGGCAAGCCACTCAGGTCGATCACGGGCAACGAAAACTCCACCTGCTCCGCAACGACCTGGGCCGGCTTGCCCGTGGCGGGATCGATGCCCATGCTGGTGCGCAGCGAAGGCTGGCGGCGGATGATTTCCTTCACCGTGGCTTCGAAGCGCGCGGCGTCGAAATCGCCGATCAGCCGGCGCACCGAGGGCGCGTTGTAGACGGAGCGGCCGGGATACAGCTCCTCCATGAGGCGGATGCGTTCCTGCGACGGCGTGAGCGGCGCCGTCCTGCGGTTGAAGTTGCACGCAAGCGGCGCCTGCGCGCCGGCGCCCGCGCCTTGCAGCCCTTCGACCACCGTGGCCAGCCGCTCGGCCGTGGGCGCTTCGAACAGCGCACGCAGCGGCAGCGTGATCTGGAACTCGCGGCTCAGCATCGTGGTGAGGCGCGCGGCCAGCAGCGAGTGGCCGCCCATCATGAAGAAGTCGTCGCGCATGTCCAGGCCCGGCAGGCTCAGTACCTTCTCCATGGCCGCGAGCACCTTGGCTTCGCGTTCGTTGCGAGGACCGGCGCCGCGCTTCACTTCGTCGCGCGAGACCGCCTGCGGCGGCGGCAGCGAGACACGGTCGACCTTGCCGTTCGCCAGGGTGGGCAGCTCCTTGAGCGTGACCACGTGCTGGGGCAGCATGAAGGCCGGCAGGAACTCCCGCAGGTGCGCCATCAGCGCATCGAGATCGAAACTGGCGCCAGGGGTCAGCGCAAGGTAGGCCACCAGCCGGACATCGCCGGGATGGTCTTCGCGCGCCACCACCACGCTGCGCGAGACACCGGCGACTTCGCAGCAGCGGGCCTCGATCTCGCCCGGCTCGATGCGGTAGCCGCGCACCTTGACCTGGAAATCGAGCCGGCCGAGATGTTCGATCAGCCCGTCGTTGCGCCAGCGTCCCCGGTCGCCGGAGCGGTACATCGCCTTGTTGACGCCGAAGATGCGGGCCGTGACGAAGCGCTCGGCGGTGAGTTCCGGGCGATCGAGGTAGCCCAGCGAGAGGCCGGCGCCCGCAATGCAGATTTCACCCGGCACACCGATCGGGCAAGGCTGCAGGTCGGCGTCGAGGATCCAGATTTCCGTGTTGTCGACGGGCTGGCCGATGGACACGCCGCGCGACACGATCAAGTCGGGGTCGACGCACCAGGCCGTGGAGTACACCGTGGTTTCGGTCGGCCCGTAGCCGTTCCAGAGTTCCGTGAGGCGCTCGCACAGCGCAAACGCGAGGCTGGGCCGCAGCGGCTCTCCGCCGGTCCAGCCCCTGAAGCCCGGTGCGCCGGGCCATTGGGCATCGAGCAGCAACTGCCACATGCCGGGCGTGGCCTGCAGCAGGGTGATCTGTTCCTGCTCCAGCAGCTTGGACAGGCGGTTGCCGTCCATGGCCGTTTCGCGCTGCACCATCACGATCTGAGCCCCCGTGGCCAGCGGCAGCAGCAGGTCCGGCACCGCCATGTCGAACGACAGGGTCGTGACCGCGGCGATCCGGTCCTCCGCGTGCAGGCCCGACACCCGGTGCATCCACTGGAGCAGGTTGGCCACGGCGCGATGCGGCGCGTACACGCCCTTGGGCAGGCCGGTCGAGCCGGAGGTGTAGATCACGTAGGCCCCATCGTCCGGGCCCGCGTCGTCTTCGCTCGGCGGCAACGCGTCGGCGGACTCCTGCTGCCATGCGGTGTCGCGGTCGATCTCGAACAGGCGGTCGCCCGGGTCGGCGCGCCAGTTGCGCGGCGCGCCCACGACGTCCGACGAGGTCAGCAGCAGGCTGATCGAGGCGTCCTTGGCGTAGTGTTCGAGCCGGGCCTGCGGGAACGCGGGATCGAGAGGAACATAGGCGCCACCCGCCTTCAGCACGGCCAGCAGCGAGGCGACCATCTCGAGGCTGCGCTCCAGGCACAGCCCCACGCGTTGGCCGCGGCGCACGCCGCGCGCGCGCAGTGCGCGGGCCAGGCGGTTGGACTTTGCATCGAGTTCCGCATAACTGCAGACCCGTCCGCCGTCGCGCACCGCGGGGCGGTCGGGTTGCAGCGGCACGCGCGCCAGGAAGCCGGCGTGCGCCAGCGGCGCTCCCACCAATGCGATGGGCGGGGGCTGCAGCGCAATCAGCGCCTGCGCGCCTTCGGCCGACAGCACCTCGAGGCGGCCGATCGCTTCATCCGGCGTGCGCACGCCGGAGCGCAGCACGCACTCGAATATGTCGAGCCAGCGGTCAACGGTGGCGTCGTCGAACAGGCTGGTGTTGTACTGCGCCTCGATCTGCAAGCCGCCATCGAGCGGCCGCAGGTTCAGGAACATCTCGGAGTTTTCATACTGGCGCGGGATCGTGTCTTGCGTGACCTCGAGGCCCGGGAAAGACTGCGCGCTGGTGGCGACGTCGGGGTCGACGTTGAACATCACGCTCACCAGCGGCAGCCGGCTCGGGTCCCGCTGGAGAGAAAGCTTGCCCAGCAGCGCGCCGTAGGCGAGCGCCTGGTGTTCGAAGGCGTCGAGCACGGCGGTGCTGCATTCGCTCATCAGGGAATCGAAGCGCAGTTGGGCGGGCGCGGCGATGCGCAGCGGCAGCAGGTTCACGCAGTGGCCGACCAGGCCGGGCATGTCGCGCGCGAGCTGGCCCGAGGCCGGAATTCCGACCACGATGTCGTCCTGCCCCGTGAGGCGGTGCAGCGTGGCGACGAAGCCGCCGAGCAGGCCCGCAAAGAGGCTGGCGCCGGCCTTGGCGCTCACCGTGCGCAGGGCGTTGACGAGGCGGCGGTCGAGCAGGCGCTCGGCGCGCCGCGAGCCGAAGGTGCGGGTGGCCGGGCGCGGATGGTCCAGCGGGAGTTCGAGCACGGGCAGGGCGCCGCCGGAGAAGCGTTCGAGCCAGTAGTCCACGTGCGGCTGCATGTCCGGATGCAGGGCTTCGGCCGCCTCTACCGCGGCAAAGTCGGAATAGGAGGGGGCGGGCTGGAACTGCTGTCCGCTGCCCGTCTGCTCGGCATACAGCTGGCCGAGCTGTTCGGTGATGACCACCCAGGACCAGCCGTCGCAGACCACGTGGTGGGCCGACATGACGAGCTCATGCTCGTCACCGGCGAGCCGGCACAGCACGGCCCGGAACAGCGGGCCGTGTTCCAGCGAGAAAGGCGTGCACACCGCTTCGGCGTGCGCTGCCTCGAGCGCCTGCTCGCGCGCTTCGGGCGCGAGGCCGCTCAGGTCCTTCTGCTCCATCGGATCTTCGCCGGGCTGGCTCACCAGCATGCAGGTGCCGTCTGGCGTGATGGTGGCGCGCAGCGACTGATGGCGTGCGACCAGCCGGGCCACGGCACGCGCCATGGCTTCCCGGTCCAGCGGCCCGCGCAGGTGCAGCAGCACCGATTCGTTGTAGGCCATCGAGGCTTCGGTGCTCAGCGTGGCGCCGAGCCAGATCTCGCGTTGCGATTCCGTCGTGGGAATCACGCATTCGATGAAACCGCTGGCGGCGGGAGGGCGAAGAACGGCGTTCATGCTGCGGCCTTTCCGTTGATGAGTTGACTGGGCGAGGAGGTGTCAGGCACGTACCAGAAGGGCTGGCCGTCGATGTCGCGGGCCAGCACCGAGCCGTCTTCCTCATGGCCCTTGCGATAGTCGAACCCCGTGACGACGGTGGCCCTGCGCGGCAGGAAGCCGGATTCCTGCATCTCGGCCACGGATTCCTTGAACACGCGGCTGATGGTCGCGATGTCTTCCGCGCTGTGCGCGCTGGTCAGGAAGCAGGGGAAGTTGTCCAGGATGTGGACGCCGCGGCTGCGCATCATGGCGAACAGCAGGTCCTGCAGCGGATGGTCTTCGAGCCAGCCCACGCGCCAGAGCGACGCGAAGTGGCGCACGGCGATGGGCGCGCCCACCTCGACGCACCAGGCCGTGAGTTCGCCGGCCAATTCGGCGGTGCTCGTCGTGAGGCCGGCCTGCAGCGCCGGACCGGCTTCCTTCAGATGTTCGAGCGAGGCCTTGGCCGCGGCCAGTGCGAGCGGGTGCCGCACGAAGGTGCCGGCGAAATAGGTCACGCCAACGCCCGGGATCGAGTCGTCGCCGTACTGCCAGGCGCCGCCGTCGAGCGCGTCCATGAAGGCGCGCTTGCCGGCGATCACGCCGACCGGAAAACCGCCGCCGATCACCTTGCCGTAGGTGGCGAGGTCCGCGCGCACGCCGAACAGTTCCTGGGCGCCGCCCAGGGCGGTGCGAAAGCCGGTGATGACCTCGTCGAAGATGAGGCAGGCACCTTGCTGCGCGGTGATGGCGCGCACCTCTTGCAGGAACTCGCGCGGCTGGAAGTCGGGGCGGCGGCTCTGCACCGGCTCGACCAGCACGGCGGCCAGGTCGTCGGCGTTCTCGCGGATGAAGGCCAGCGCTTCGGCCGTGCCGTAGTCCAGCACGCGGATGTCGCCGAACATGCCGCTCATCACGCCCGGCGCGGCCGAGAGTCCCTTGCCGCCCTTGCCCGCACGCACCAGCACTTCATCGAAAGTGCCGTGGTAGGAGCCGGTGAATGCAACCACGGTGCTGCGCCCGGTGACCGTGCGCGCAATGCGCAGCGCGGCCATCACCGCTTCGGAGCCCGTGTTGCACAGGGCGGCGCGGTCGCAGCCCGTGAGTTCGCAGATCAGGCCGGTCACGTCGGCAGCCAGCGGATGCTGCGGCCCGATTTCGTAGCCGGCATCGAGCTGCTTGCGCACCGCTTCCTGCACGAAGTCGGGCTGCCAGCCGAACATGTTCATGCCGAAGCCGTTGAGCGCATCGACGTATTCGTTGCCGTCCAGGTCCCAGAGCTTCGAGCCCTTCGAGCGCTCGATGACGATCTGGTAGGTGATCTCCTTGGTCAGCGGCCGGAAGCCGTTGACCACGCGCGGGTCGGCCATGTGGGGGCGGTTTGCCGCGGTGAATTCCTTGCTCTTGCGGGTGCGCTCCACATAGCGCCGCATGAAGGTGGCCAGCCGGGCCTTCTGCCGGCCGCTCGGCTCCGCGGTGCGCTGGGTGTGAATGCGGGCGATGGCGCCGAACGCCTTGGTGACGTCGTAGCGCACCGGCTCCTTGGGCGTGCTGCCTTCGTCGGCGGAGGGCTGCGCGGCCGGCGCCGGCTGCAGGAGCACGGTGGACCTGGCAGGGGCCGCGTCCGCTCCCATGCTCGAGAGCAGCGTAAGCTGCTGCCGCATCAGTTCCATTTGCTGCGCGACCAGTTGCGCGAGCGGCGCGGCTCCGATGCTGCCGGCGACGGCGGTTGCATTCATCGGCGACAGGTACGTGGTGGGCTGCACGGCGATGCCGGCTTGCGCAGCCGCAGGGACCGATGCGGGAACGAAGGCGGGCGATGCGACCGGCGCGGGTGCCGCGGCCACGGGTTCGGGCGGCAGGCTCTCCTGCAGGAATGCGGCGAGCGTATCGAAGCAGCGGTAGTTCTCCATCAGCTGCCGAAAGCTCAGGTTGACCTTGAAGCGCTTCTTGACCTGCGTGGCAACCTGGGTCAGCGTGAGCGAATCCAGGCCGAGTTCGCCGAAGGCGGCAAATCCGTCCGCTTGTGCCATGTCGATGCCGGAGATGTCCTCGAACAAGGACCGCAGCCGCGCGCCCATGGGTTCGGCGGCTGGAGTGGACGCGGGAGAGAGAAGTGGCGCGGGCGCAGCAGCTGTCACGGTCGGCTCCAGGATGAGAGGTGGAACGAAGGGCGCAAGCGCAGGCCGGGGGGCAGCCGGCGCATCGTTTGGCCGGGCGAGCGGCGCGGAAGCCGGGCTCGCTGCGGGGGCCGCGATGTCGACCCAGAAACGCTTGCGCTCGAAGGGATAGGTGGGCAGGCGCACGCGCTGCGCGCCGGCCCGAACGGCGAGGCGGGACAGCTCGACGTCCGCGCCGCAGGTCCAGAGGCGGGCCAGGGCCAGCCGCAGCGTGCGGGCCTCGTCGGGCGGCTCGCCGTGCAGAAGCGACATCACTTCGCCCGCGCCGTGCTGGCGCACCAGCGTGGCCAGCGTGTTGCGCGGGCCGACCTCCACGAAGAGCGGCCGCGCCGCGTGCGCCATGGCGCCGCGCACCGCCGGCGAAAACTGCACGGTGCTGCGCAGGTGGCGGGCCCAGTAGGCGGCGCTGGTGGCTTCCGAGTCTTCGAGCAGCCGGCCCGTGAGCGTCGAGAAGATCGGGATCGTGGGCGCATGCAGCGCCACTTCGCCGACCAGCGCTTCGAAGGGCGCGACGGCGGCGTCCATCATGGACGAGTGAAACGCGTGCGAGGTCTGCAGCGGGCGGGCTGCGACGTCGTCCTTCTGCAGCTCGGCCTGCAAGGCCTCGATGGCATCGAAGGGACCCGCGACCACGCAGGCCGTGGGACCGTTGTCCGCGGCAAGCGACAGCGACGGGCCGAGCCGGGCCGCGAGCTCGGTCGCGCCCATGCGCACCGACAGCATCGCGCCCGGGGGCTGGGCCTGCATGAGCGCGCCGCGGCGGGCCACCAGCCGGGCGGCGTCTTCCAGGCGCATCACGCCCGCCAGCACGGCGGCGACGAACTCACCCACGCTGTGGCCGATGAGCGCATGCGGCCTGGCACCGAGCGACAGGAGTCGGCGCGCCAGCGCGTATTCGAGCGTGAAGATGGCGGGCTGCGTGACGGCCGTGGGCACCAGCGCCTGGGCGTCGTCGCCGAACATCCGCTCGCGCAGGTCGAAGGCCAACGCGCCGCCGAAGGCCTTGATGCAGGTGTCGAACGCAGCGGCGAACACCGGGTCGTTCGCATGCAGGTTCTTGCCCATGCCGGCGTACTGGGCGCCCTGGC
>Ga0075365_10000083_pt1 | contig 27773 bp, 29 predicted proteins | sample EndMetdeltDD1765_FD_71387 | JGI IMG/M metagenome (GOLD analysis project Ga0075365, IMG submission 71387) | Populus endosphere microbial communities from Tennessee, USA - Endosphere MetaG P. deltoides DD176-5 | ecosystem: Host-associated > Plants > Roots > Endosphere | place: USA: Tennessee... | reverse complement strand
TGTATTTGCTACTGGCATCGTTGATCCGTGGGTAAAGAGCATTTCTTACAACAAAGAGAATTTAGACGAGATTGTTCATGCTTTCCTGGAAGAAAACGATATTACTACAAAAGACATGCGCTTTAATTTCTTTATTGATCGTAAAATTTATAACTATCTTCGTTGGTCGTCGTTTAAAACTGGTAAAACGAAAGCCGAGGTTCTTCGCGAGCTCGTTGTGCGTGAGATCGAACAGAGAGATCAGTAGTCGTCACGTTTCCTGCTATACTAGATAATGATTATGGCAGTTGAACGAATTGTTGATACGAGCGTCCATGATGACGCAGACGAGGAGCAGGTTGAAGTAAATCTGCGGCCACGTTTCTTTGTTGAGTACGTCGGCCAGGAGCGGTTGAAAAAGAATCTGAAGCTAGCGATTGCGGCGGCTAAAAAACGCGGTGAGCCTATCGATCACGTGCTTCTGTATGGACCTCCCGGTTTAGGCAAAACCACGATGGCCTCGGTGATTGCCAACGAAATGGGTGCGAATATTCGCATTACAGCAGGACCGGCAATTGAACGAGCGGGCGACCTTGCAAGTATTCTTACCAATTTAGCCGATGGTGACGTGCTGTTTATTGATGAAATTCATCGACTTTCTCATGCTGTTGAGGAAGTACTTTATAGTGCGATGGAAGATTTTAAGCTCGATATCGTTATTGGCAAAGGCCCGGCGGCACGCAGCGTGCGGCTTGATTTGCCAAAATTTACAGTCATTGGTGCCACAACACGAACGGGCGCGTTGGCCGCTCCGCTTCGTGACCGGTTTGGACATATGTATCGGCTAGAATTTTACACACCAGAGGAAATTGCTGCGGTTATTACCCGGGCAGCTGGTATTTTGGAGAGTCAGATCGATCAAAAAGCAGCTACATTACTCTCGACTCGTGCCCGCTTAACGCCGCGTATTGCTAACCGGCTTTTAAAACGGGTTCGCGACTACGCCGATGTAAATGGCGATGGTATTATTGATGCGTCGGTTACTACCCAAGCTTTGGCTATGCTGGAGGTGGATGAACTTGGGCTTGATCCGGCGGATAGGCGTATGCTCGAAAGCATTATCGAAAGTTATGGCGGCAATCCAGTAGGACTTAACACCATCGCCGCCTTGACTGGCGACGAACCTACCACGATTGAGGATTTTTATGAGCCATACCTTCTGCAGATTGGGTTTATTGAACGGACTCCGCGTGGTCGCCGAGTGACGGCTAAGGCATACAAGCACTTAGGAAAAGAAGCAGGCGAACTGCTTGATAAGTTGGTATAATAACACTATGGATCAAAATTCAGTACAGACCGAGGCGGATAACCAGCAGCCGATTACCTACGATAAAGACGGACGTCCTATTGTGACTGAGCCTACGCCACCGGCTCAAAGTGATACTACTCAACCTACTCCTCAGGCGGTGTATTTAAGCCGTGCTGTTGAACCGGCCGAACCAAAGATTTCTCCTGAAGTTAAAGCCAAGCACGAGGAATCGCTTAGACGATATCCATCGTTAAACTTAAGCGAGGCAGAGTACGTTGTAAGTGCCGTTCGTCGCCATCCGATTGGTCTTGTTTTGCCGCTGGGTGTGACGATATTTCTGATCGCGTTTGTGGCTTCACTCATGATCAATTACCCACTTATCGTTAATGCTATTGGTATGGTTGATCCGCCCTCGCTAGATGCAGTGCTATTTATCGGGAGTCTATTGATTCTTCTTTTTCTTATTGGTGGGTACATTGCATACTGGGTGTACACGAGCAATAAATTTTTCCTTACGAATGAGAGTGTCGTTCAAGAAATCCAAACCAGTTTATTCTCGCGTCATGAACAAACCGTGAGCCTTACTAACATTGAAGATGCTAGCTTTTTACAGCAGGGCTTTTTGCAGTCGCTGTTAGATTACGGTTCGATCCGTTTAAGTACCGAGGGTGATGAAACGACGTATCGTTTTAGTTATGTAGCCCATCCGAAACGCGAGATTGCTATTTTAAACAATGCGGTTGAAGCTTTTAAAAATGGCCGGCCGGTTGTTGATGAGAGTGATAACTAACCGTTAGGCTAGGGTCTCCTTATATTATTTCACAAACGGCTTCGCGTCGGGATCGATCAAGGGCCCCGGCGCCTTGTCGATCTTCGGCTGCAGATGTTTGTGCTCTAATATAAAGATCCCCAGTGAAGGAAGCGTAAAGTACGACTTATTTGTTGCGGCTCGTCTTCACGTATTCAGCCTCTTTTTCCATAGTGCTGCTGAGCTTGTAAGATTTGCAGGAGTCATTATTACAATTGAGGCCTTCGTAGCGGTAATTCGCGCCCTCGTCGCCCATTTTTACGCCTCGTGGATCGGTAAAGAGGGCGGGATCCATTGCTCTTAGGGTTTTACTGTCGATTTTTGATGGATAAAAGCCATTTTTCTCATAAAAAACCTCTTCAAGATTGTAGTACATGGCATTAACGGCCACCTTGCGGCTTTCGTCGCGCTCAGCAGCTTCCAGGTTTCCCTTTTGCAAAAGAAGTAATAACGCGGCTGCCCCCACAAAAACAATAGCAACCACGATTTCAATAACAGTGAATCCCCTCTGGTGTTTCATTGTTCTCTATTATAGCAAATCTTCTCCCCAGGTTGTATAATAGAAATAAAGAATAAGAGAGGGATTTTATGGCAAAGAAGGCAGATACACCAGACGCGGCTGCTCGCCCCGCCGCAAATGAAGGTAAATTAAAGGCACTTGGTCTTGCGATGGACCAAATTACTAAGCAATTTGGCGATGGCTCGATTATGAAGCTTGGTGAGGCGCACAAAGTAGATGTAGAACTGGTTCCATCTGGTACTTTGAGCCTGGATATTGCACTTGGTGGTGGATATCCGAAGGGTCGTATTATTGAAATTTATGGTCCTGAAAGTTCAGGTAAAACAACCTTAACACTTCACGCGATTGCGGAAATCCAAAAACAAGGCGGGACGGCAGCATTTATCGATGCCGAGCACGCACTTGACCCAAGCTACGCAAAAAGACTAGGCGTTGATACTGATAACCTGCTGGTTAGTCAGCCAGATAACGGCGAACAAGCACTCGAGATTGCCGAAACGTTAGTACGCTCGAACGCGGTTGATCTTATTGTGGTTGACTCAGTAGCGGCATTAGTACCACAGGCCGAAATCGATGGCGACATGGGTGATAGTCATATGGGACTTCAGGCACGGCTTATGAGCCAGGCGCTTCGTAAATTGACAGGTATTATTAACAAGTCGAAGGCAACGGTTATCTTCATTAACCAAATCCGTATGAAGATCGGTGTTATGTTTGGTAATCCGGAAACCACAACGGGTGGTAACGCGCTGAAGTTTTATGCCTCGGTTCGTATTGATATCCGTCGTACCGGCCAGATTAAAGATGGCGAAAACATCATCGGTAACCGTACCAAGGTGAAAATTGTGAAAAACAAGATCGCCCCGCCGTTTCGTATTGCCGAATTTGACATCATGTACAATGAAGGAATTTCTAAAACGGGCGACGTACTTGATTTAGCCGTTAATCACGGCATAGTTGGAAAGTCGGGGGCATGGTTTGATTATAATGACGGTAAAATTGGCCAAGGTCGCGAAGCCACCAAGAAATATCTGAAAGCAAACCCCGAAGTCTTAGCAGAAATCGATAAAAAAGTCCGCGAAAAAGTAGTATCTGAAGAGGATGCGTAAGACGCCTCGATCTATAGAAGTAAAACCGCTCACTCGTGAATATGCACTTCATAATGCAGAGCGTTTAGCAAGTATAGCAAGCGAAATTCCTCATGCGGCCTGGACTCGTGAAATGATAATGGCCGAAGAGGTAACTGTTGATTCAAAAAAAGTGCCCCTATTAGGAAAGTGGGCGCATTCGGTTGCACTTCAAGATCAGGATACTCCTATAGCATTAGCCATTGGGTATGAGGTTTTAGGCAAAGACGGTGTTGAGCGGGCAATTCACCTTGGGGCTCTGGCTTGCGATAGGGCATATAAGGGTCACGGACTGGGAGAACAGTTGCTAGGAACTTTCCTGCGCGGTGCTCTACATCGAGGCTATATTGCTCTTGGCCCAGAAGAGGTAGCATTCAGCCTTCAAACAGGTGCCAGCCTTGCCAATATGCCAGTCCGTCGTCTCTACGAAAAATACGGCTTTACGGTTGACCACGAGGTAGATAAAGGCGAAGGGGTGACAAATGTGGTGATGGTGGCCGCGGGAGAGAGGGTCGCTAGGGCGCTGGAGTAATAGGTGAAAATAACAGCGCTCTCAATTCAGCAAAAGGATAAAAACCGTGTAAACGTTTTGGTTGATGGCAAATACAGGTTTAGCTTGGATGTGTTTCAGGTTGGCGAGCTTGGTATTCGTGTTGGAAAAGAATATAGCGAAAAAGAACTCATCGAGCTAGAAACGGAGAGTGTTTTTGGGAAGTTATATGCACGAACGTTGCAATTTTGTATGATGAGGCTTCACTCCGCAAAAGAGATTAAGGACTATCTTTGGAAGAAAACGCGTGATACCCGCACCAAAACAGGAGAAGTACGAAAGGGCGTGTCCGAAAGTATTACCGCCCGTGTATTTGCGCGACTAACAGAAAAAGGGTATGTGGACGATGAACGGTTTGCTCGGCATTGGGTGGAAAACCGCCATTTTTCAAAGGGAGCGAGTTCCCGAAAACTTATTGCAGAACTTCGATCCAAAGGAGTGGGCCAACAGCTTATAGAAAAAGTTATGCGCGAGACTACTCGTGACGATACGAATGAACTGGAAAAAGTAATTGCCAAGAAGCGTCAAAAATATACCGATGAACAGAAGTTTATCCAGTATCTTGCTCGCCAAGGCTTTGCTTTCGATGACATTAAGCAGGCATTAGCAGACGACTAAGACTTATCGGTGTGTTCGGCTTGTGGATTTTTGCGGAAAGGATTAACGTATGTCTGCTGAATATTCTCCAATACCGGTTCGGGGATTTCCGCATGTGATTTTACGATAATTTCTTTATCGTTAATTTCTGTAATTTGAGAACGGTGGATAAGCAAATGAGTGTCGCCCAAACTCTTTAAGAGCGGTCGCTTTACGTTGATCTGTTGAATAACGAAATTGCCTGTCTCGATAGTATAATTGTCTACCTTACCTAATTTATGGTGCTTTTCGTCTCGAACCGGCATTCCAACTAGGAAGAAACGAATTTTATAGATATCATTCAGTTTTATAATATCTTCTGGCAAGACAAACTCGTCACTTGAATCGACGATAACACCGATGTCGCTAAATTCGCGCACATCGGCAATACGAAGAAGGGAGGGGGTTTGGTCAAGAAGAGGGCCTTCCAGCTCGTAAGCAACGATGGTGAGATTTCTTGGATCAATGACTGGGCCGCTGATCCGTGCGAGTTCCGTACCGGTTTGCAACCCCATGATAGGGGCGTTAATAAGTCGAGAGCCAGAGATTAGCATAACCTTAGTATAGCGGCTTTTGCGACGCTACTCAACAAACGGATTTACTCTTCCTTTGGAGAGGTCAAGCGTGTCACCCGCCTGATCGCGCGTCCTTAGCTCCTCGATTCGTTTAATCGTTGCTTGGTCAAAACCTGTATTGTTTTGGGTTGAAGTATATTCACTGGTGTCGCTTGAGCGGACAACAATCGTATTAAGTATAAACACACTGGCGGCAAGACCCCCAAGTACGACGATAAAGAACAGGATAACGTGGTAGCGGTGCAAGAAGGAAAAGAAGGACTTCTTGATTGCTGTTGGTGATATATTGAGCTTAATAGGCGTGTTTTTCATAACTTTTACCGTACGAATACCTCTATTGTTAAAGCATCACTGGTAATTGCGCCCGTACTGTCTTTGGAAAGGCCAATTTTCGATATTTGCATTTTAGTAAGGTTCTGTTCGATGGAGTGAATAAACTTCAGAATACTTAGGTAATCAACAGGATTCTTGACGGTAACAGATACAGAAGTCGAGTTGACTCCGGTTGGCGCAGCCGTTTGCTGCGTTGGGGCGTTTGTTGTGCCGGTTGCAGCCGTAGATTTGGTTGTCGAAAAGTCGAGATTGGAAATAGTAATACCCGAACGGTTGGCGTAGTCGGTAAGATCTTTAATAATCTGATCTTGATATTCGTAACTTTGGCTTTCGGCAACGATACTGCTTGCCCGCTCGACAATGTCTTGTTTTGCCTCTAATTCGGTTTGGAGGTGTTGAAGATTCTGAATATTGTTCTGGCTGTTATTAGCTTCGGCAAGCGTCTTGCCCGCATCGGTAGCCGTGTTCCGAAGCCCATCTCCTACTAATGAGAAGCCTATAGAAGCAAGTATTGCGATAGCAAACAATGATACGGTGAGAATAATCCGTAGCGAAGTGGCTGAAAACGGTTTGCCTTTTATCATTTTGCCGCATCCTTTTTAATGGTGACTTCAAGATTGACAGTATAAGGATAAGTGCTCGACTGTGTACCAGCATTGCTCGTAATACTCTGGAAATGAACATCTGAAAAGAGGGCAGAGTTTTGGAAAGATTCTTTTAGCGCTAGGGCGCTTTCGTAGCTCTTGGTCTGTGCGGATAAAGTGGTTGGAGTTCCAAAAGTACTAGAATCGAGGGAGAGCTTATCGAGAGCTGTACCTGCGGGTAGTAGATTTGCGATGGCAAGAATGACTTTACTGTATGTTACCTCGTTACCTAGAATCTGTTTGGCGATGGCAAGGTTGTTACGAAAGAGATTTGCTTGGGACTCTACGGCAGCGTAGCCGCTCGCTTTTTCTCTGTTGTCGCTAATAATTCGTTCGGAATTGGCCTCGGCATTACCAAGATAAACGTAAACGACAGCTAGAGCAATGCCGAGAAAAATCACCGCACCAAGGAGTGCAATATTATATCGGATGAGCAATGTATTGGTACGTGCCGCTCGGAGTTGCCGTTTTTCTTCCTGAGGGAGAAGGTTTATCATCGCCATATCTCCTTCTGGTTGACGCTTGCCAGGCCGGCAACGGTAATGTAGCGGGGGCGGAATTGTTTGTTTGGCTGGGGGAGTTTTCCGAAATCGAGTTTTTGCCAAGGGCTGGCAACCCTGGCCGGCATGACTAGTTCGTTAGTAAAGTAATCACCGATGCCTGGTACGCTGCTGCCTCCGCCGACAATCAAAACCTGCTCGATCTTATAGTTTTCGTTAAGACGTTCCGTATAGTAGCGGAGTACCTTTCGTATTTCGGCAGCAATTCGCTGTAGGCTAGGTTCAAGGGCGCTGACAATCTTTGCTTGACGCGGTCCAGCACTCAAGCCATTAAGTACTTTTAATTGGTGGGCGTTTTCAAGCGCAACCCCTAACTTCTTGGCAATTTCGAGCGTAAATGTATTGCCGCCGACACCCACGCCACCACTAACGCGAATAACTCCGCCATCAAACACGGCAATATCGGTACTTGCCGGACCGATATCAACAACGAGGGTAGGAAGATGACCCTCTTCGGCTGTTTCAATTACCCTGGCAACGGCATTGATGCCGGGCTCTACCATAATAGGGAGAAGCCCGGCGCTTTTGGCGGCGCTTAAACAGCTATCAACCAATACTTTTGGCACAGCAGACATGATAACGGTAAGTTGTTCTTTATCACGCTCAATAATTTCATAGTCGACATAGAGGGAGCTCATGGGTACGGGGATATATTGGTCTACCTCAATTTCAACGGCGTCAGCGAGTGTTTTTTCTGCACTGAGGGGTACGCTAAAAGTACGAGAGAAACTTTTAGTCGTCGGTACGCCCACAATAGTGTGCCGACTGGGAAGCTCGCCCACGATCTTACTGCGAAGCAGCGAAGCAATATTCTCACTCAAGTAATGGTCGCCGGATTCAAGTGATTTTTGTACCTTAGCGGGGTCTAGATCGATTGATCCATACCCAAGAACCAGCCATTTTTTAGGGTCGATTGCCATCACTTTTACCCCTGTTTGGCTGATATCAAGACCGATTATTGGCTTGTCTTTATAAAATAATGTCGCCATGCCCACTCTTCTTTAGCTCTTAGTATAGCACGAGCGGAATGGTTTGTCGTCTTCTGAAAACTAGCCTTTAATACTTTGTGCGAGCCCGGCGATTGGACTCATGACACTTGCCGCGATCAACCCCACCATGCTTCCCATAACCACGATCATAACAGGCTCTATAATAGAACTAAGACCCTCAATGGCAACATCAACCTCTTCTTCGTAGAAGTCGGCCACCTTCACGAGTACTGTGTCTGTTTGGCCAGTTTCTTCGCCGACGGCAAGCATTTGAGGTACGATAGCAGGGAAAAGCGTGCTTTTCTCGATGACCGAGGAGAGAGTCGCGCCGTTTTTTACCTTTTCGGCAGCGTCTTTGAGCTCTTTTTCGTATACCATGTTGCCCATGGCGCGCGAGGTCACGTCAAGCGCTTCAAGCACGGCAACGCCGGCCCCCATAAGTGCCGAGAAAGTCCTCGCGAAGCGTGCGACACATACCTTTGTGATGATTCCCTTAACCCCTGGGATTTTAAGAACAAGATGATGAAATTGGGACTTGCCTTTGGGTGTTTTTATATAGCGAAGCAAGAAGACAATACCCCCAATAACAACAGGCAAAAGTATGAACCAGTAATTTGTCATAAATCCGCTAATACCGAGCATTACCTGGGTGATGGCAGGTAGTTCGGCCTCTGGACCACCCAAATCTTTGAGCAACTTACCAATTTGTGGAATAACAAAGAGCATCAATCCAAAAAAGGCAATAATAGTAATGACCACCAACACCATTGGGTAGGTCATAGCGCTTTTTACTTTTTTGCGGATGGTTGAGGATTTTTCTTGTTGCATGGCAAGGCGTTTTAAAATCTCATCGAGAATACCAGCCGCTTCACCGGCACGCACCATATTGACGTACACATCGCTAAACGTATTCGGATATTTAGCAAGTGCTTCAGCAAGGGGCGCTCCGGCTTGGACATCTACGATAATAGTGGTGAGGATTTTTTTGAGTGCGGCACTTTCGGTGTGTTGTTCAAGTGAGGTCAGGGCGCGAAGTAAAGGAACGCCAGCGCCAACCATGGCACTTAACTGGCGAGTGAACATCACCAGATCATCATTTTTAACTTTGTTTTGCCCTAAGAAATCTCCGAAACTAAAGCTGGCAATCGATTTTTTGACTTCTTTAACGCTTACGGGCTTAAGGCCATCTTTGGTAAGCCCGCTGATGACAGCCGACCGATCGGTTGCTTCAAACGTACCGGTGACCGTTTTATGCTGCTGGTTCGTTGCTATGTAAGAAAAATCGGGCATTGTTATTCTTTTGTTACCCTAAGAACTTCTTCAATGGTGGTTTCGCCTCTGATCGCTTTTACGAGGCCGTCTGTTTGCATTGTTGACATCCCCTCACCGATGGCCTGGTTTTGAAGGTCTAAGCTTGTCGCATTACTCATGATCAGTTTTTGAACAGGATTACTTACCCCAAGTACTTCATAAATACCTATTCGCCCGCGATATCCGGTGTGATGGCATTCCTCGCAGCCGTCAGGAGCAGCCCGCCACAACGTGGTAATGGTCGTCTCGCTTGTGCCTGCTGGAAGCCCTTCGCCGATATGTTGCAGGATGGATTGAGCCTCGAGCTTGTGGATATCGTTGAAGTTCTGGTCTTTACGCAAATTGAAGAGACGAACGATGGCCGCCACTTCTTCGGTATTTGGCGTATACGATTTACGGCAGTTTGTGCAAAGCTTGCGCACAAGCCGCTGTCCAACGACGGCTTTTACGGTGCTTGCAATCAGGAACGGTTCGACACCCATATCGAGAAGACGTGGCAGGGACGTCGCGGCATTATTTGTGTGCAAAGTACTGAACACTAAGTGCCCCGTCAGAGCTGCCTGAATACCAAGATCGGCAGTTTCACGGTCACGAATCTCCCCTACCATTATAATATTTGGGTCTTGGCGAAGTAGGGCACGAAGGCCACTGGCAAAAGTCATGCCCGCTTTAACGTTGGTTTGAGTTTGGTTTACTCCAGGGATCTTATATTCAACCGGGTCTTCAATGGTAGAAATATTAACACTCGGCGTGTTAAGCATAGTAAGAATACTAAATAGGCTGGTCGACTTACCTGAACCAGTTGGGCCGGTGATAAGAATCATACCGTTTGGTTCGGTAATGGCTGACATAATGACTTCAAGCGAGTGACCCCAATAACCGAGGTCTTGTAAACTGATGGCCTGATTGGATTCGTCCAGGATACGCATAACGACTTTTTCACCATCAACCACCGGCAATGTACTGACACGCAAGGCGTATTGCTTGCCTCCGACGCGTATCTTAAATCGGCCGTCTTGCGGAACGCGACGTTCGTCAATTTTTAGGTTTGAGAGAATCTTTACACGGCTAACCAGGGCATTCATCACGTTTCGCGGCAGACGATTCACCTCTTTTAAGACGCCATCAATACGGTAGCGTACTTGCACGTAATCTTCACGTGGTTCAATATGAACATCGCTGGCGCTGGAACGGATGGCATATTCAAGAATCAGGTTGACCGTTTGGGCGATGGGGGAGTCCTCGGAGACATCCGTTTCAGAAACCACTTGTGCCTCACCGTTATCTTCACGCTGGACGTCAATAACCTGATTGAGTTCTTTGGTGACATCTCCCCGGTAGTTCTCAAGACAGGCAAGGATATTACTGCGTGTTGATATGTATAGCTTAATGCTTTCGCCGATTTGTTTTTGAATAAAGTTAAACGCCTGTACGTCATCCGGGTCGTCCATAGCCAGATGCATCAGTCCGTCAGGATCGATCTTAAAGAGAACGGCATTATACTGGCGGGCGATCCGCTCTGGAATTTTATTCAGTGCCTCGGAGTCAATACTGGAGGGATTGATTTCAATAAACGGAATACCGGCGTAGTTGGCATACGTTTTGGTGAGAGTAATCTCATCCATTAGCTTGTTCTGAACAACCAGTGACTGCAGTGAACGTCTTGAACGTATCCCTTCCTCCCGGAGGGCATTGATCCGGTCCATGGCTACGCCATAGTCGGCAAGTAATTTCTCTACTATAGCATCAGAAATACGCATATCGCTTATGTCTATTGTAAGCCAAATTGCCTAAATGTACACGGGGTTAGTAGTAAGTAATTGGCAGGAGTCCTTCTTCCTTGGACTGAAGATAGTCAGAGATAAAGGGGAAGCATTGGTGGCCACTAGCGGCAGCATAGAATCGCGAGTCGCTTACGTAGGCGTCGTGGCTCTCGACGGTTTGATACTCAGGCGAAGCGGGGTATCCTTTGTTACTAGTCTGAAAATCAGCACAGACCTCATAGGTCTTATCGCTTAGTTTTTTGTAGGTAATCGCCGAGCTAGTGCGAAGGGTATCGATTGAATCGGGGAGCTTATTCTGTCTTTTTGTTTCCGCGGCAATCTTGGTGACGGTATCGCTCAAATCTTTACGCAGTGCTTCGTCGTGCTTGGCAGGTCCAAGTTTTAACAGCGAGATACTAAACAGAATGCCGAACATGACCACGAGGAGCACCAAGTGGAGCGAGATCATAATCGTTCGGAGTGTTTTTAATTTGCCAAAACCAAAGGCTGCTAAAGAGTAAGTGAGGACGATAATGAGGTCGAGTAGTAGAATCAGTGATGCGCTTACCAGGTAAACAGGTTCACCCCCCGTAACGAGATTAACAACCGCAACAATAGCAGCGATCATTACCCCGATACTATGAAGACAAATAGTAATAATGGACCAAACTCTTCCTGGTACCAGAGAAGTGTTTCGGCGGACTTTAAAAAGAAATATGCCAAAGAGGATCGAGTAAGGAATAAAGGTGATAAGTGTTACGGCGATCATGGAGGCGAGAGCATTGCTCGAAAGTTCAAGGCCATACAACGTGGCCACAACGCCAGCAATTGCTACTACAGAAGAACCGGAAAAAAACCAGAGAATCACATGATGGAGTGCGGCCATGAGCGGACTCAAGCTTGGGTGATCTGATACTGGAGCTGGTTGAGCCGCTGGATTTTTAGGTACTTCAAGGCCAAGTAATCCAAGATCGATCGTGGCTTTATCCCATCCGTTTGTCTCTAGGCTTTTTCTGATTGTTGCATCATCGAGTCCTTGCTCGCGTGCTTGTTTTATAAATGTTTCTATATTTTGCATATATACCCCTTATGCCCTCCAGTATAGCAGCTTGATGCGTTCGTACAGTGGATAACAGGGGCGAGTATTGCTATATAAGCAGTTTTGTGGTATAATTAAAAGAGCTTCGATCTTGATATTGTTGTCGATCTTTCGAGTGTAAGGATAGGTGAAATGCGTATTCTGCGAGTGTCATGCGCGTGGTTGCTAGTATTGCTGGCGACTGCGGCCTGTGCGGCTCCCGAGTCGACGTCGGCGAGTCCCGTGGTGTCTTCGCCCCCTCCCGTTTCCGCGGATCCGTCTGCGGACGGAGTGGCGACCTACTTTTACGGCCTGGGGTTGCACCTGGGATCCGACTGGGAGGTGGCTGAAGGTGCGATGCTCCCACCGGAGCTTTCCATCGTGGTAGACAAAGAGTGCCTGACGAACGGTCAGCAGTTCTCTTGTCCCGGGTTTGTGGTGGCGCCGATCGAGCAAGACCCCGCGGTCCGTCCGGACATGCGGCTGGAAAACGGCTGCTGGGCCACCGGTGTGGTGGACGACCGGTACTACGGATTCCCTGAATACGTGGGAACGGTCGCAATCGGTGGTCAGCCGGCGGAGTACTTCAAGTACCGTCAGTGCAGCCGCGAAACCGGTGAGCAGGGTCCTGAGGTCATGTCCATGTGGCGTATCGTCACCAAGGGAGTGGTTGTGTACGACCTCAATCTTGGCGGCAAGCTGCCCACGCCCGGCCTGGAATCACTCCTCGCTGGCGCCACCTGGAAGTCCTAGCAATGTCAACCGAAGTAACGCTCCGGACGCCTCTCTTTTTATAGGGATGGCGGCCGGAGCTTACTTTTTGTATAATAACAGCAATGACTATAGAGGTGACAAGTGACGTAGCTATGAAGGCACTGGGCGAAAAGCTCGGAGCGTTTTTAAAGGGTGGTGAAGTTATTGAGCTTGTGGGCGATGTCGGGGCAGGCAAAACCACCTTGGTAAAGGGAGTTGCGAGGGGACTGGCTATCGATGAAGATATTCAAAGTCCCAGCTTTACTATTAGCCGGGTATACGATGCCCGCGATAGCCTTACTCTGGCACATTACGATTTTTACCGACTACACGACGCCGGCATTATGGCAGATGAACTCCATGAAACGCTGCACGAACCGAATACGATAACAATTGTAGAATGGGCTGATATTGTTGGAGGTGTGCTGCCTGAAAATCGTGTGACTATCCAAATTACATCACCTTCCGAGACATCACGCCTTTTGACTATCCATGCCAAAGGAGCCGTTGGCGAAAGACTTCTTGAGGAATTGGCATGATCTTACTTCTTGATACGTCGACTCCAGTTTGTAAATTAAGCCTCGAGGATAAAGACTGGCATTACGAAAATGAATGGCAAGCCGATAGAGAACTCGCCAAGAAACTCCTTGGCTATTTACGCGACCAGTTACAAAAGAATGGTAAAACCTGGGCAGATATTTCGGGTATCGGGGTTTTTCGAGGACCGGGGAGTTTTACGGGGCTTCGAATCGGCTTGACGGTTCTTAATACCATTGCCGATGCCGAAAAAGTGCCTATTGTGGGTGTATCAGGAGATGACTGGCTAGCATTAGCAAAGGAGCGATTGACTGCGGGCGAGAATGATAAAATCGTGCTGCCATTTTATGGAAGCGACGCTCATATTACAAAGCCACGTAAATAATCTTGCGGATATATAGTAAAAAGAGCTACAATAAAGTCAGTCTAATATTTTAGACCCTGACGAAACTTTTTTGAAACTTCCGGTTTGCCCTAAAACTTAGTTATTGAATTACTTAAACAAAAATATGTAGCAAGATGACAGGGTTACCCGTGAGAAAGGAATAACCATGATAGAGGGAATTATTGCCGCAGTGCTTGGGGTGTTTTTTGGCATTGGAGGAACGGTTGCTTACGAGAAGCGCCGAGTGGCCAACGGAAAGAGCGCCATCGAGAAAGAACTGGCAAAAGCAAAAACGAAGGCCGGCGACATCGTTTTAAAAGCCAAAGACGAGGCTATCACGCTTGAGAACGAACGTCGCAAAGAATGGAAGAAAACCGAAAACCGCCTTGCCGAACGTGAGACTACTCTAGATAAAAAACTCGATGAACTCGACAAACGTGCCGAGAAACTTCGCAAAGGCGAGGACGATGTTGAAGAACTAAAGTCGGAAATTCGTCAAATTCGCGCTAAGCAACAAGAAAAACTAGAAAAGATTGCCGGGCTAAAAAAAGCTGAAGCTGCCGATAAGCTCATGCACATGACTGAACGCGATATCAAGCATGATCTCGTTGGATTGGTGAATAAGCTACAACATGATGCTATGGAAGATGCCGAAGAGCGCGCTCAGACCATTTTAGTGAGCGCAATGGAGCGGATGTCGAGCGAGGTAACTGCCGAGCGTACCGTTACGGCTATTAAGCTGACCGATGATGAAATGAAAGGCCGTATTATCGGCAAAGAAGGCCGGAATATTCAGGCACTGCAACGCGCTACTGGTGTCGACATTTTGGTTGACGATACTCCTGGTATGATTGTACTTTCGAGCTTTGACCCCGTGCGTCGTCAAGTTGCTCGCCTGACTATTGAAATGCTCATGAAGGATGGTCGTATCCATCCGGGCCGTATTGAAGAAGTTGTTGAAAAAGCCGAAAAGCAAATTGAAAAAGAAATTGTTCGTGCGGGCGAAGATGCCGCTCGTGAAGTTGGCGTGGCGGGTATTCCAAAAGAAATGCTTCGCCTGCTTGGTGAGCTAAAATTCCGTACGAGCTATGGTCAAAATGTTTTGCTACATAGTACGGAGATGGCGCATATGGCCGGTATGATCGCTGAGGAGATCGGTGCCGATGCTCGTATTACCAAGATTGCTACGCTGCTTCACGACGTCGGTAAGGCCGTGACCCACAAAATTGAAGGCAAGCATCACCACATTGGTGCCGAGCTTGCTCGCAAAGCTGGCATGGATGAACGAATCGTTCACGCAATTGAAGCTCACCACGATGATGTCGAGGCAACAACACCCGAAGCATTGGTGGTACGGGTTTGTGATGCGCTTTCTGCTGCTCGCCCTGGTGCCCGCAATATCAGCGCCGAGAACTTTGTGGAACGTATGCGCGATCTTGAGAACGTGGCCACGAGCTTCCCTGGCATCGACAAAGCCTATGCAATTAGCGCTGGTCGTGAAATTCGTGTTATCGTCAGCCCGAAGGATGTCGATGATCTATCTGCAATTAAACTGGCACGCGATATTGCCACCAAAATTGAAAGCACTATGCAATATCCAGGTACGATAAAAGTAAATGTTATCCGGGAGACACGCGCTATAGAATTCGCTAAATAGGTGGGATGCGGTTATTTAAAAAGAAAACGTACGAGTCGTTCATTGCGTGGTCTAAAACACTAGACCGCCGCGTTTCGAGTGCTGCAATGATACTTGAAAATAGTGCCGGTCAAGTGCTGGTGGTGAAAGCTAGCTATAAGTCGTATTGGACCTTCCCTGGCGGAATTGTCGATGCCGATGAGACCCCAAAGGAGGCGGCGATCCGTGAGACGTTCGAAGAAGTGGGTATTAGGGTTGATACGGCTAGGGTGGAATTTGTTGCGGTTATTAATCGCAAAAGCGATCTGGCCCAAACATACCAATTTATCTTTAAGGCAACGCTCACTAAAACCATGCTAGAACATCTGGTGTTGCAAAATTCCGAGCTAGAGGAGTATGCACTTATTACAAAAGCCGACGTTGCAAGAAAAAATCGTGTGTATGGCAAAGTAATCGAGCATTGGGCGAACGGTGCGGTCGGATATGTCGAACAACGATTTAACCGTCAGACGGACGGCTAGTAACAAGCGAATTCTTGATTCCTAGCGCCGATACGATTCCGCCTGCAAAAAGAAGAATGGCCGTAAACACTAGTCCTGCATGGAATCCGCCCACACTCAAGGTGGGGCCGGCAATGACGCCGATAAACGCGATTGCCACCAACCCCGCGATTCGCGATACAGCATTATTAATAGCCGATCCAATACCTGATTGGCGGCTGCTGATCGAGCCAAGGATTGCAGAAGTAAGCGGTGCCACGGTGATAGACAGACCTAGCCCAAAGCAAATAACTCCCGGTAATAGGTCGGTCCAGTAATTAACGGTACTGTCGGCGCCTAGCATCAAAAGAAAACCAGCCCCGGCGATAAACGGTCCGACAGTCATAAATAATCGCGGTCCATACTTCCCTGCCAGCCCGCCGAAATAGGAGGAGAGGACGAACATAAGAACAGTAACAGGAAGAAAAGTAAGCCCGGCAGCGAATGCTGAAAAACCGGCAATTTGCTGGATAAAAATAGTCACAACAAAGCTCGATAATGCCAGCCCACCGTAAATAAACGTGGTGGCAATATTACCAGCGGCAAAATTTCGGTTGGCAAAAAGCGAAAGTGGCAGTATAGGATGTGCGATACGTTTTTCGTACCAAATAAAGAGTGCGAAAGTGATGATACCAAGACCGGCCGACCCAATAATAAGAGGATGTAACCAACCGAGATTCGGTTGTTCGATGAGGGCATAGGTAATTCCCCCTAGGCCTACGGCGCATAATAGCGCACCTATTCCGTCTACCTTTGCTCTTTCCGCTGTTTCGGTAATGGGTTTTAGAGACTTCATTAACCATAACGTCACCACAATAGGAATAATATTAATGGCAAAGATAAGTCGCCACGATGACACGTCGATAAGGAATCCGCCAAGCAGTGGGCCCATGACTGCGGCGACTACTGTCCATGATGTCCAAATTCCAATAGCTTTCCCCTCTTTCGGTCCGTTAAATGACGACATAATAAGTGCAAGTGAGCTTGGCACCAAGAGGGCGCCGGCTGCGCCTTGAATGCCGCGGGCTATGATCAAAAATAATTCGTTTGGCGCTACTGCACATAATACCGAAGCAAGGCCAAAGCCGATTAGCCCAAAATAAAGAATACGAATACGGCCAAAAATATCGGACAACGATCCGGCGATCAACATTAGTGATCCTAGGGTAAGAAGATAGGCGTTGACGATCCATTGCTGGGTAATTAAGCCGCCGCCAAGTTCGTGGACAATAGCAGGGAGCGCGACGTTTACCACGAAACCATCGAGGAACGAAATAAAAGAAGCGAGGATACTGACAATGAGGACCAACCGTTGTTGCGGGGAAAAGCTTTTCATATATGTAGTATAGCATTATGAAAAAATGGCCCGGTGCGCCTCTCTTAAAATGAGGCGCACGCGGACCGTTTGGATTGTCACTTGCCGATATCGACGAACTCCTTAATAGGGAGGAGGTGGAAGGTGCCCGGTTCCTCGCCATCTCTTGTTGCGGCGAGCACAACCTTACGTGGGGCATCCGGCAACAACAGATGCCATTTCCTGTCGACGCCGATTCCCATTCCGCACTCTGTTACCAAGGCTGCGCCTTCCGGACTGAGAGGGAAGTTTCTCGGACGCCTACAGGCGAGGACAAACTCGCAAAAAGCATCGGTGTACGGGTCGGACCCTTTGTCGAGTAGCTCGTGGAGCGCCAGGAGCGTCTCGATGAACGTACTTTTGGGCACCGACCCTCCCGGCTCACGGGTTAGTACGACCGAGTCCGGGAGCCCTTGCAGAGCATCCCGAATTTCGTTGCTCATGATCATTTCCTGTCAGTTGCTCCAGTAGTGACGGAGCAAGTATAGCATAAAGACTTCATTAAATTGCAGCTCCAAAGTCATGGAGGTATAGAGGGATTCCTGATGTAGAATAAGAGTATGAGTAAGAAAACCTTGGCCGTATCACTCGGAATATTCCTCGTTATCGCAGCAAGTCTTGTATATGTTTGGGTAGTAAAAGAAAAAGAGACTCCTTTGCCGAGTGCACCGCAAACCCAAGTTGAGCCGGAGGCCGAAGAAAAGGTTCAGGCGCCCGCTCCGGAGCCAATAAAGGGAAGTTACACGGATTATTCCGCAGACTTACTAGCTTCAGCAAAGGGTACAAAGCTACTCTTCTTTTATGCCCCTTGGTGTCCGCAGTGTCGTGCGTTAGACGAAAGTATCAAAAACAGCGAATTACCTGACGGAACAACTATTTTTAAGGTTGACTACGATTCAAATCAGACACTTCGCGCAAAATATGGAGTGACGCTTCAAACGACCGTAGTGAAAATAGGTGATGATGGCAGTAAGCTGGCCAGCTATATTGCCTACGACGAGCCCACCTTCCAAAGTGTAAAACGGGCGCTTTTGCCGTGATAGAATTTCTTATCGTTTCGTTTGTTGCCGGTGTATTGACCGTGGCGGCTCCCTGTATTTTGCCTCTTTTGCCTGTAATTGTAGGCGGGAGTATGCTGCAAGGAATAGATGATAAAAGTTCGTTGAAGCATCCGGTGGTAATTGTGCTTAGCTTGGCAGTATCGATCTTATTGTTTTCTTTGCTCCTAAAAGTAAGCACGCTCTTTCTGGGCATACCCGTAATGGTGTGGAGCTTTATCTCTGGTCTTATTGTGACGTTATTTGGCGTAACGCTTCTTTTCCCTTCTCTATGGGAGAAGATAATGATAGCTACTGGCTGGCAGGCCGGTGCGAATCGGTTAATGGCAAGGTCACAGCAAACGAATGGGATTGGTAAAGATATTCTGCTGGGAGTAGCTCTTGGCCCTGTTTTTAATAGCTGCAGCCCCACGTATGCGCTTATTATTGCTGTAGTGCTTCCTGCGTCGTTTACTTCGGGATTTCTTTATTTAGTCGCTTATGCGTTAGGTATCGCATCAATACTACTTCTTCTTGGTATATTTGGTCGCTCTCTTGCGAGCAAACTGAGATGGCTTAGTAATCCAAATGGAGCATTCAAGAAAGTAATTGCCATACTATTTATATTGGTCGGACTCTCGGTTATTTTTGGCCTCGATAAAAAAATCCAGGCGTATATCCTGGAAAACGGCTGGTACGACCCGATTATGCAAGTTGAGGAGTCATTTAAAACTAATTAGGATATTTCCCTAAGGGGGTGCATGACAGGCAGACAGGTAAGATAGTGAAAACAAAACACCACTCCTACCCATCAACCCTTTACAGTTTTTGTCAATAATGACAACCTGAGCCTAACACCGCTCCTTGGTCTCTTTGTTCTTCAGGAGTGAGAACGGCTACGTTGTTCACTAATATCCGTACGCCTTGCTTACCAGCCGATGTGGGGTTTTGAGACCCCGAGTTAGTATATTTGATACCTTTAGGCAAATGTGTCATAGTAGATATATTCCCGACCGGGAACGCACCGCCCCACAACTCGATGGAGCAACAGTGAGGCCTCCGTCACCACTGCTAGTAAAATGCCGAGATAGCCGCCCAGACTTCGCGGCCTTCGGAATCCCTAGGGGACTACGTAATGGATACTGTGCGAATAGACGAGATCCGCACCGCAACCGAGGAAGCACTTGATCGGGTTCGATCGCATCGCTTCGTCCGGATGGCGCACCGCCATCAGCTGAGCAGAGCACAAGTACTACGCTGGCTCTTCTGTGCTGGCCGAGAGAGCGAGTCTTTTCCGAATATCTTGGTTGGCATGATCAAGCACACCGCCAACCCACTCGTACTCGAAGTCCTGCGGGAGAATCTGCGGGACGAGTATGGCAACGGTAAGCCTGATGAAGCACACTTCCAACACTATCTGCACCTTTTGAGGCAGATCGGTCAGTTGGAAGCGTTCTACGCCTACCGGGAACGCGCTGGTATTAAGTTGGCGCTCGACCTGGCGTACAATATGGCCACCGAGAAGAGGCCGGGGATCGCGCTCGGGTACATGCTCGTCAACGAAGGCATGACACCGATCACGTACGGCGCGATCGAGACCGCGATCTACGACTACTTCCCGGAGCTGGAGACTCCGTTCTTCAAGCTCCACGTGGAAGTTGACGAGCACCATGTTGCCGAACTCTACAGGGCAGTCGCAGCGATGTCATCCGACGCCGCTGATGATATCCTGTTCGGCATCGCTCTGGGTGAAAGGGGCATGGGTGTTCTGCTCGACGAGGCGCTCGGAGTGTTTGATCACATTCTGACGAGCCGCGCCGGGCACGCCGCCTGACCCGTGGGGTCGTAGCGTTCGTAATCTTGAGTTTTTGGCTCGATACGGACGCTGCGGCCTCCGGTTGCAACATTTGTAATTAATATTCTAGAGATGAGATTACCGCACATCCGCGGAGGGTCTCGCCAGTGATCCTTAGTACCGAAAAAAACTTTCAGTGTTTAGGGGTCATTTTAAAAAGTTCCTCCAGTTCCCCGCCAATCGGCAGGGAACTGGAGGTGCCAGTGCTATTTTCACGTATGCCGCGGTTGCTAGTCCAGCCGCGCAGGATCCAGGCAACTCCTCAATTGAGCAGAGGGCGGCCGATCCCTGGGGTATACCCACAAGACGTGATCGGGCATCACGACTTCGTAGCGGAGATCCGACTCTTGGTCAAGACAGGCAACCACCTGGGGCAACATGGTTTGCCACGCCGTAAAATGCACTACGGCAAGATCTTCGTAGCGTGACAGCATGTAGCCGTTTCTCTCGGCATCCCTCAGCTTCTTCAGGTGCTTGATGCTTGCGAGCAGGGCAATTTGTCGCCGGTTCGGATTGTGCGGCCGCTGCCTAAGCCGTTTCTTGATTGCTTCAACACACGCTTCCGGATCCAGTAACATACTTTTACGTCCCCGATCTTGATTGATAGCTGTAGCTGACGAATATAAACTATACAATTACCGCACTAGTAAAACAAGAATCAATCATCTAGCTTGCTCGCATGTGACGGGTGGTACAATATGTTGTTGCTTGGTCATTCCTCCAACATGTTTTTTGAGTAAAAACCCAAAATATTTTCTCGGTTCGAGTGTTGCTGTATAGTAAAAAGTATGCAGCAGAACCAAGATCAAAACCAACCAAGTAGCCCTAGCCAGCCGCCAGTTGAGCCCGCCTCGTCTCCAAAAGGACAGCGCCGCCTGCTTATTGGGCTAGCCGCGGGTATCGTGCTCATACTTATTCTCGTTGTTGCTTTGCTAGGACCGCTATTTAACAGGAGTCCTTCCTCGGATAAGTCCGAAGAAAGCACAAAACCACTTACTGTTGGTTCCCAGCCATACCTCTACCCGTGTAGTACTGTGACCCGTGATGATTATGCCCGTATTTTTGGCCTTGATGACGAAAAGGTCGGCACGGTTACCGAAACAAGCGCATTGGCGTTAAAAGATATTAAAGGCGGGGGCGATCTTGAAAAGCTTGCTCCTAGCAGCAGTTCATCCCCTAGTTTTGCAACCGCCTGCTCGTACACACTTGCAAAAAAAGGTGCAACTCAAGTTAATCGTCTCGATGTCACTTTGACGCAATTTGCATCCAAGGAAGAGGCAGCCGATTCCTTTAAAACCGCCCGCTCTGTCGCTTCAGGCGATTTTACAGACGATGCTGTGGATAACGGAAAAAGACAGCTTTCGGCGCTCCCTTCGTTTTCGAGTGAAGGTTTCATAAAAATGCCAGAAGCTAATTTTGACGCCGAGCAAGCAACCTTTATTGTTGGTACGCGCATGGTTAAGCTCGATTACTCATTTATTCGTGGCGACACCGCCGAGTCTATTACTCTGCTTCTTGATTCGCTAGCTCAGGCGGTCAAGACTCGTATTGAGACAACAAAGGTCAGTACTCCTACGGATCTCACAGGTCATGATACATTTGTCGGTAAAAAGTTCGTTGATCTCTGCCGACAAACAGAGCTTGCGAAGCTAAAAAGCACGCTCAGTAACATTGAACTGCGTCCAGACGAAGCATCCAGTATCAACTCGTATGGATCGCTCGAAGGATCGCGCGCCGCAAATGACGGCGCCGGATCTACCTGTACGCTTAGCTTTAACACGAGCGCTGACCGCGAAGCTCAGGCGGCAATTAAAAAACCAGAATCGTCGCGCGATGATCCGCTTTCTAGCAGTGAACGATGGCCACATAAAGTATCTGTTAGCGTAAATACGTTTAAGTCGTCGGCTGAGGCTATGGCGGCCCTAGCGGCAAAAAAAGAGCGTGTTGCCAAGCCATTTAATCAGGTAGCGCCAACTATTACAGACATGAAGAATATTGGTGACGCAGCACATAAATACCATAGCGAAAGGTCGAATATGACGTCGCACGATGGTGAGGATAGAGAATCGATATTTATCGAAGACGCTCTGGTGGTTGCAACGGGTAGCGATGTCATTACCGTGTATCTCCAGCAAAATTCAGTTGATAGATCATATAAAACCGCACCACTGGCTGTTAAAGACGAACAGCTAAAAGAAGTGTATCAACTTGTTGCCAGTACCATTAGCAACCACCGCAAGTAAAAAACCTATGTGAGAGCAAGGTTCACGTATACTATATTAGGTTGTCGTTTTGTCAGTGACTAATTGCTGTTAAGGAGTTTTTATGGAAAAGAAATATGTGTTTATGATGCTAGGATATTTAGGATCAGGCAAAAGTTATGTCTCTAGATGGCTTGCACCTCATATAGGGGCAGTCTATCTAAGGGCGGATGATCTACGCTTGACTATGTTTGGCCCCGATAGGCCTGAACTGTATACACAAGAAAATAAGGCCTTGGTGAATAACGCTAGTCAATATGCTATGCAGCAAATCTTAAAGAGCGGCCAAGCTCACATTGTGCACGATGCTAACCACAATGCAAGGAGCGTTAGGCGTGACATTGCAAAGAAGGTAACTGAGTATGGTGGAGTTGCTGTGGTTGTTTGGGTACGAACGCCGTTAGAAGTTGCGAAACAACGCACGGAAATACGTAAGGAAACAGAAGGCCACGAATTATTTGAGCCCAACCTTGTAGAAAAAATGGCAAAGCGCCTAGAAGAACCCGACCAGCACGAGCTTACCATTACCATTGATGGCCAGGCGTCCACTTTACAGCAGCAGAAAAGCTTTGACGCACAGTGGGCTGCTATTAAATCTGCTTAAGAGTCAATAAAAAATCAGGCCTTTACTACCTATAATAGTAATTTTTTTTGGTCGATAAGGGAAAAGTTCTCAAAATCGATTGATAGTCTCTGCGTTCGCGAAGCATGTTAAAATTATCTCATGCAAAACGCCCCAATCGAATACGAAGTAAAGTTCTTTCCGATCAATCTTGACACTGTGCGTACAAAACTTAGAAAAGCGGGGGCATCGGTTGAAAAAGGCGAGCGCATGATGCGGCGCTGTGTTTTTGCTCAAGATAAAAACCCAGGCATGGCATGTACTTACGTACGAGTGAGAGATGAAGGTGATAAGGTGACAATAAGCGCCAAGCAACATGCCAGCGACGGCAGAATGGATTCCCAGAAAGAATATGAGACTTTCATTGGCAGTTTCGAAACCGCACAAGAAATCCTCCTAAACGCTGGCCTTACTCAAACAGGTTATCAGGAGAACAAGCGTGAAACGTGGAGAATGGCGGATAATACAGTCGTTGAACTTGAAACATGGCCACAACTACCTAACTACATAGAAATTGAAGGTGAAAGTAGCGAGGCGGTACAAAAAACCGCTGAACTCCTCGGGCTTGATTGGAGCGAGCATATCGTTCAGTCCAATGATTACTTATATGCTCAATATTTGGGCATTGATCGAAAAGCCGTATTCGAACGTCTCGCCAACCTTACCTTCTCGAGCTAAATCCCTCCGTGCTTTCTATATCTCTTCGCCGAATTTCAACTTTCAAATTTTGGGGCAAAAAGTGAGTCAAAGCCTCAAATCTCGCATCCTGGAGTCAAGTAAAAGACTATCTAAGAAAGGTAGTCTTTTACTTGGTCGAGAGGAGCGGCTGCTACTCGAACTATTGGATTGGATTATCTTAAACCCTGCTGATGCCGAAGATCGCTTGACTAAGATGAAAGTGTTTTCAAGGCAAGGTGCAAGCAAAATCGCATTTGACAATTGTGTATTAGATAATCCACGTACCTTACACACGTAAGGGTCATATGGTGTCTTAGCTCTAATTGGTGTAGGATGTAATCAATTAGTAAAATTGGCGAATTACTGGGAGATATATGGCTGTCGCAGAACGTAAGGTGCTTTTTTTCACCGTAAATACTAAAGATAATGATATCAAGGATCAAGACACAACATTTGAAGAAGTCTGTGAAAAGATCATTAAAATAAATCCGGTTGATCGAGGGTATCAAATTGCCCAGTCAGGTCCCGACGAATTCTTACGTTTACACATGTTCGAAAAACGACCCATAGAATCGGATTTTTATGCAGGAGTATTTGTTAAGTATCGAACGAATAATATAACAGTAGGTAAAGAATCTGAAGATGAGATTCGGGATTTTCAGTTAACTTCAGGTCTGCGTCCTACGGAGATTACTCATTTTATCTATTCTCCAAAAACAAAGATTTTGGCAATCGAGTACAATCACAATGGACCTAAACATATGCAATTCATTAACTATGTTAACGTTATGCAGGCAAAGCATGGTATGGAAGTTGTATATTTTGTACCCGAGGTCCTAAATCACCCCGATATAGTCGCTGAAATACGTAAGAGCCAATATATTAAGTCTATTGAGCTGGCCATTCCCAGGGCCGAGATACCAAATAATGATCAGCAAAACGATTGGATAAGGACATTGTCAGCCGCATCAAATATAGGAAATCCTGGTACTATAGGCTTGAAGCTAGTAGGTGCTTCTAAACGGGGAGATAGAAGTCCGTTAATGACCTCAAACCAGCTCGCAAGTAAAATAGAAGATGGTGAGATTGACTTAGAGATATTCGGTACAGCAAAAGTCCAGGCAATGATGGATTATGGATCTGAGACAATAAATCTCCTGCAAAATAAAATTGATTCCACGATTAAGGTGCCGACAACTAGAACTGTCGATCAGGGAGATGAGTTTTTTGAAGCGATTCGTTCGGTTTATACTGCCAACAAAGAACTGCTTATAAAAGCCTCGCATATTGAAAGCATCGAATAATGATAAATCTATGGAAGTACCCCTTTATCTACGTACTATTACTGGTATTAACGGTCGGTGTATTTACTTTATTAGACGTCTATACTGAAACGAGGGTTACGCTAATCTTGCCCGATTGGCTTCGTCCAATTATTATTGCTCCATTCCTAATTGCTCTATTGAGTACTAACCTTCCGGATTTTCTACCAAGGAAAGTTATTTTAAGATTAAAGTGGCTCCACTCCAGGCCAGGAATTAATCAATTCTACTATTTCATCACCTTTCAAATATTAGTCATAGGTACCACATTGCTTCTTAAGAGTATTTTTCCTAAATCATATCTAATCTTTCTATTTGACTTCATGGCTAGTATCTTGGGTGTTTTGACTTTCGCAATCTACCTCTTTCTTATGCTTCGAATACTAATGAATAACCCCGCAAGGTAAATAAGTTGTAAGGACTGCAATGGTAATAGAGAATCAGTTTCATAGCCCAAAAAGAACAGTCCAGATGAAGGCGAAGTTGGGATAATGAATAACACTTTTGTCGTCGAAGCTGTAAGGGCCTGTTTGGGTGAAGTCTATCTAGTAGGTGGAGCAGTACGTGATTCGCTGATGAATAAAGATCTTGAGATTAAGGATTATGATTTTGCCACACCCTTACTGGTCGCGGAAGTGAGACGTCGCTTAGAGGAGGATGGGTATAGAGTAATTACTTATTCTGAAAAGTACGGAACTGTCTCTGCTAGAATTGCCCAGACGCATATTCAAGTTTCTACATTCAGGAGAGATATTTACGATGAAGCCTCTAAGGAACCGAGAATTGACTTCCAATCTTCCCTTCTAGAAGATTTGCGAAGACGAGACTTCACGATTAATGCTATAGCACATGACGGAGAAACGTATGTAGATCCCTTCGAAGGGCAGTCGGATATTATAAACGAAAAGATAAGAGCCGTTGGTAACGCTTCATTGCGATTTGAAGAAGATCCGCTAAGGATTTTACGTGCGATAAGGTTTGTATCTGAACTTGGTTTTACACTTTCTCCTGATGTTTACGACGCAATTTCCGCGTCAGGTAATCTCATTAAAGAAGTCTCACGTGAAAGAACTACTTCAGAGTTTAATAAAATCGTTACAGGAGAGTATTGGACGAGAGCGTTGTCGCTTTGCGTTGAAACTGGCTTATTGGAGAGTTTATTTAATATAGAACTCGACGAAACTTCAATGGATCACTTTTTGGAGGGTATCGAGGAATATGCTACCTCCTCGAATGTTCTTAACTATAGATGGCGAATTCTTATCATCTCTCTAGTTCACGCTCTTCAGCAAGGACATCGTGTGAAGGGTAGACGTAAAGCTCTTCAGGATGTTTTTGAGCAGATACGAGCAAACTTAAAATGGTCGTCATCGTTTGAGCAATCACTCCTCGATAAGTTAATATCAGATTTGGCCGAGGAGAACTTGCAAAGTCTTGAAGTCGAGTACATTGAGCTTAAGAAAGAGAAAGATAATAGGCAGTTCATTGTCTTAAGTAAAATACTCAATCTAAAAGTACGTCAAGCAGTCAATGAAAGAAGGCTTAATGAAGCAGCCAACCTAGCTAGAAAGTTGATTGACGTACAGAATAAAAACTTGCTACTTAGAGTAGGTAGAGGAGAAGATCAAGGGGAAGTCATAAAGGATTACCTGCCTTCTATGTTGGATTCTGTTCGGTATATTTACCTTCACGAAATTGAAAAAAGTGGTTTTTTCGAGACGCAACAAGCCCTCAATGAGCTTATTGGAAATATGCTAAAACTCAAGAATACTTTTGATTTGTTTACAGTTGAGATTGGCAAAGAAAGTAGGCTTATCGTAATCGAAGAGGCTATCTTGATAGCGAATCGTATTCTGGTGGGTAGGATAACCTCTTTGTCGGATGCGGAGGTTATGGATAAGAACAAACGAGTTAAGAGGTCGAACAATAGAATACACAAGATTAAGAACGCGTATATTAGAGAACTCATTGCCTTAAGGAGGCCTCCTTATCCTGATGATGTCATAAAACGGCGCTCACTTTTTAACCGCAAGGTGTCCCAATTACTTTTAGAAATGTACGAGGGTATTCCGCCTCTTGGCTATTACACACATCTCGTAGATCACTTTAAGTGGAAATCACTAATGGCTCATGACATTAAGACATTTTGGGAAGCTTACGAGCAAATGAATGAGAATCTTGATGTTATTGAAAGGACACCTAAGTTTAGAGAGTCCTATAATTATGATAGTCAATATTTATATAACGCTCAGTGTCTTACATTCGCAGTAACTCTAGTATCGGATATAGAAGAAAAAATTTCTCTCATCCGCAATATAATTGCTAATTACAAGCTTACAAAACATAGATCTCGGAAGAATGCTTTTAGGTATACTTTGTTGCTAGAGTGGCTAAGTATATGTAGTGAATTGATTGACAACGATGCCAACTATTCTCGCGAACTTCTTTTTGGGCTACCAAAGTTAAGAAGTTATCACTACAAGGATAGTGATGAAGAATATATAAGTATAAATATGCCTGAAATCGACAAGGTGCGTACAAACTTCTATGATTTGGAGGCATTCTTGGCGGCAATCAACAATGTTAAAGCGGACAGTATAGAGGTTATTAAC
>Ga0075365_10000082_pt1 | contig 27803 bp, 28 predicted proteins | sample EndMetdeltDD1765_FD_71387 | JGI IMG/M metagenome (GOLD analysis project Ga0075365, IMG submission 71387) | Populus endosphere microbial communities from Tennessee, USA - Endosphere MetaG P. deltoides DD176-5 | ecosystem: Host-associated > Plants > Roots > Endosphere | place: USA: Tennessee... | reverse complement strand
TCGGCGATCGATGCCATCGCCCGCGCCGTCGATGTCGTGACCATGTCGCTGGCGGCAACCCATTGAGCCGCATCCAGGCAACCGTCGATGCGGAACGCCTGGCGGCGGGCGAGCTCGCCCAGCACCGCCAACCGCTGGGCCTCGACCGCCCGGGCCAACCCACCGAGCGCCTGGTAGGTCTCCAGGAGATCGCCGGTGTCCGTGGTCTCGAACATGTGTTCGATGCTAGCAGCCAGACGTCGCCTCGACCAGGGCAAATGGGCGGAAATCGGAAGAGATCCGGCCGGGTCCCCGCTCCGATGCCGTTGGCTCAGGCGCCGCGGCTGGGGACGGCGGCGATGGCGTCGCTGAGGACCTTCGTGTCCTCGAGGACGAGATCGCGGGTCATCCTCCCCCAGCGCAGCGTCGCCCACTGGACGGCCTCGTTCTCGTAGGCGCCGCCGTCGAGCCACGTGCCCGTCACCCGGAACCGGGTGGCGACGGTCGTGCGCCACGGCCACCCGCTCACGGCGACCTCCTCGACCGTGAAGTGCAGCTCGTCGTAGCGAGCGCGAAACGAGCGCAGCCAGTCGCGCAGGTGATCCCGCCCGACCCAGCTCCCGGCAAGCGGCGTGTCCCCTGCGAACGAGAACGCCAAGTCGTCCGCGGCGAGCCGCCACGGCGCGTCCAGGTCGCCGGCGTCCATCTTCCTCCACGTCGAACGGACGAAGCGCTCGACGATCGCGTGGTAGGGCACGGGAGGATCGTGCCGCTCCCGGCGTGGTGGTGCAATCGTCGACCGGCGCGCGACCAAGATGGACGTCGATGGTGACCCGCCGTGCCTTCCTGCTGGGTGGTGCCGCAACGGTCGGCCTGGCGGCGGCGGGGGTCGGAGTCGTCGGCCCCGACCGGATCCTGCACGAGGTCGGCCTGCGAAAGAGCCCCGATCACCGCGTGCCACCTTCGGGCTGGAAGGTCGAGGGCGCGTCGTTCCGCTCCGAGCACGCCGGGGGCCGCACCGGCATGGCGATGTCTCGCCCACCCGACGACGAGGCGCTCACCGGCGCGATCGTGTGCCTGCACGGCCAAGGTGGCGACCACCGCTTCGCCTTCGACGCGGTGCGAGTCCACGATGTGGTGGCCGCTTCGGGCGAGCGGATCGGGGTGGCGGCGGTCGACGGCGGAAGCACGTACTGGCACGCACGTGACGACGGCACGGACACGGGGCGCATGGTGCTCGAGGAGTTCGTCCCCCTCGTGCGCGAACGCATGCAGGTCGAACGGGTCGCGGTGCTGGGGTGGTCGATGGGGGGCTACGGCGCGCTGCTGCTCGCCGAGCGGTCACCTGACACGTTCGCGGCCGTCGTCTCGTCGAGCGGCGCGCTGTGGCTGCGTGGGGAGGACACCGCGCCCGGCGCCTTCGACGACGCCGAGGACTTCGCGGCGCACGACGTCATCGCCATGAGCGACCGGCTCGACGTCGCCTCCACCCGAGTCGACTGCGGCGACCACGACTGGTTCCTCGAGGGCAACCGCGCCCTGGTGGCGCGGCTCGGGCCCAAGCTGGCGTCGTCGTTCCCGCCCGGGTACCACGACGCCCCGTTCTGGCGATCGGTCGCGCCGAGGCAGGTCGCCTTCATCGCCGAACGCCTGCGGGCGTAGGAGCTACGAGGCGTCGGGAGCGACGAACGCCTTGCGGGCGACGCCGAGGATCGCCTCCGGCTGGTCGATGCCCTTGGCCTTCACGACCTCCTGGATCAGGGCGAGGTCCTTGATGAAGTACTTGGCCGAGTTCTGCTTCAGGTAGTCGTAGGCGAACTGCGACTGGGCGACGATCCCGGCGGCGCGGCTGGCCCCGGTGCCCGCGGCAAGGACCTGGGCCATCCCGTCGAGGTCGACGCCGAGCGCGGAGGCGAGTTGGAAGCCCTCGATCGCCAGCGCCATGTGGGCGCCGAGCATCAGGTTGTTGATGACCTTGGCAGTCTGGGCCGCGCCCACCTCGCCGAGGAAGACGATCGGGTCGGCGTACGTGGCGAAGACCGGACGGCACGTCTCGACCGCGGCTTCGTCGCCGGCCGCCATCACCAGCAGGTTGCCAGCCTCGGCGGCTTCGGCGCTCCCGCTGACCGGCGCGTCGACGAGCGTGATCCCGTGCTCGGCCACCTTGGCGGCGAGGCGGATGCAGTTGTCGGGATCGATCGTCGAGTGCACGGCGATGATGCCTCCCGGCTTCATGCCGGCGACGACGCCGTCGTCGCGCAGCAGCACGTCCTCGACGTCGGCGTCCGACCACACGCAGATCCCGACGATGTCGCTGGCTGCCCCGACCTCGGCGGGCGAGCCGACGGCGGTCGCCGCGGTGTCGGCGAACGGCTCGAGGGTCTCGGGGCGACGAGCCCAGATGGCGAGCGGGTACCCGCCTTCGACGATGCGGCGAGCCATCGGCGCACCCTGCGTCCCCAATCCGATGAAGCCGACGTTCGTCACTGCCCGCACCTCCCGTGCCCCTGCCGGACGGCGGGAGTCTGGCACATCGACCTGCCGTGGAGATCGCCCGCAGGACTGCGAAAATGGTGGGGTGCCGATGCGAGAGGACTGCCGCCACTTCGAGTCCCGGACCTACAAGAGCGGCGAGGTGGCGCGCTACTGCGCGCTCGACCTGGCGCCCGAGGCGCCGTGGCGCTGCCCCGAGAACTGCGAGCGGTACCGGCCGTCGGTGATGCGGCGCACGTTCGAGCCCGGCTCGCTCGACGCGCCGGGACCAGAACCGGTGCCCGAGGCCCAGGGGATCGCCGAGCTGCTCGACGAGGCCGAGGACATCGTGAACTCGGCGCACGGCCGGGTCCTCGCCGAGGTCGACGGGGCGCGGGGCAAGCGCCGGTGGTGGCGCCGGTTCCGTCGTGGCGGCGACGGCGACGGTCCCTTCCGGCTCAGCCAGCGGTAGCGGGCGCGTCGCCGTCGAGCAGGTTGCCGAGCCGGTGCCGGGTCTCGGTGACGGCCTGCTCACGGACCCAGCGCAGCAGCTCGATGCGACCGTGCCCGACGACGGGCGACGGGTCGACGTCGAGACCGGCCTCGACCCACGAGCGCAGGGTCGCCTCGTCGACGGCGCCGAGCAACCGGACCCGACGGACGTCTGCGTCGACCTCGTCGCGCACCTCGACCCCGGCGATCGCTGCGGCCGCGCTCGCGACCCGGCGCTCCTCGTCGCTGCCACCGACGAGGGCGACGATCTCGGCCCGTGCCTGGTAGCGGAGCGCGTTGCGCTCGGCGCGAAGGCCGGTTGCATCGCGCGTCGCCGAGAACTCGTCGCGCCACCAGCGGTCGAGGTCGGGGTCGAGCGACCCGCGCCAGGTGCCGAGCGTCAGCACGTAGTTGGGCCCGCCCGCCTTCGCCGTCGGTCCCACCGCGGAGCGCTTGCGCCCGCCGAACGGCTGGCGCTGCACGATGGCGCCGGTGATGCCGCGGTTCACGTAGGCGTTGCCGACGTCGACGCGCTCGAGCCAGCGTTCGACCTCGCGCTCGTCGAGCGTGTGGATGCCGCCGGTGAGCCCGAACGTGGTGGCGTTCTGCCAGGCCACGGCGCTGTCGAGGTCGGGCGCCCGCATCACGCCGAGCACCGGCCCGAAGCACTCCGTCTGGTGGAACCACGAGCCGGGCGCCACGCCCAGCTTGACCCCCGGCGTCCACGTCCGATCGCCGAGCCGGCGGGGCTCGACCAGCCACGACTCCCCCGGGTCGAGGGTGGTGAGGGCGCGTAGGAGCGGCCCCTCGGCTGGGCGGATGAGCGGACCCATCACGGTCGACAGCTCGTGGGCGTCGCCGACGCGCAGCGTCGTCACGGCATCGGCGAGCTGTTGGCGGAAGGTCTCGTCGTCGTACACCGACGCCTCGAGGATGGCGAGGCTGGCAGCGGAGCACTTCTGGCCGGCGTGGCCGAACGCCGACTGCACGAGGTCCTTGACGGCGAGGTCGAGGTCGGCCACCGCCGTGACCACGATGGCGTTCTTGCCGCTGGTCTCGGCATGCAGCCGCAGGTCGGGCTTCCACGAGCGGAACAGCCGCGCCGTCTCGTACGACCCGGTGAGGATGACCCCGCCCACGTCGGGATGGGTGACGAGCCGCCGACCGGCTTCGTCTTCGCCGACCGGGAGCAGCTGCAGGGCATCGGGCGGCACTCCGCCCTCCCAGCAGTGGCGGGCGACGAGCTCGCCGACGGCCTGCGTCTCGGGCGCCGGCTTCAGCAGCACCGGGTTGCCGGCGGCGAGGGCGGCGAGCACCCCACCGGCGGGGATCGAGTACGGGAAGTTCCACGGGGGGATGACGACGACGGGCCCGAGCGGCTCGAACGTCAGGCCATCGGCGCACAACGCCTCGATCGTGCGCGTCGACGTCGCGTAGTAGCGGGCGAAGTCGATCGCCTCCGACACCTCCGGGTCGCCCTCGGCAGGGGTCTTCGCCGCCGTGTGGGCCATGGTGGCCAGGGTGTCGAAGCGGTGGGCGGCCATGACGTCGGCGACGCGGCCCAGGATGCGCCGGCGCTCGGCCATCGATGTCGCGGGCCACCCCGAGGCGTGTGCGAGGGCGACAGCCCGGTCGACGACGTCGACGCCCAGGGGTGGCGATGCGGTGGCGGGCTCGCTCGGGCGGAAGGCCGCGAGCGCGTCGACCAGGCGGGCGCGGTTGGCGGCGACGGCCCAGTCGGTGTCGGGCTCGTTGGCGAACGGCGCGTCCGGGTCGGTTGGTGTCCGCACGCGCGCGACCCGACGGGGCGACGTGTCGACCGACGAACGCGCCGCGACCGCGCGGCGGAACCGGTCGCGCTCCCGCGTGAACGCCGGCGATTCGGGGGTGAGGGTGAACAGCGCGTGGAGGAAGTTCTCCGGCGAGGTGTTCTCGTCGAGGCGTCGGGCGAGGTACGCGATGGCGGCGTGGTACTCCTCGCGGCTGACGACCGGCGTGTAGAGCACGACGGTGCCGGCGTGCCGGCGGACGGCGCGCGCCTGCGGGGGCGCCATGCCCTCGAGCATCTCGAGGTCGATGCGCGCTCCGGCGTCGAGCGAGCGCGCCCAGGCCAGGTCGAAGAGGTTGTGCGATGCCACACCGACGCGCACCGCGCCCGACCACCGGTCGTCGAGCAAGGTGTCGAGCAGCCGCTTGTACGACGCGTCGACCTCGTCCTTGGTCGGGTAGGGCGCCTGCGGCCAACCCCGCAGCTCGGCCTCGACCCGCTCCATTGCGAGGTTGGCCCCCTTCACCAACCGGACCTTGATCGTGCCCCCACCGCGGTGGTGACGCTCGGCCGCCCACTCGCACAGCGATGCCGCGACCGCGTGCGAGTCGGGGAGGTACGCCTGCAGGGCGATGCCCGCGTCGAGTGCCGGCGCGTCGTCGAGCGCGGCGCGGAACGCGGCGACCGTGAGCTCGAGGTCGCGGTACTCCTCCATGTCGAGGGTGACGAACACGCCGTGCTCGGTCGCGTCGGTGTAGAGCGTGGTGAGGCGGTCGACGACCCGGACGAGGTTCCCGGCGAAGTCGACCGGGCTCAGCTGGCCACACAGCGAGGAGACCTTGACGGAGATGCGGTCGACGTCGGGCCGGCGCAGCGCGGCCCGGACGAGGCCGAAGCGCCGAGCCGCTTCGGCCTCCCCGAGGATGGCCTCGCCGAGGACGTTCACGTTGCTGGCGAAGCCCCTGGCTCGTCGGTGGGCGAGGTGGCGGGCGAGCGCGGGATCCTCGGCGGGGAGCACGACGCCCCCGGTCTCGGCCCGCAGCCGGCGCACGACGAGCGACACGACGGGGCCGGGCGCGATGTGCGAGGCGGCGGCGCCGGCGACGAGCAGCGCCCGGTCCACCGGACCGGCGAAGGCAGGACCACCCCGCCCGACGAGGTCGCGGAAGCGGGCCGCGGCCCGGCGCGGGTCGCGCATGCGCACCACCTGGTCGGTGAGAGCGAGGACGAACCGACGCCCGTCCGGATCGGCGAGCAGCCGTCCCAATCGCTCGCGCCGCCGGCGCTCCGCGCCCGACTCCGATGCCCGTGCCTCGTCGAGCAGCAGCCCGGCGAGGGCCTCGGCCCGCGCGGTCAGCTCGATGCGTCGTCCTTGCGGAAGTGCTTGCTCAGGGTCTGCACCTGACCCTGGTAGTTCGACGCCACGTCGGCTCCATAGAGGCGCTCGGGCTCGGCCAGCATCCGCTCGAAGGTGAGCTTGCAGACCGGTTGGCCGTGCTCGACCATGAACGGCACGTCGTGGGCCCGCACCTCGAGCGCGGCGCGAGAACCGCGCAGCTCACCGTCGCGCGTGAACCCGAAGCCGGGGTCGAAGAAGCCGGCGTAGTGCGTGCGCAGCTCGCCGCTGGTCGGGTCGAACGCCGTCATCTCGGCGGCGAGGTGGGGCGGGACCTGCACCGCTTCCTCGGAGAGGAGGAGGTAGAAGCGCTCGGGGTCGAGGACGATGCGGTCGGCCTCCTCGGAGATCACCCGCTCCCAGTAGTCATCGACGCGATGGCTGCCGATCTCGGCCATCGTGATGCGGGGCGTGTGCTGCTTGGCCCGGTAGCCGACCTCGCGACGAGCGTTGCCGCGCAGATCGAGGCTGAGGAACATGCCGTCGGCGGTGGCGAAGTCCTCGAGGGCGACGGCCTCCCCGCGGCGGTAGAGCAGGGGTGTGCGCTCGTGCTCGGCGACGAGCTCCTCGTCGGTCAGGGCGGCCCGTCCGACCAGCAACCGGAGCTGGTTGAGCGAGAGGCCCTGCCGGACCTTCACCGCGAACGACAGCGGCACGACCTCGAGGTAGAGCTGGCCGGAGTAGCCGGCGCGCACCTCGTCGAACCGGTAGCTGTGGTCGGTGATCACCCGGGTGAAGACGTCGAGCCGGCCGGTCGAGCTCTTCGGGTTGGCCTTGGCCCGCAGCCACGGGGGCAGGTCGAGGCTCTCCATGAGCGGGATGAGGTAGGGCCGGTTGGGCTCGAGGACGGCGCCGTCGTCGCGCAGGTCGAGCTCGTCGATGATGAGCGGCTTCATCTTGAGGTCGACGGCCTCGGTGTCGGGGAGGAAGCTGCACCGGAGCCGGTAGGCGCGCGCGCCGAGGCGGAGATCGAGGCTGGCCGGTTGGATCGAGTCGGCCGAGATCTTGTACGAACCGGCATCGACGTAGCCGAGCTGCACGGCCTCGGCGATGAGCTGCGACGGCAGGACGCCCTGGGCGTCGGCGGGCAGGGCGCCGAGGTTCACGGGCCAATCATCCCACGTGGTCGCGCCGGCAGATGTGGCCCGGTGTCACGAGGCGCGGCTGGCGCGTCGCGGCACCTCGAACCACACCGTCTTTCCATCCCGCCGGTTGACGACGCCCCAGTTCGAGCTGAGCATCTCGACCAGGGCCAGGCCCCGTCCGGACTCCGACTCGGTGTCGACCCGGCGGACCTCGAGGGGCCTCCCGCTCTCGTCGGTGACGCTCACCCGCACGATGTCGGGGAAGAGCTCGACGCCGAGGCGGCAGTTGGAGCGGGCGTGGGTGACGACGTTGGTGACGAGCTCGCTCGTGAGCAGGACGAGCGTGTCGAGCGAGGTGTCGCTCACATCGGCGATGAGCGCGTTGGTCACCGCTTCGCGTGCCTGGCTGGCGCTCAGCGGTTCGGCGGGCAGCTCGCGGTCGAGGACCCACTCGACGAGGCGCAGGACGCTCGCCAGCTCGAAGATGTCGTCGGGCAGCGATGGGATGTCGCGACCCTTCTCGATGTAGCCGACGGCCCCGGCGTCGACGGCAGCCGGTCCCGTCTCCTCGATGGGAAGGCCCGACAGCACGACGATGCGGGCGTTGGGCGCGGCGGTGCGCAGGGCCGGTAGCGCGGTGAGGCCGTCCATGATCGGCATGGCCAGGTCGAGCACCACGACCTCGGGCTGTAGGCGGCCCACGAGATCGATGGCCTCCTCGCCGTTGTCCGCCTCGCCGACGATCTCGAAGCGCCCGTCCTGGACGAGGAGCACGCGCAGCAGGGCACGGAGGTCCTCGACGTCGTCGACCAGCACCGTCCGCAGGGCAGCCACGGCTCCGTATCTTTGCACTACGGCCGCGCCGCGTAGGGGAGATCGTCGACGCGACGGGCGCTCACGGTTCGAAGCGGTAGCCGACGCCGCGCACGTTGTGGATCCAGCGTGACCGGGCGGTGTCGCCGTCGAGCTTGAGGCGCACGCGACGGACGTGCTCGGTCACGGTGGCCGGCACCTGCCAGTCCTGCGACGAACCCCACACCTCGTTGAGCAGCTCCTGGCGCGAGAACACCCGGCGAGGGTGGGCGGCGAGGAAGGCGAGCAGGTCGAACTCCCGCTTGGTCAGGTCGATGGCCGCGCCGTCGAGGGTCACCTCGCGCGACGAGCGGTCGATCCGGAGGCCGTTGTGCTCGATGAGATCGCGGCCGAGGTCGCCCACCGGCTCGGCGGGTTCGCTGCGCCGGAGGACGGAGCGGATGCGGGCCGCCAGCTCGCGGGCAGAGAAGGGCTTCACCACGTAGTCGTCGGCGCCCAGCTCGAGCCCGGCGACGCGGTCGGCCTCGTGGTGCCGGCCGGTCAGCACGATCACCGGCATCGGTCCCTGCCGCCGGATCGCGGTGAGCACGTCGAGGCCGTCGAGGTCGGGCAGGTCGAGGTCGAGCAGCACGAGGTGCGGCGCGCTGGTCCCCACGGCGAGCAGGGCGCTGGCGCCGTCGCGCACCAGGTGGACCGCCATGTCCTCCAGCGCCAGCGCCTCTCGGAGGAAGGTGGAGAGGTCGGGGTCGTCCTCGGCGACGAGGACGCGGATCGGATCGCTCATCGCGCCCTCGGTGTCGGCTCGTCTTGCGATGCCCGGCCCGGCAACCGTGCCGTGAAGGTGGCGCCGCCCCCGGGTGTGGGGGTGTGCAGGAGGTCGCCGCCGTGGGCCCGGGCGATGGTGCGTGACAGGTGGAGCCCGAGGCCGAGGCCGGGTCGGGTCGAGCCCAGTCGGGCGAAGCGCTCGAACAGTTCTCCGCTCCGTTCGGCAGGGATGCCGGGTCCGTGGTCGATCACCGCGATGGAGACGTTCGCCCCGCGCCCCCCGGCCACCTCTTCCACGGTGGCAACGACGTCGACCGGGGTGGTCGGGCCGGTGAACCGCAGGGCGTTGTCGACGAGCGCGCGCACGACGCGTTCCACGCCGCGGGGATCGACCTCGATGACCCGCGGGCCGTCGGGGAGTCGCCAGTCGATCGTGCGGTCGGGATGGAGCGCCTCGAGGTCGCCCGCTACGGCCGCGAGTAGGGCGACGACGTCGACGGGCTCGGGCGAGAACGGCATCCCCCCGGGCCGGGAATCGGCCAGGTCGAGGACGAGCCGACTGGCCTCCGCCGCGTTCCGCTGGATGGCGTCGATGCTGGCAAGCGCGGCGGGATCGTCGGCGAGCCGCGCCGCGAGCAGCTCGGCGTAGCCGCCGATCACCGTGAGCGGCGTGCTCAGCTCGTGGGTGAGCAGCGCCAGCAGCTCGTCGAGCTCGTCACGAGGTGGAGTCGGTTCGTCGGGCATCGGACTGCCTCCACCCTTTCGCAGAACGACCTGGTTGTGTCGGATCGTCCCTACTCGTGCCGGTACTTCGCAAGCGCGAGCCGCCCCACGGCGACGGCAACGACGGCGCCGACCACCGCCGCGAGCGACGGCCGCTGCGGCCCGCTGGCGGTCAGGGCGACCAGGCCGACCCCGGCGAGCAGCAGGTTGCGGACGAGCTCGACCGAGGACACGGGCGCATCGCCGGCCCGACCGAAGCAGTTGCACGGGGCGACCACCCCGTCGCGCACGGCTCGCGCGAGGAAGGTGGTGAACGCGGCGAGCAGGGCGAGGGCGACGGCCGCGCTCCAGCCCGGGAGCACGACGAGGCCGAGGGCGACCACGAGCTCGACCACCGGCAGGGCGGCGGCGAGGCCAGGCGGGAGGCCGAGGGCGCGGAACGACCGCACCGTGCCGGGCCGGTCGCGCAGCTTGCCGACACCGGCGACCGCGAGCACGCCCGCGAGGAAGAGGGCGGCCAGGTACGCCAGCCCTTGCATCAGGTGAGCACCGTCACGCAGGTTCGTCGGGGGTCGGTGGCAGCTCGACGACGGTCGCCCCGCTGCGCCGGCGCCATGCCTCCTCGGCGAGCGACACCACCTCGCGCAGCGGCAGACCGGTGCGCCGGGCCGCGTCGGCTGCGTCGTCGTGCTCGACCTTCACCCGGCCCTCGCCCACCTTCACCCGCACGGTCTGGCCCTGCACCTCGACCGTGTCGGTCGTGCGGGGCGACGGCCAGCGCTGCAGCGTCGAGCCGCGCACGCCGAGCGTGCCGGTCTCGCGGCGGAGCACCTCGCTGAGCGCGCCCGCCAGCGCCGGATCGGCGAGCACGGACACGGTGTGGGCGGGGCGGCCCTTCTTCATCAGGATCGGCGTGAGCCAGGCGTCGTGGGCGCCGGCGGCGAGGAGCGCCTGCACGGCGTGGGCCAGGGTCTCGCCGGTGACGTCGTCGACGTTGCACTCCAGCAACAGCACCGGTTGGCCCGTCGTCGATGCCTTGTCGGCGGTGCCGACCACGACCTGGGTGAGGTTGGGCAGGGCGTCGAGGTCGCGGGTGCCGGCGCCGAAGCCGCTGCTCGTGATCGTCATCGCCGGCATCGGTCCCCACGTCGTGCTCAGGGCGGCGAGGATGCTGGCGCCGGTCGGTGTGGTGAGCTCGACGGGTACGTCGACCCCGTGCGTGGGGGCTCCGGCGAGCAGCTCGACCACCGCCGGCGCCGGGTTGGGCAGCAGGCCGTGCGCGGCCCGGATCATGCCGATGCCGGTTGCGACGGGGCTCGACGTCACCTCGTCGACATCGAGCAGATCGAGGGCGGCGGCCACCCCGACCACGTCGACGATGGCGTCGAGGCTGCCCACCTCGTGGAAGTGGACCTGCTCGAGGTTGCGGCGGTGGAGCCGGGCCTCGACCGTGGCCAGCGCGAGGAAGATCGCGTGCGCCCGTTCGGCGACGCGGGGCGGGAGCTTGGCCTCGTCGAGGAGCGCGGTGATGTGGCCGTACGTGCGCACCACGGTCGAATCGCTCGCGTCGACGACGAGCTGCGTCGCGGCGATGCCGCCGCGCGTGGTCGGTTCGGCCCGCACCGACCAGCCGCTGACGGGCAGCCGTCCGAGGATCTCGCGCACACCGTCGAGGTCGGCGCCCGCGTCGACCAGCGCGCCGAGCGCCATGTCGCCGGCGATGCCGGAGAAGCAGTGGAACCAGGCGATCGTGCGGGTGTCAGTCACGGCGCAACATCCGCATCGCGGCCATCGCCGCCCCGAAGCCGTTGTCGATCCCCACGACCGTGATGCCGGCCGCGCACGAGGCGAGCATGCCGAGCAGGGCGGTCACGCCTTCGAGCCCGGCGCCGTAGCCCGCGCTGGTCGGGACGGCGACAACCGGTCCGGCGGCGATCCCGCCGACGACGCTCGCCAGCGCGCCCTCCATGCCGGCGATCACGACGACGAGGTCGGCGCCCGCGAGCGTGTCGATCTCCGGGAGCAGCCGGTGGATGCCAGCAACACCGACGTCGGTGATGCGGGTCGGGGCGATGCCCTGGGCGGTGAGGGTCGCGGCGCACTCGTCGGCCACGGGCAGGTCGGCGGTGCCGGCGGTGACGACCACGACGTCGACGGGACGGGTCGAGGCGTGCCGCCACGTCGCGGTGGTCCCGGTGACGGTGCCACCCGGCGAGGTCGCGGTCGCCGCGGTGAGCTGCTCCTTCGACGCCCGGGTGAGCACGACGGGCCCGCCCGGCGCGGCGAGCAGCTCGGCCACGATCGCCGCGCACTGCTCGGCGGTCTTGCCCGGGGCGTACACCGCCTCGGCGGTGCCCTGCCGGAGCGAGCGGTGGTGGTCGACCCGGGCGAAGCCGAGATCGGCCCACGGGAGGCGGCGGAGCTGGGCCACGGCGTCGTCGGGCCCGACGGTGCCCGACCGCACCGACTCCAGCAATCGCCTCAGGGCGTCCTCGTCCACCGCCGTATTGTGCTGCGCCATGTCACGCATCGCCTTCCTCGGCCCCCTCGGGACGTTCACCGAGGAAGCGCTGCTGAGCCAGACCGACCTCGCGACGGCCGACCTCGTGCCCGTCCGCTCGATCCCCGAGGTGCTCAGCGTCACCGAGGCCGGTGAGGTCGAGCTGGGGTTCGTGGCCATCGAGAACGCCATCGAGGGCACGGTGACGGCCGCCATCGACGCCCTTGCCTTCGAGCACGAGCTGCTCATCCAGCGCGAGGTCGTCATCCCGGTGCACCAGAACCTCCTGGCTCCTCCCGGCACCGCGCTGGCCGACATCACCGCCGTCATGTCGATCCCGATGGCGACGGCCCAGGTGCGGGGTTGGCTCACCGCCAACCTGCCGGGCGCCGAGGAGATCGCCGCCAACTCCACCGCCGAGGCTGCCCAGCTGGTGGGCGACGGCTCGCATCCGGGGACCGCCGCCATCGCGCCCGCCGTCGCCGCCGAGCTCTACGGGCTCGAGGTGGTCGCCGCCGCGATCGAAGACCACCCGGAGAACGAGACCCGCTTCGTCGTGGTGGCACGCGAGGGCATCCCCGCGCCGACCGGCCACGACAAGACGACGATCGTCTGCTTCCAGCAGGCCGACCGCCCCGGCAGCCTCCTGGCCATCCTCCAGGAGTTCGCCGCCCGGGCCATCAACCTCACCAAGATCGAGTCGCGGCCGACCAAGCAGGGCCTCGGCGACTACTGCTTCGCCATCGACTTCGAGGGCCACGTGGCCGACGAGCTGGTCGCCGACTGCCTGCGCGACCTCCGGGCCAAGGTGGCCGACGTGAAGTTCCTCGGCTCGTACCCCGCCGCCGGCGCCCACGGGGAAGCGGTGCGCCGCGAGGCCGAGGCCACCTGGCGGGAAGCCGACGCCTGGGTGCAGGGCCTCCGCCGCCAGATCGACGGCCGGTAGCGTGTGGCCACCCGGGAGGGGTGGCGGAGTGGACGATCGCACCGCTCTTGAAAAGCGGCGAGGCGCAAGCCTCCGCGGGTTCGAATCCCGCCCCCTCCGCGCTGCTCATCGTCTCGCCGGCCTCGGCGTACGCCCGGTCACGCCGGTTGGGTAACCTCGGCGCCCACCTGGAGAGGTGCGAGAGCGGCCGAATCGGCCTCACTGCTAATGAGGTGACCCTTCACCGGGTCCGAGGGTTCAAATCCCTCCCTCTCCGCCAGTCGCGCTGACGTCCGCGCCGCCCCTCCCGGGCGCAGGATGTTACGAACCAGTTACACCATGGGTAGATTGGCCTAGATCCCCCAGACCGGTCTCGCGCCGCGCCCCCCAACCGCGGGGTGATGGCGACCGGAGCAAGGAGTGCCCCCCACCCATGCCTGGCAATAAACGCGCGCGGCTCCTGGCCGCCACCTCCGCCATCGCGCTGATGCCGCCCAGTGCGGCAGCGCTCCCCTCCCACCACGATCGGCCGGATCCCGCCACGAGAACCGTGCAGCTGGATTCCGCCACCCTGGCCGCAGCCGCGCTGCCGCCGGAGGCGCCGGTTCTGCTGCCTCCGCCCCCTCCCGCCGGCGCGACAACCGCGGCAGCCCCGTCTGTCGTACGGACGGTCCGGGCCGAGCCGACCGACGCCGACTTCGACCGGCTGGCCTCGTGTGAGTCCCACGGTCGCTGGCAGCTCGACTCCGGGAACGGCTTCTACGGCGGTCTGCAGTTCCTGGTGTCCACCTGGCAGTCGCTGGGGGGCATCGGCCGGCCGTCGGACCACCCCCGCGAGGTCCAGATCGCCATCGCCCGCAAGGAGTGGCACCGCAACGGGTGGCGCGCCTGGCCGACCTGCTCGCGCCAGCTCGGCCTGCGGTAGGCGCGAAGACACGGCGTGCCGCCGTGGCTAGCTTCGCGTCGGTGGAACTCTCGAAGCTGTTTGGTCTGCCCGCGCACCCCCTGGTGGTCCATCTCCCCATCGTCTTGGTCCCGCTCGCCGCGCTCGGTGCGCTCGCCATCGCGGTCGTCCCGGCGTGGCGGGCGCGCTTCGGCGTGCTCACCGTGGCGATCGCGACGGTCGCGCTCGTCGGCGTCCAGCTGGCCATGGGCAGCGGTGAGGAGCTGGAGGACCACGTCGACCGGTCGGCGATCCTGCACCGCCACACCGAGCTGGCCGAGAGCCTCCGGCCGATGGTCTTCGTGTTCCTGGTGCTGCTCGTCGCCTTCGTGGTGCTCGACCGACGTCGGCCCGGGTGGCTGTCGCGCCCGTTGCTGATCGGCCTGGCCACCCTCACCGTGTTCAGCGGTGGGGTCTCGACCGTCCGGCTGGTGCAGGTCGGCCACAACGGCGCACGCGCCACCTGGCACGAGACCGACATGAGCAAGCGGCGCGCCGACAACGATCGCGACGGGGACTGAGGGCGCCCTCTGCGGAGGTCGGGGAGGGGCCCGTCACGGGCGTCCTCTACACTGTCCCGGCTTCACCAGCGCTCGTAGCTCAACGGATAGAGCATCTGACTACGGATCAGAAGGTTGGGGGTTCGAATCCCTCCGAGCGCGCTGGAATGCCCTGGTCAGAGCCTTGCAGCTCGTGGCCAGCAGCTCGCCCGAAGGGCGTTTGCTAATCCCTGCTAATCAGCTCGCCGGACTTCTGCGTGTTGTTCGACCGCCTCAGCGCACTTAGGTGCTCAGAGGAGGAGCCATGCGCGGAAGTGTCGTTCGCAGGGGCAAGGGCTGGAGCTACGTCGTCTACCTCGGGCGTGACGCCGAGGGGCGGAAGCGCCAGAAGTGGAAGGGCGGCTTTGCCACCAAGCGGGCCGCAGAGGACGGGTTGACGGAGGTCCTCGAGCGCCTCCGCACGGGCAACTACGTCGACGCCGGTCGCAAGACGGTGGGGGAGTTCCTGGAGGAGTGGCTCGCGGCGTCGGTCGGCTCGCTCCGCCCGTCGACGGCATCGAGCTACGAGCACGTGCTCAAGCGGTGGGTGATCCCCCGCCTCGGCGACGTCCGGCTGTCGCAGCTCGGGCCGATGCACGTGACCCAGCTGCACGAGGCGTTGCTCACCGCAGGACGGAGTGACGGTCGAGGCGGCCTGTCATCGGGGTCGGTCCACTACGCCCACCGGGTCCTGAGTCGGGCCCTGGCCGACGCCGTCCGATGGGGGCTGGTGCCGAGGAACGTCGCCACGCTCGTATCGACCCCCCGTTTGGTGACGCCGGAGATGAAGGTCTGGTCCGCCGCCGACGCCAGGGCGTTCCTCGGAGCCGTCATCGATGACCGCCTCTACGCCATGTGGCTGCTGTTCGTAATGACCGGCATGCGCCGGGGCGAGGCGCTCGGACTCCGTTGGCAGGACGTCGACCTCGCCGCCGGCCGTCTCGCCATCCGTCAGACTCTCGTCGAGGTCGCCTACAAGACCCATTTCTCCGAGCCGAAGACGAAGCGGTCGCGCCGCTCGGTCAGCATCGACGCCGTCACCTGCGCGGTGCTCGCCTGTCATCGGGAGCGTCACCGATCCGAGCGACTCCTCGGTGACGACCACGACCTGGTCTTCACCCAGCTCGACGGGCGGCCGCTCCAACCGCAGAACGTCTCGCAGTCGTTCCTGAACACGATCCGCCGACTCGGGCTCCCGGTCATCCGCCTCCACGACCTGCGGCACACGTCGGCCACGCTCGCCCTCGCCGCCGGCATTCACCCCAAGGTCGTGTCCGAGCGCCTGGGCCACTCGAGTATCGCCATCACGCTCGACACCTACTCGCACGTCGTGCCCGGCATGCAGGAAGCCGCCGCGTCGACGCTCGCCTCACTCGTTCTCGGCGATTGCTGAGCCGAGCAGCCGCTCCAGCTCGGCGAGCAGCACCACCACCCGCCGACCGAACCGAAGGCTCGGCAGCTCGCCCTGCCGAGCGCACTCGTACGCCTTCGCTCGGGAGATGCCGAGCATCGCCGCCGCCTCCTCCACGGAGACGGTCCGCCGGGTGGTCTGCTGTGCGCTGAGGTCCATGCCCTCCTAAGCGCGTGCGAGCGGCGGATCACCACGCAAGAACTTCGAGGGTCGTACCCTCGTGAGTGCGCCCCTCTGGTGTTCGACGAGGTCACCCGGAGAGCTCGAAGCGCCCACCTCGTCCTGACAGCCGCCGCACGCCGGCGGCAAATGAGGTGGCCCGGGCGGTGCGTCAACACCCCCGGGCCTGGGATGGCACCTGCAGGAGGTACCAGCCGTGTGGAAGCGTAGGAGCCGCCTCTCGGGCGGCGGCAAGCCCGTCGTCCAGGCGGAGGCGCTCGAAGTCGTCGATGCCACCGGGCGAGTGATGGCCCGGCTCGGTCCGATCCCAGGAGCAGCGGCTCACGAGGTGGGCACAGGACTCGTCATCTTCGATCCGGCGGGCGTGCCTCGTCTGACTCTCGGGCTGGACTCGTCCGGGCCGTCGCTCCATCTCACGGCCGCCGGCACGGTCCGCGTGTCGATCGCCGTCGTCGATGCCGAGGACGTGTCGACGGCTCTGCTCACCGTTCGCGAGGTCGACGGCTCGGAGGTGTTCGGCATCTCGGTTTGAGGTCCGGTCCTCCAGATCAGAGGTCAGATCGCTCCCACAGGGATTGCACTCTCCGAGCGCCGGGCCTGGCGGACAGCAGCGGACAACCTCAACGCAGCTCCATTGGAGGCTTCTGCGGCTGCCATCACTACCGCACTCGGAGAGTGCAAGCGCTGTGGAGCTGGTCGCTAGTCGGCCCTTGGCTGTCGCGCTGCACGGCTGATCGCCCGACCTGGTTCCGCCGTACACTTTCGGTCGGTCCAGGAGGTCGGATGGCTGAGCTGCTTTACCCAGGGAACGAGGCCGAGAAGGTCTTCACGCTCGCAGCCTCTGGTGAGGTTCGCCTGTTCGGCCCCGAGGTAGCTGTCGTTGGCACGCCGGAGTTCCAACGCCTGGCTGGGATCAAGCAACTTGGAACCTCTCACCTCGTGTTCCGAACCGCGATTCACACAAGGTTCGAGCACTCGCTCGGCACCTTGCACATGGCCGATCACATCCTCCACGCCGCCCCAACCCTGCTCGACGGGTTGGAGGAGGAGGAGCGCCGAGAGGCGCGTCAACTGGCTCGTCTTGGCGGGCTCCTCCACGACCTCCCTCATCTGCCGTTCGGCCACACGCTCGAGGACGAGTTCGGGTTGTTGCCGCGGCACGATGAGGACCCGGCGCGCTGGAAGCGCCTGATGTACGAAGGGCCGCTCCACGAGGTGCTCCTGGACGGCCTCGGGCAGGAGATGTTCGCTGAGCTAGTCCGAGTTCTGACAGCGAAGTCTGAGGCTGACATTGCGGCGCTCAAGTATCCGTTCGTTGCTGACGTAGTCGGCAACACGGTCTGCGCGGACTTGCTCGACTACATCGTGCGTGATCTCCAGGCCTGCGGGATGGCTGTAGCGCTAGGCGACCGGTTCCTGAGCTTCTTCGTGATCACCAAGCGACGACTTGGCGTCGAGACCGACGTCGATAGCCGACGTATGGCGCTTCGGTTGGAGAAGCGCGGCATGCCGCGACCCGACGTCGAGTCCGAGGTGATCCAGCTGCTTACCTACCGCTATGAGCTAGCGGAGCGCGTGTACTTCCATCACGCCAAGAACGCTGCGTCCGTGATGATCGGCAGGGCGGCACAAGAGATGGGCGTGTTCGGCGGCCCGCCGCCGGTGACTGGGGAGGATGCGCGTGCACTCCCCTTGCTCTTCCTCAACGACTCGACGCCCCTAAGTGACGACATGCTCCTGCACGCTCTGGCCAACAGCGTCGTCGCAAAGGCGGTCGGCCTTCCGGTCACGGACTCTCCGGCGAAGCGCGAGCGGGCCGAGCGCCTCGCTCGTGAGGTGCTCAATCGGGACCTTTACAAGCTCGCGTATCTCGGCGTCCACGACGATCTCCAGCATCGGGTTCTGGCCATCACCGACGACTACTCCAAGCCAACCGACCGCCTGGCACTTGAAGATCGGCTCGCCGCGGAACTGGGGTTTGAACCGGGCGACGTTCTGGTTCACATCCCGCGACCGAAGATGATGGTCAAGGCCGCGGCGGTTCGAGTCGAACGGTCCGACGGAACTATCACGACTCTCGAAGGGTGGGACAGGGCCCACTCGAAGCGGGTTGACGCGCTCAATGACGCGCACCTGCGACTTTGGCGGGTCATGGTCTTTGTCCGTCCTGTGGCAGGTGACGCCGAGGCCACCGAGAAGCGTCGGAGACTGGTTGGTGCTGCTGCCGCGGATGTCTTCGGAGCGCCATCCCGATACGTGCCTCGAGGCCAACCCTCGACGCCGCCCGGCTGGCTCGAGTCGGACGTCATCGCCGGGATCTCGCGCCTGCATGCAGAGGTTGCTCGCGAGATCGCTGTGGAGCGGAGTCTCCACGCTGCAGAAGTAGAGGCGGCTGTAAGCCATGCCACGGCAGGTGTTGGGACGTTCAATGCCGGGTCGCTGCTCGACCAGGTCGTCGCTGCGTGGAGCACCGCCCTGCCCGATGGGCCGGCGCTCGCACCGCCTGAAGCTGGCAACGCCCTCGCGCAGATGGAGCTCGGCGAACTGGACGACGCCGGCGACGGCGCTCAGCCCTAGCCGTGCCCGCGTACTCGGCCGACGTCCTTCATCCAGGTTCGTCCCTGCGCGAGGAACTCCGCGAGTTGGCCTGGTCCGTGCGTTTCCCGCGTCCTCATTCTCGGACACGAGCAGACGTAGAGATGGTTGCTCGTCGCCTCGGTATCGAGGTTCGGATCCGAGACCTTGGACCGGTGGAAGGGGTCGCCGTCGGTGACAGCCTTGTGGCGGCGACAGGATCGCCCAGAACTGCGAGAACGCGCTTTGTGCTCGCGCACGAACTGGCGCACGTTCTGATCCAACGCAAGGTCCTGGTGGTACCGACTCAAGTTGAAGAATGGGTCTGCGACTGGTTCGCCCGCGACCTCCTCGCTCCGATTCGCCTCATCGATGCCCACCCTCGACTGGCCGAGGATGAGGTCGGACGTCGCTTCTCCATCCCAACCAATGAGGCGGAGGCTCAGCTCACAGCCTGGGCGGTTATGCGCGGCGTGGGGGCGTCCGGATCAGAGCCAATGGCAACCTTCGGGACTCGACCCCATAGGAACGACGAGCCGCTTACGATGCCCCTCTGTGACGGCTGGCGGAACGCGAAGCCTTACGGCTGACTTCTAAGCCGGCCAACCAGCCGCGGTGAGTTCCGGACAGAGATCCTCTATGAGGAACCGCAGGGTCTCCTCCAGCGGCCAATCGTCATACCGCGGCTCAGTCGGAATGACCCAATGAACCGAGTCACCGACGACAGGTTGGAATACGTTGAGATGCCTGCCCCGCCGCGCCCCGTGGCATTCGACGTCGTAGCGAGCAACACAAACCCCATCGGGAAGTCCCTCGATGGCTGTGTTGGACACCGTGACGCCGATGGAGGACTCGCGGAGACACCCTTCTCCGTTGAGGGGGTCATCCCAATAGCGCCAGGTCCCGTGCAGCGTCCAATCGCCTCGACGGCCGCAGATCTTCACCGGTGCCCGGAATGCCGCTTCCCAGTACACCTCGGTGGAGAGTCGTTGCTGGCCAACTGTCGGATAAATCCATTGCCCCAACGCCGAGAGTGCTTCGCGAGCATGACGCTGCTGGTCTTCCGCTAAGGCCTTGGCGGATGGTCGGTTCACGCGAGACGCCATAGCTCCGCTTTGATTACACCTCGTAGACGGCGACTCGCCCCAAGAGTTGACAGGACGACCTCGTCGAGTTGAGCGCGGGCTGCCCAATACTCATCGGCAGCGAATGAGCCGGAGTGCCGCTGATCGCGCTCAAGCACACGTCGAACCTCAGTTCCTGCTGTGATCACACTCTGTCGACCTTCCGAGTCCAACATCGGCCACGGGACGTCACGCCAATGGTGGGCCATAAGTCGACCTGCGTGGGACCGAGGGTGCGCCAGGCCCTGCAGGAGCCACTGGTAGAACGAGCTATTGAGTAGCGCTTCGCCAAGGAGGACGTCTTCAGGGTCGGCTGGGACGAGTGCGGTGATAACACCCTGTGGCACCATCAGTTCGCCAGACAGATCTGCCGCCGCTGCGGGCTCAGAGAAGAGATTTCGGACCAAGATCTTGGGTCGGCTCAGGTCGTGCAACTGTCCCAATCTGGCGCTCTTTGGAACCCCGCCGACCGATGCGATATAGCGGTCAAGGTCGGGATGTCCGTTAGCCTGTGGAATGACGACTCGGACACCAGTCCGATTGACTCTGAACGGTCGAATGTCTTCTCCACTCACCCAGAGCGGCACGAGCGAACGCGGGATCCGGTAGCCCTTTGTCAGGACATGGTCCTCGTCGGCCTCATATTCGGACGAGGAAAGAAGGAAGAGATGGTCGGCTCCTGTCTGGGTGCCGATGACTGCCTTTGGGACTCCCTCGGATCCCAGTGGCTTGAACGGTACGGAAACCTTTCCTCTCAAGTCGTGGCGCCACCGGAGCGTGAACGGGGCCCAACTGTCGCTGCTTAGGTAGTCCCGGGACGGTCTCCGCGCTACAGCCGTCGCAAGCGCACCGTCCTCCTTCTCGTCGGGAAGGTCGAGGACATCCACGTAGTCCAGGAGGTCGAGCTTGCTCACTAGGTCGTCGCGTAGGCGTAGTGCAACCGGCCGGTCCGCACCCGTGGTCCCGACGAGCACGCCTGCGATATAGGCCAGGGTGCCGTCGAAGACGAGGTTTCGGCCGAAGTCGACGATTCCATGCAGGTGGTCACCGCCGAGAGCCGACCGAGCCGCCGCACTGCTTGGTCCATCGAGCAGCGCTCGAGGAAGGACCAGCCCGCCGCGCCCATCCTCTGACAGGAGTTCGAGCGCCAATTCAGCGAATGCGTAGGCCAGATTTCTCCCGGTGCCCTTGAGAGACGGGAACCGCTTCACCAATACCTCGAGCTCGGTCCGGGTCGAGGCGAGTCGTGGCGCAGCGAAAGGTGGGTTGGTCACGACGATGTCGAACGCGCCTGGGCGAAGGAAGCTCGTTGAAGCCCGTACTGAGCTCAGACTGTCTAGAGCGACGATGTTGTCAGCGAGATTCGGAAGCCGGCTCGAGGACAGGTTCGCTTCCTCCAGCAGCTGAGTCCGGCACAACATCACAGCTGCGAGGTCGGTATCAGCACCAAAGATCGAGGCCGACAGAATCGCCGACCGTTCGACGTCCGTCAGGGAGTGCCCGGCTCGGTCCTCCCAATACTCCAGGAGCAGTCGGTACGCGGCCACGAGGAATGCACCGGAACCGCACGCAGGATCCACGATGCGTGGTTGACCAACCTCTGCCGGACGATGAGCGTCGAGCCATCTTCCGAGGGTTTCGCGGACCAAGAGCCGGGCAATCGGCGCCGGCGTGTAGTAGGCCCCGCGCTGCTTTTGCTGGCTTTGGATCTCCATGCCAGGAAAGAGTCGGCCCACGTCGACACGCGCTGGGGCGAGCCGTAGGTAGCTCTGGTAGAGGCGACCCGCGACTTCATTCGTCGTCACAGAGAAGTCCAGCTGTAGCCGCTCCCACGGTTCGACGAGTTCGCGGATAACGACAGAAAGGGCTCGCTGCGGAACGGCTCCTACGTCGATCAGCCCACCGAACAGCTCTGAGTTGAACTGGCGCGCATACCAACGAAGGTGATCGCCGAGAAAATCTGCGGGGGTGTCGCCCTCCAGCGAGCGAGCGAGGCGACGCCGTGGTGGCAGAGAGAAGCGGTCCTCGTGGAACCGCATGAAGAGAAGTTGGTGGAAGAGTCGCAGAGCGGCTACCTCTCCAGGCCCAGCCCCCCATACCTCGGCATCGGCGACCTGAAGTCGAAACTCGGCGAATGCGCGAGCGAGCATCTCTGGCAGGGGCGGGTGTCGGTCGCCGTCTCTCCCCAAGGCGAGCGTCTCGAACTGATCGCGCGACAGCGAGTCGAGAACCTGAGCGACGCCGGTTGAGTCGTTGGCTGCGACTTCAATCAGAGGACGGTCACCCGGCATGGCGCGCCATGTCCCGGAGTGATGAACGCGGAGGTGTTCGGGGTCCCAGTGGAGCGTTAGGACAGCCTCATGGCTGTAGCCGAGTGATACGGACCGCTGGTCGTCGGCCGCGGGCCGCACGGCTATGAGAACTTGTGGCTGACCCCCAGCCGAGAGCGAGAGCACTGTGGCTCCGTCGGATGTGGCGAGTTCCTGTGGAGTCCATCCGAGCGCGGCTAGTGCGGGCGTGATCTCCTCTGCGCCCAGTCTGGGTCGGCGCAGGAGGTCACGAACAAACGAGGATGCGCTGACCGCCACGTCGCCTCCTCTCACTCACATTGACGATCATGTTGGCCGCCCTGCGAAGGCGGCGAGTGGAGTGCAGGCGGTATCTGGCGGACATTGTTTCTAGCCGCCACGGTAGCCATCCTGACCGCTGCTTCGTTGGACCTGTCGGGGCGGCAGTCAGACAGGGCGCGCCTCCCAGCACGGTGACGACCGATCCTCCTGCCCCGCGGCCGTCAGGCGGCCGCCCCTTCACGTGTTCGAGTTGCTCAACGGCCATCCGGTTGCGGGTTCGATGACACGCTGCAGTCGATCCAACGGGAGCCGGCGGTAGGCGGGCCTCTGTACTGCGCCCCTTGCTAATCCCTTGCTAATCCGCGCCGTGACACGCCAGACCACGTGACGACACGCCAGCAGTAAACTCCCTGGTCACAGCGTTGCAGGTGGACGCAGCGACACACGCCGTAGACGGGCGGAAGCCTCCTACGGATCAGAAGGTTGGGGGTTCGAATCCCTCCGAGCGCGCTTCCCTCGTCTCGCGAATGCGCTGGTCAGCGCGTTGCCGCGACGTCTGACACGAGTCGTTTGACCGCCTAGACGAGGCCGTTCTCGTACGCGAATGCCGTTGCCGCGGCGCGCGACGTCAGGTCGAGCTTGGTGAAGATGTGGCTCAGGTGGCTGGCCACCGTCTTCTCGCTGACGATGAGCTCATCGGCAATGGCCCGGTTGGTCTTGCCCGTGGCCACCAGGCGCAGCACCTCGACTTCGCGGGCGGTGAGACCACCGGGTGTCTCCGTGTCCTCGGCTCCGGAGATGGAGTCGACGCGCGCGAGGTCGGGCACCGCGCCCAGTTGATCGAAGGTGGAGCGGGCGGCGTCCAGCTCCATCGCGGCACCATCGTCGTCACCCACCAGGTGGCACGCCTGGGCCAGAAGCACCCGCGTTCGCGCCGCTTCGTGCGGCGCCTCCAGCTCGCGCCAGATCGTCCACGCCGTGCGCAGTTGCTTCAGCGCGGCACGGCCATCGCCGCAGGCAACGAGTACGGCCCCCGACGCATGTGCAGCCATCGCCTGGACGACCGGCGCGGTCAGGCTCCCGGAGAGCTGCACGAGTTCGTCAGCCGCGGCGCGCGCGCCGTCGATATCTCCCGCAGCGAGCACGATCTCGACGAACGGACCGAGCACACCGATGCGCCCGATCGGGCCCTCCGCCTCGTCGACGACTCGTCGGATCGCCGCGACGGCGGCATCGGTGTTCCCCTGCGCCAGTCGCAGCAACGCCAATCCGGGCTGCGGGTTCCGGCCAAGCTCGTTTGCCTCGCGATACGCGTTCTCGGCGTCGCCGAGCTCACCGCGCAGGCGGTGCAGCTCGGCCCGTAGATACACCGCCGCGCCCATCATCCTCAGCCCGGGGTCGGCCAGCCGGTCGACGGCGCGCTTGAGCTCGTCCAGCGCGTCGGACCATGCCCCTCGGAACTGCATCACTTCGGCGCGATGCACCAAGCAGTGCCCGCGGTACATCACGAGGTCCGGTTGGGAGTCACACCATCGGCTCAACGCGGAGGTCCACTCATGGGTGCGGCGCACGTCGAGCAGCTCGTGGCAACCCTCGATCGCCGTGCAGTAGGAGTCGCCCACGGCGATGGGCGACACCTCCTGGGCGCCGACCGACACCATCGCCTCGTCGAGCAGCGCCACGCCGGCGGCGACCTCGCCCCTGTAGATGAGGCAACGGCCGACGCCGATGCGTGCCAGCGTGCTGATCTCGACGTCGCCGAAGCGGTCGCCGATCTCCACGGCCAGGGTGAATCCGGCGTGGGCCGTCGCACCGTCTCCGCTGAAGATGGCCTTCAGGCCACCGGCGTAGCGAAGGTGGGCGTGCTCGACGCAGTCGAGCCCGGCCTCGTCGAGCAGTCGCTGGGCCCGGTCGACCCAGCCGCCGCCCCGCGCGAGCTCACCGCTGTTGAGCAGTCCGAAGGCGATCCAGAACGCGCATCGCGTCGCTCGGGCGACGTCGCCCCGAGCCGTGTAGGCGTTGTGGGCGGCGGTCCACTCCTCGTACGCCTCCTCGCGCCGACCGCCCAGATACGCCGCGGACGCGAGACGCTCGAGTTCGCCCGGCTCGAACTGCTCGAAGGGCAGACCGTCTCCCACGCGCAGAGTCTTCCTCAGGACCAGAACGCCTCGCTGCCGGCGGGTGCCGTGCAAACCATCCACATCTCGGCAATGCGATCGCCCTCGAACCGGTAGGAGAAGACATTGTGGGTGTCGAGCTTCTGGCCGCGTCGACCGAGCACCGCGTGCTCCCACTCGGTTGCCCACGTGTCATCGGCGCTGATGAGGAGTGCTTCGATCTCCACGTCACCGCCGGTGAGCTCGAAGATCGTGCCGATCACGTCGGTGAAGCCGTCGACGCCGTCATGGTCGCCGACCTTGGGCAGCGGGCCGCGGACATGGAACTGCATGTCGCCGGTGAAGATCGAGGCAAGCGTGTCCTTGTCGCCGTTGATCGCCGCCGCGGTCATTCCCTCGATCACCTTCACGTGCGGGTGGGTCGTGCCGTTCATGTCGCTCGTCCTCCTATGGCTGCCCCTGTGGCGGCCTCGAATCGGACGGTACGGACGAAGACGGCGTCCGCCATCGGGCAAATCGTCGAATTGTCGGATCAAGCCGACGTAGGTACTTCTGCGGACGTCGGTGCCGCAACGGTGGGCGTCGACACGGTCGAGGTCAGCGGAGCGTCGACTCGGACGTTGCCGAGCGGTCAGACTGCGCGTCGTGGGCTTCTACCTCGAGCGCGTGTTGCCGTGGATCACCGATGTCGCGCTGAGCGGCAAGGAGTTCGACAGGCTGCGTGCCAAGGTGTGTGCCGGCCTCTCGGGTGAGGTGTTGGAAGTCGGCTTCGGGTCCGGTCGCAACGTCCCGCACCTTCCGCCGGACGTCGCGCGTCTGCGTGCGGTGGACCCGGCCACGGCTGGGCGTCGGCTCGCGGCCAAGCGCCTTGCCGCGACGTCGGTGCCGGTCGAGTTCGTGGGGCTCGACGGCGAGGCCCTGCCGCTCGAGGACGCGTCGGTCGATCACGTGCTCACGACCTGGACGTTGTGCACGATCCCCGACGTCGACCGAGCGCTCGGCGAGGTGCGTCGGGTGCTGCGGCCGGGTGGCGCGCTTCACTTCGTCGAGCACGGCCTATCACCGGACGCGACCGTGGCGCGCTGGCAGAAGCGTCTGAACCCGGTCCAGAACCTGGTGTTCGGCGGCTGCCACCTGAACCGTCCGATCGACACGCTCCTCGAGCGGGCCGGCTTGGTGGTGTCGCCGCTGGAGACCTTCTACGCACGGGGCCCCAAGCCGTTCGCCTATCTCTTCGAGGGTGTGGCCACCAAGATCTGACGAACCTCTTCGGGCTTTATCAAGTCTTCAAACGAATGCTTGACAAATGCGGATCGCAGTGATGACGATGTTCCGAGGGGTGGCCGAACCACCCGGACCGAAGGAGAACACGATGGCTGCAGACGACAAGGTCGTCATTGGACTCACCCACGCCGACGACGACGCCGAGAGCGTGCTGATCTCGTACCTGCTCGGCGTCGAAGCACTGCGCGCCGGCAAGGAGGCGCTCATGTGGTTGACCAAGGACGGCGTCAAGGTCGCGACGGATGGCTTCGCCGAGACGGTCGACGTGCCGAACGCTCCCTCGATCTCCGACCTCCACGCCGAGTACGTCGAGAAGGGCGGACGGTTCTTCGCGTGTCCCGTCTGCGTGAAGGTCCGAGGAATGGAAGACGCCATCTGGACCAAGGGCGCCGAGGTCAAGGGTGCGCCCTCGCTCTACGAGTTCACCGCGGGCGGCGCGCTCGTCTTCAACTACTGAGGTCCCAGCCATGACCAACGTGGACGTCGAGACACTTCGCGACAAGGTCAAGGCGATGTACCGCGCCGTCGCGGACGACCCGCACGGCACCTTTCACTTCGAGATGGGGCGTCGTCTCGCCGCTCGGTTGGGCTATCCCGAGAGCGATCTCGATCGCGTTCCCGCCGAGGCGCTGGAGTCGTTCGCCGGGGTCGGCTACCACCTGGGCATCGCCGAGCTCGCGGCCGGTGACCGGGTCGTCGATCTGGGAAGCGGGTCCGGCTTCGACGCCTTCGTCGCTGCGGGGCGAGTCGGGCAACGCGGTGAGGTCGTCGGCGTCGACATGACCGAGGAGCAACTCGGGAAGGCGCGACGTCTCGCGGCGCGGGACGGGTACGAGCGCGTCCGCTTCGAAGCGGGCTACATCGAGATCGCACCCGTCGCCGACGGCTGGGCCGACGTCGTCATCAGCAACGGGGTGATCAACCTCTGCAACGACAAGGCGGCGGTGTTCCGAGAGGCGGCGCGGATCTTGCGGCCCGGAGGCCGACTGGCGATCTCCGACATCGTGACCGAGCAACCCCTGACCGAGGCGATCGTGTGCGATGTCAACCTGTGGGCGTCCTGCATCGGCGGTGCAATGCAACAGGACGCCTATCGCCAGGCGATCGAGCGCGCGGGACTCGAGGTGCAGCTGGTGCAGGCGAACCCGGCCTACGAGTTCATCTCCGAGTCGGCACAGGGCGCGACCGACACCTTCGGCGTGAGGAGCATCAGCCTCCTCGCCGTCAAGTCCTGACCCATGGGTGACCGGGCCGCCAAGGACGCGCTGTTCGAAGGCCTTGCCGAAGTCGCCAAAGCACTGGCGAGCGGCCGCCGAGCCGAGATCGTCGACCTGCTCGCCCAGGGGGAGCGTCCCGTTGACGAGATCGCCAACGAGCTCGACCAGACCGTCGCCAACACATCGCATCACCTGCGGGCGATGGCTCGCGCCGGGCTCCTCACCACCCGCCGGGACGGCACCCGCATCTACTACGCGCTGGCGGGTGAGCGGGTGGCCGAGCTGTGGTCGGCGCTGCGGGACGTGGCAATCGACCATGTCGCTGGCCTCGATCGCCTCGTCGGCGCGTACCTCGGCGACCGCGAGGGCATCGAGGTCATCGATCGGCAGGAACTTGCCGATCGCCTGAAGCGCGGCGAGGTGCTCGTCCTCGACGTCCGCCCGGGAGCGGAGTACGCCTCGGGCCACATCGCCGGTGCCCGGTCGGTCCCGATCAGCCAGCTGCGCCGGCACCTGCGCGCACTGCCCAAGGACGCCGAGGTCGTTGCGTACTGCCGAGGCCCGTACTGCGTCTACGCCGACGACGCCGTACGAGAACTGAACCGCAAGGGCTTCACTGCCCGGCGCCTGATCGACGGATACCCCGAATGGAAGCGAGCCGGCCTCCCGACCGCGGCCGGAACAGCAGCAAGCTGACCAACTCACCGAGGCGAAGCCACCATGTCCAGGTCGCCCGCGGGTCGAGGCGCTACTGGTAGCGCAGGGCCTCGGCGGGATAGAGCCGGGTCGCGCGAGCGCTGGCGCCCAGGGTGGTGAGGACCGCGGCGACGATGACGGCGGTGATGATCGCGGCGAGGTTCAGCCACGGGACGCCGAACGTCACGCCGACGTAGCCGGCCTGGGTGCGGACGTCGGCGATCACGTTG
>Ga0075365_10000081_pt1 | contig 27845 bp, 24 predicted proteins | sample EndMetdeltDD1765_FD_71387 | JGI IMG/M metagenome (GOLD analysis project Ga0075365, IMG submission 71387) | Populus endosphere microbial communities from Tennessee, USA - Endosphere MetaG P. deltoides DD176-5 | ecosystem: Host-associated > Plants > Roots > Endosphere | place: USA: Tennessee... | reverse complement strand
TTCCATCTCCCCACTCTTGCTCTGGCAAAGACACCAACAGCAAGTATCCGAGTCTCGCCAGTTATTCTTACTGTTCCACTCTCACCAGGAAAAACACTTACCCAAGAAGTCACCGTAGAAAATCTTACTGCAAAGCCAATGCCGCTCAAAGCAACCCTTAATGACTTTACCTCAACAGGCGAAGAAGGCGGATATATGTTTGAGGAAACAAAGACAAGCCCCTTACTTGCATGGACGAAGCTCAATGAAACGAATTTCATCCTCACCCCCAAAGAAAAGAAAAAGATAATGGTTACCATTAAAACCCCACAACGTATCCCGCTCGGCGGCTACTATGGCATGCTGTTTTTACAACCGATTACTACCAATGATCCAACAACAACACAAATACAATCTAAGGTCGGTATTCTGTTGCTTGCCAATATCGGTGTCCCAGACCCAAAAGCCAAAAAAGCTGAAGTCATGACCTTCACAACAGACTTATTACCAATAAACAATACCTTACCACTCCTCCTGCGAGTTAAGAATATTTCGCTCCACTTCTTCACAGCCAAGCCAATCTTGACCATCTCGCCTGTACTAAAACTCGCACAAAAAGAAGAGCTACCCATCTATCTTGAAGAAAAGATTATCTTCCAACAAAAAATCCGCCGCTGGGAACAAGACCTTTCGTTGCCAAACCTCAAACCTAATATCTATAAGGCACAAATGAACGTATCAACCGGCAATGGCCAATACGTCACCGCCGAAAAATACTTCATCATCTTCCCCTTTGCCAAAGCAGGCATAACAGGGCTAATCTTTCTTTTTGTCCTCTTCCTCCTCATAAAAAGAAAACGCTTAAAGAAAACCCTCCAAGCCCTCCTCTCTCCGCACAAATAGAGAGCGGAGTGGTAGGCGCATTTCTTCAGTACAAATGATACCGAAGCCATGATTATAACTGTATGCGGGCCAAATCATTACCCCGAATGTTTACTAACAAATCCAAAGGTGGTACTGAAGAAATGCGTCTAACACGAAGCCAAAGTTAAAGCAAAATTAAAAATCCCTTGACACATATGGTTCAGTATATTATCGTAGTAATATGAGTACTGTCCGAATAGCTCGTTTGTCCACAAAATTAAAATCGCTTCTCGCGATTTGCTTAATTGTCCTCGTATCCCTCCCTCCTGTCGTCAACTTATATGTAAAGAAAGCCAATGCTGGAAGCCTCAGCAGTTATAAATTACAAATCAATAACTCCCAAGCTGCTGCAAGTGGTGTCACTTATAGTTTCAATTGGTCAACATCAGCGACCACTTCCATTAAACAAATTGATATCCAAGTTTGCACCACTGCTTCGGGTGCTTGTTCCGCTCCTGCAGGATTTGCTTCAGGGACACCAACACTTGCCAGTGACAATATTGCTGGAACAGGAAGAACAGTAACGGCACCAACGGCTAATGCTTTTAGAGTCGTGGTAACGACACCAGGATCCCAAGCAACACAGGCAATGTTTCTTAACTTTACCGGAGTAACCAACCCTTCCACCGTCAATACAACCTATTATGTCCGCGCAACGACATACTCTGACACTGGATCAACAACAATTGATGGAACAACGACTGCCGCTTTTGCTATCTTGGATACCACTTCAATCGCTGTCTCAGCTACCGTTGATCCAAACCTTACCTTTAGTGTCGCTGGGGTTTCAAGCGGTGGAACAGCAAACAGTGCAACAACAACCGTTACTTCAACCGCAAACACAATTCCTTTTGGCGCCTTAACTGCTGGAACGCCAGCAATTGCAGCACATGATCTGACAGTAAGCACCAATGCTGGCAGTGGTTACACAATAACTGCTTCTAACTCTGCAACAACACAAGCAGGATTCCCTCCTTTAACGTCCGGAGCAATCAACAATATTGACACCTTTACCGGAACCAACGCAAGTCCGGCTACATGGAGCGCACCAGGTGGTTCTTCCGCTAATACCAACACTGGTTTCTTTGGCTACACAACAGAAGACACAACACTTTGCACCGGTACAGCTGGGAGATTCGGTAGCAATAAATGGGCGGGATCTACGACTGCTGGACAAGAACTCGTTTGTAATGCGGCAGGCATTAGTAGTGAAACAACCCGTGTTGGCTGGCAAGTACAAGTCAATTCACTCCAACCCGCTGGCTCTTATACTGGCAGTGTCATCTTAGTCGCGACACCGACATACTGAGGATTCATAATTTATGAATCAGGAAGATGCATGACTCCTGTCCCCCTGATTCTTAGTTTTGAATTCCTGATTCAATGAGAAAAAAATCATTACTTTTTATAAGCATACTCGCGCTCCTTACTGCCGGTACTACGTTATTCTTTCGTACATGGGTAACCGCTCAAAGCGAAGGACAGGGACTAGAAGTCTCTCCTCCATCACAAGAGATTACCGTTGATCCAGGTAAAACATCAACCGTTAAAGCCAAGCTTCGCAACAAAGGACAAGCAGCTCTCCCAATTGAGGTTCATGTCGAAGATTTCACCGCCAAAGGTAATGACGGACAAATTGCCTTGACAGCTGACAGTCCATACAGCATTGCTTCCTGGGCAAGTATTTCGCCAAAAACCTTTACATTAGACCCAGGAGCAGAACAAGAAGTAACAGCAACAATTAAAGTGCCAGCAAAGGCGGCTGGTGGACACTTTGGTTCTTTTGTCTTTGGTGTCAAACCAGATAAGCAAAAAGGTAACGCCGCATCAGTCTCACAAGAGATCGCATCACTCTTTCTTGTCAGAGTTTCAGGACCCGTCAATGAGAAATTAACAATTAAAGATTTCAGCGCTCCAGATTATGCTGAGTTTGGACCAGTACCTTTTCATATTACTTTTGCCAACAGCGGCAATGTCCATGTTAAGACATACGGATTGATTAATGTCACTGATATGTTTGGGAAAAAGGTCGCTGATATTGTCGTCCCGGGTGAAAATGTTTTCCCAAATGCAGAACGCGTCGTTAACGCATCTCTTGATAAACAATTTCTTATTGGTCCATACACCGCTACAGCATTAATGTATTATGGGTCAGAAGCAACCCAAAGCCTTACCAGTACGACTACCTTTGTCGTCTTTCCTACTCGGATAGCATTAGGTGTCACCTTCCTCCTCTTCGTTCTCTTCTTAATGCGCAAACGCTTTAAGAAAGCAGGCAAAGCATTATTTGGAAAATGAGTTTATTTTTACATCATATACTTTTGAGAGCGACAATTACTGTTCCGTCTCAAAAAACTCTTGACAATGCATCAAATATTCACAGAACACCACGTGTTATAAGCTAAGAGTATGGTAGGCAAAATTTTTATTATTACGATTGTTTTTGGTCTTGGATTTTTGACTCATGCACTCTTCTTTCCTGATGTGCTTACCAATGGTATCGCGGATGTTAAACAAATTGCATTGCCCAATACGTCTCCAACAACTGCGATTGGCACCAATGAACCGTTGATGACAACTGTCATCTTTGACGGAAAACATTTTAGCAGAAACAATATAACTGTTCCCTTCTCTCGCTACCTCAAGATAGAAAATCAAAGCAAGGAGACATTGATGTCGCTTACCGCAAATACTCCCCTGCTTACCACACCACGAGGATATGGATACGGCGAAGCGCTGCAAGTTCGTATGGATAAAAAAGGACAATTCATCGTCGCCGATAAAAACAATCCGCAAGAAAAATTAGTAATAACCGTAAAATAGAATCCTCTATAATAAGCATCAGATGACATTTACTAATGTACACAAACTCTATGCGAGCAACTTTCTGACCGGACTTGTCTTTTGGTACGGTATTGAAAAGTTATTTATGCAAAGCATTGGGATCAATGCCTTTGGTGTCGGAATGGTTACGGCAACGATCATTATCTTTATCGTACTCTTTGATATTCCGGCAGGATTACTCGCCGACAAATGGAGTCGCAAAGGGATGCTGGTTATTTCTGCGGTATCTTTGGCTGTTTGTTCATTCATTTTGGGAAACAGCACTGGATTGCCAATGTATATGATCGGTGTTCTCTTTTACGGACTTTATGTCGTAGGAACAAACGGCACATATGGAGCAATGATGTATGACACGCTTCATGAAGAAGGCCGGGCAGAACTTTACAGTAAGATTTATGGCAGAGCATACGGTTTGTTTTTAGTTGGCGCGGGTGTTGCAAATATTGCAAGCGGCTTTTTGGCACACTACTTTTCTTACAGTTTCACCTTTTATCTCACAGGGATTTCCTGCTTATTGGACCTCTTAGTAATTTTGACAATCCATGAACCAACCTTTCATAAGACGCTTGGTAAAGAAAGATTTCTTCACCAACTTGGCACGGCAGCCTTGACGATAACGAAGCTAAAGCTTTTGCGTGCCTTAACGATTGTCATGGTGCTACTCGCTGTTGCCGAGCTCTTTAAATTAGATTTTGGACAACTCTACATGGTGCGATACATCCCAACACCGCAAGCTATCGGAATCTTATGGGCGCTTTATGCATTTGTGATGGCATTTGGAAGTTTTATTGCCCATCGATTGAGGACACGATTGAACATCTTGATCATTGGAGCATCTCTCCCCTATGTTCTGATGTCATTCATTGATAACGCATTTAGCTTAGTCCTGTTTATGATTCAAGTGGTGGCTGCTGCTGCATTAATTAATCAAATAGAAACTCGCATTCAAGAAAACACACCATCGTCAGTGAGGACTTCTGTTCTGTCGGTCGTATCAACAATTGGCAGAATCATCACCATACCCGCCAGCTTTTTGTTGGGTTGGCTCATTCGAGATTACAACGCATTATGGGCAGTGCGGTTTATTGCTTTGGTCCTCGTCATTATGCTGCTTTATTGGCTTTGGATTAGCAGAAGTATTCCAAAAGCTAATGAGCCCGAAGTCGCATAGTCGCCAACATCCTGCTTGTCTCCTTTCATTCCCTTCTGTATGCTAAAAAGAGTATGCGTTTTTCTTCTCTGTCTAAACTAATTCCGTTACTGCTTATTGGCGTACTTTTTGCTAGCACTGTCTCCCCTTTGTTTGCTCAAAGCCCCCAAAGCTTATCTGTTTCAGCAATCGTTCCGCCAACAAACCCCAATGATTTCCAATTTGATTTTGAAGCCGAGGATACCACTACCGCCAATCCGCCAAATAAAATTCTCTCCTACAAAATTACTTACGGTGCAAAAGCAATCGTCGGGACGACAACGAATACAACACTTGTCGTTCATTGGGATCAAGCCCTTGGACCCAATGGTGGACAACTTGTCGAGTATGTTATGGGGAGTGCAACAAGTGGTTATGGAAATACACCGCCGATTGTTGATTTTATGAACAAGACACTCACCTGGACAATCCCTGCTTTACCGGCTGGAACAACTGATCAAACCGTTCAGTTTAAACTTAAAACGACCAGTAATTATCCCGTCGAAGAATCCGTAAACTTTTCTCTTCGTGCAACAATGGCAAACCAATATGTCAGCATTCCTGATAAGATAATCACGCAAACATATCAGTATGTCACTCCTCCACCAACGGCAGAAATACCAGCCGAACCAACGACAATTGTCACAACTGCACCCGCTCAAACGTCACACTCGGAAACCAATCCAACAACAATACCGAATGCTCCGACAATACCTCCTAGCACGTCATCAAATCCTCCACAACAAACGATACAAGCACCTCCCCAGCAAGTCATCACTGACGTCTCTTTTACCACAATCTCGCAAGATAAAACGAGCCTCCGTATCACCACCAAAAAACCAGCAAAGTTGCTGATTAAATTTGGGAGATCTCCCCGTACGCTTTCTGAATCGATAACAAGCAATCGAACAACAGAGACCAATTCACTCAGCATCGATGACTTACTTCCTGCAACGACGTACTATGCGCAAATTATCACGACCGATCAAGAAGGAAAAATAACAAACTCTGAAATCTTTAGTTTCCGGACAGCTGACGTTTCATCTACTCCAAAGAGTGAAGACAACATTGCTGTCTTAACAAGTGACGGTGTCATTTTACTTTCAGGGAACAAAAATGGGCAGAACAAATTCCCCACCGCATTATTAACCATGAATACTCCTTATGAATTTACCTACACACTGAAAAATAAACTTGCGCTCAAATCGATAAATGCGGTTGTTCGAAATAAAGTTTTGGGATTCAATTCGCTTGCTCATGCACAAGAGCAAACTTCGGTTACGATTCCGATGAAAGAGAAAGAACCATTTGTCTATGTTGCTGGATTAAAAACAGCAATCCCAGGAGACTTCGAGGTGTTTGTTAGAATCACTGATACGCACGGGAATATCAGTGAACAAAAGATTGGTGATATGAAAGTCATGTCCTATCTCTCCGTCTTTGATAAGACAAACAAACAGCCTTTGAGAGATGCCAGAGTTTCCCTCTCTTTTTATGATAGCACCACGAGAAAGTATCAACTACTTACTTCTGAGTTATTTAAAAGAATCGTTAACCCTAGCTATACCAATAGCAACGGACAAATATCTGTCCTTCTTCCTCGCGGAAAATATAAAGCTACAATCAGTGCATTTGGCTACGATGAAAAAACTGTTGATTTCACTATTGGACCAAATCCAGGAGAAGAATTTCCTCAGATTTATTTACAAAAAAATCAGACAAGTGTGATTAATTTTATCCGTTACTATCAAACTTCGATCACTGATTTCTTTATCAACGTTACCAGATTTCTCAACTCCCTTTCTCTTTCCCTCCGATTCTTTAATCTGATTGCATTTACGGTCATTGGTAGCTTTGTCTTGATTAGCTTTTTGTTATTTACCATTCGGACACATATTCGTTTTACGCATATCCCAGCATTCTTTTTCCATAACCTCGAACAGCTGTTTCAAAAAACCACCGCTACCTATATTTATGGCGTGGTGTTTGATGAGAACAAACAGCCGGTAACAAAAGCATGGATCGAATGTATTGATAACGAGACAGGAAACGTCGTCGAACAATTGACGACCAACAAACTTGGTAAGTTCTACTTCCGCAATAACAAAGGTCATTCGCTAAAGATTATTATCACCAAAGATGGTCATATGCCAAGTACTGTTTTCCTGAATCCATCGGTAGAATTACCTGAGCACGGTGTACAAATAACATTACAAACAGGAGAACAACATCACCAATCAGCTATTAAGGGAGTCCTTGCCGAACAAGCTAAAAATATCGCAGGCCTCTTTTTCGAATTTATGCTTATCTTCTCACTACTCCTTGAAGCCTTCTTCTTCACCCTCTTCACCTTCACCTCAACCTTTCCCTTCTTTGCCTTATCATTGTTTAATCTTCTCTTGTGGGTCTTCTTTATGAGAGAACGCTTTGAACAGAAGTTTATGCGGTAAGATGTCGAAGAGACACTGAGCTTGTCGAAGTGTGGACCGGAAGAGATTCGAACTCTCAACCCCCTCAATGTCGAAGATCCTGTGGACCCAAGGGGATTCGAACCCCTGACCTCTTCTATGCCATAGAAGCGCTCTACCAACTGAGCTATGAGCCCTAAAATTACCACAGGGCCATGGAGGTACGCTACCATTGCGCCACCGGCCCATTTATTTATTTGGAAACATGTCTTACATGTGGACCTACCGAGAATCGGACTCGGGACTATACAATGCGAATGTATTGGTATGCCACTTACCTACAGGCCCAATGATGACCATTATATCGCAAGATAAAACCAATAACCATTACTGAATATACCCAAGAGGATCGACCGTTCCACCGTTTCTTCTAATTTCAAAATGCAGATGAGGTCCGGTTGTTCTTCCAGTCATACCGATCCATCCAACGATTGTTCTTCCCCCAACAACCGATTGACCGACAGAAACGTTTGCGCCACTCATATGAGCATAGTGCGAGACAACGCCGTTACCATTGCTGATATAGACATTGTTTCCATATCCTCCATCGTACGTCCCAAGATGTACTTCAGTGACAGTCCCATTATGTGCAGAAACAATTGGGGTCCCAATTGGTGAAGTAATATCAAGACCTGGATGATACCAGCTAAAGTTCTGACTAATTTCTCCATGAATTGGATAGGTAAACCCACCAGACGAAACAGCAATTGGTCCTTGAGCAATGTAGACCTGTCGTTTAATAAACGGCTGTTCAGATGGCTTAATACCATCAGGAACGATCAAGGTTTGGCCAGCAACGACGGAAAAGGTTTCAGGGTTGGTAAATTCATTAAAAGGGAAATCAACAATCTTCTGAGCATCAGTATCAAATTTCTTGGCAATCGTATGAATGGTTTCTCCTTCTTCAACCGTATGAGCAATACCGGTTACTGGCAGAATCTTAATCTCTTCTCCAATACTGAGATCATCTTCTTTCATATCATTTGACCAACGGATCGTATCTTGTGAAATACCAAACTTCTTAGCAATGGTGTCAATCGTATCTCCTTTTTCAACAACATAGGTTATGACCTTATCACGAGGCTTCTTTGAAATTTCTGTCTGAAAGACTTCCTCACCGACTAAGATTGATTGTTTTTCATTTGAGGAAGCATTGAGATCAAGCGCTGATGCTTTGGAGATAAAGATTGGGAATGTGTCAGCAAGCACTGGTGCAATCAGCACACCGACTAACAAAACCCCCATGGTTGTGAGATGCAGAAATGGCCGATTATATCGACCCCGTTTCATGATAAAGAACTTGACCAACCGGTTTTTATTCTTCTCAAACCCAGAGGAAAAACCCATTACTTTCCTTCGAAGGTAATAGCCGAAAAACTCAAAAAAATCTTTGCCTTCTTGCGAGACCTTTTTGAAGAATGCACTGATAGGATTAGCAGGACGTTTATTCATAATCTCAGGCGCGTTTATTGACACGCAAAGCAGGTAGTCAAGTGCTAAGTCTAGCTAATTTCCCTATGGATGTCAAACTCACCAGGTCCACTTAGCAGAGGTTCTATAAAAATGCTGTCTCAAGATAAGTGAAGGTAAAATTAGGATTTGCCGAGGGCTTCGAGGAATTCTTCGTTGTTCTCTGTTTTGCCAAGTTTTTCAATAAAGATGCTGGTTCGCTCGTCATTGCCAAGCATTTCCATCATTCGATGCATGGTTACCATCTTCTTGTAGGTATTCTCAGAAAGGATACGCTCTTCTCCACGAGTACTTGATTTGTCGATACTGATTGCTGGATAAATGCGGCGTTCGGCAAGCGCACGAGACAGATGCAATTCCATGTTTCCTGTTCCTTTAAATTCTTCGTAGATAAGATCATCCATACGTGAACCGGTTTCAACTAAAGCGGTACCAATAATTGTCAGACTTCCACCTTCTTGGCAATTTCGAGCTGCACCAAAGAAACGTTTTGCTGGATGCAGAGCTGCTGGATCAAATCCTCCTGAAAGTGTTCGACCACTTGGTTCAACAGATAAATTGTATGAGCGAGCGAGTCTGGTAATTGAATCAAGCAAGATGATAACGTCTTTGCCAAGTTCTACCAAGCGCTTTGCGCGTTCAAGTGCAATTTCAGCAACACGAGTTTGATGCCCAGGTGATTCGTCAAAGTTAGAAGCAACGACTTCTCCTCGGACGGACATACTAATGTCTGTCACTTCTTCAGGTCGTTCGCCAATAAGCGCTGCCATCAAATGAACGTCAGGGAAATTTGCTGAAATACCAGCAGCAATCTCTTTCAAGATTGTTGTTTTTCCAGCCTTTGGAGGAGACACAATCATACCTCTCTGACCAAATCCAATTGGTGCGACCAAATCAATCACTCTTGTTGATAGCGGTGTTTTTCCAGCTGAAAGGATAACTTGTTTGTTTGGATAGATAGGAGTCAAATCGTCAAAGTATGGTCGCTTTAAGGATTCTTCTGCCGAGACTTCGTTTACGTTTTCTACTTTTAATAACCCATAATATCGTTCTGTATCCTTTGGTGGACGAGCAAGTCCTTCAACCAAATCACCACCACGAAGCATAAAGCGTCGAATTTGTGATTGAGAGATATAGATGTCACGAGCTGAAGGAATAAACTTAGGTCTCAAAAATCCATGACCTTCTGGTTGGATATCAAGAAACCCTTTGACTGTTTCTGTTGGGCCTGATTGTACTTGTTGGTTTTGATTCTGGTTTTGGTTTTGTCCACGATGATAATGAGAACTCGAACCATTGTTATTACTATAGTGACTGGTATTGTTTTCTCGAGGTGCAGGCGCATCTTGTTGAGAAGAACTAGAACTACCAATATGAATTCTGCGAGGTGCTGGAGCGGCTTCTTCTTGTGCTGGTGCAGCCGATCGTCCAGGTTCACTCACGACAGTTATTGGCTCTGAAGCCTTGGCGTGTTTTTCTTCAGCACCAATACTCACTGGTTCTGAGATTTCTTCTGATGTCGATTTTTTTGCGACTGGTTTACCAACGAGGTCCTGGACAGAGGCCGATTGGGCTGATGTTTTTTTAATTGCCATAAAGATTGTTTTGTTTAGAAAGATTCAATGTTAGTTCGATCGCATGGGTATAGAAAAGATTCCTGCGAAGCAATGTGTTATGCCATTACACCACACTTTCTGCTTTTTGTCAATAATAGAATTTAGACCAAGGTAGGAATAGCAAAGTTACCAAGCCCCTGCCCCGTAAAGAATGACAGAACAAAACTGACAATAAAGAATGCTAAGAAAGCAATAACAAGACCAACGATTGCAGCGATGATACTTGAGCGAGCTGCTTGCACTTTGGCTTGATCTCCACCCGACATTGTCCATCGAACACCACCCCAGACGAGGAAGAAAAGAGCAACGACAACAGCAAGGATAAGAAGAATGGTAATAACACCTTGCACCATCCCACCTGCTTTTTCAGGTTTGAGATTACATAAACCAGCAAACTGTCCTGGAGGGCAAATCCCTGCGGCATAGGTAAGTTTGGCTGAAAGAAGATATCCTCCACTTACTAAGAGAGCAAACAATGATTGAGATATTCTCTTCACCTTTCTATCATAGTAATGTGCAAAACCTTCTGTCAAGACGAGAAAGGTTCATTGACAATGAACTATAACTCATGGTATCTTCTGGAACAAAGAATCTATGTTTAAATTAATCGCAACATTACTAATACTACTAGGTTTGTTTACTGCACCACTTGCTGCTGCGCAGACAACCACGAACCAACAGTGCCAACCTATTTATGGTGGTGGCGAAACATGTTCACAAGCCGAAACGTTTTCCGTTAATCTCCAAATCAAGAATCCACAAACAAGTCAGTATGTTGAAAATCTTACTGCGGCAAATCCAAATCACACGCCCAACCAAACAGTGATGTACAAGCTCATCATAAAAAACGTAACAAAGGACGCTCTTTCGAAAGGAACTGTGACGATTGTCTTCCCACAAGATGTTACGTATGTTTCGGGTACAGGTACGTTTGACCAAAAGAATCGCAAACTTACCTTCCCCATCGATAAACTTAATGGAACGGAAACAAAAGTCTTTTTTATCACCGGCAAAGTCGTCACCAAACCACAAAAAAATAATCTCTGTACTTTTACGCAAGCACTTGGGACGTTTGCTAATAAAACCAGTCAAGATAACACGCAGTTTTGTATCGGCACCACCACGGCGCCCAAACCAGCAGCTCGGATACAACAAGCAACCAAAGGCGGACTTGCTATTTATCCCCCATCAACGACAAAACAGACACCAGAAACAGGCCCAGAAGCACTTGCATTGATTGGCTTAATCCCAACAGGGGCACTGGGAGTTTGGTTACGTCGTAAACGTTGATGAACAATATTCTATTTCTTCTTCTTATTTAAGTCATCTGCTTCCTTTGCTAATCGTTTCTGTTCTGCTATCCACTCAAATGCTTCCTTTCTTAATTTTTCCTCTTGCGCTTCTTTAGCTTTTTTTTCAGCTTCAGCTTGTTGTGCTGCTTGTTTTGCTGCTAGCACCGCTGCTTTTCTTTCCTCTGCTAGTCTTTTTTCTACTGCACGTGAACGATGGTGTCCAGCCATCACTGAGATAACAACACCAAGGAGCATAACCTCGTGTGCTACCCATAACTGGGAAAAAATCGGCCGTTCTTGTGGTAACTTTCTTACCCGATCTGTCCCTTCAGGAGTTTGTCTTTCTCTGATTACTTCGTGCATAATCAGGAATTATATCACTTCACCGCTTTCATATACCTCATCCGTGAGTTGGTAATTACCTTTTCCCTATTCTGCGTCATGTTGCGCGGCAAGGGTAAGGTGTAGCACAAGAATGGTGATTGGGTGATGCTATCGATTGCCAATTTGATAATCGCTTGGTAATTGCCCAGCGCCAAGAGATCTTCTTCTTTAAATCGCTCACGAAACTCCTTGGCCATAAAGGTCGCATCTTGTGCACCGACGAGGAAGGAAAACATCGTGCCAGCATTCCCAAAGATTGCACCTCTGACATCTTCTGGAATTTGTGAGATGTACTGATTGGCAAGGATGAGGTTTAAGCGATACTTTCTCGCCTCTGATAAGATTTTGATGAAACTCGTCGTCGCGAAATTCTGGAACTCATCAACATAGAGATAAAAATCTCGTCGATCTTTCTCGGCAATCGTAACCCGATTCATGGCCGCCAATTGAATCTTGGTAATAAACATCGCTCCCAACAACGCCGAGTTATCTTCCCCCAGCTTGCCTTGAGAGAGATTGAGCAGCAAGATCTTGCCCTCATTCATCATCTTCTCTAAATCAATCGTCGACTTAGGATTTTGTAAAATATTTCGGATGAAACGGCTTGAGATAAATTGGCCGACTTTATTCAAGATTGGTGAAATCGATTCCGCCTTTAATCGTGCTGGCATCTGAGCAAACTCACCTTCCCAATAATTCTTCAGAACAGGATCTTTAATTTGCTCCAATACTTTTTTGCGAAATTGATCATTGGTTAAGAGCTCTGGAATCATGAGCATCGTTGGATTTGGCAAGAGTAGCAGTGTCAGTAACGTATTGCGAAGAATATATTCAAGACGTGGTCCCCACGAGTTGCCGTAAAGTTTATGGAAGATGGCAATGATGCCTGACGTCACCAACTCACGCTGGTATTCATCAGTAACTTCCAGCGGATTTAATTGAAAGGTGTGCGCCAAATCCGAAGGATCAAGATAGACAATATCATTCACCCGGTATGACGGTACGTAATCAAGAATCGTTTCACACAAATCTCCATGCGGATCGACGATACAAAGCCCTTTACGATTACGCATATCATTGATGGCGAGATTGGCAATCAGCGTAGACTTACCACTGCCAGTCTTTCCAATAATATACATATGCTTACGGCGATCAACGTCTTTAATCCCAAAGGTGCTCATCCGATTCTTGTATTCAGACCTGGCAAAGAAGTTTATCCGAGCATTCTCTGTCTCGTCAGAAGTGGAGATTGGCAATGTCTCCGGTGGTTCTGACAAGATTGTTTTATGCCAGGAGATGTTATGGATTTTGGCTAATTTCTCAGCCGGAAAATGAAACAGTGTCGCGATCTCTTGGAGGTTTAAAATTTGCTTGGGCATGAAGTAGCGACTTCGATTGAGCATCGAGGTGATTAATCGTTTTCTCTGCCACAAGAAGACTCTTCGGAAAATCAAACTGTTGCCGGAAGGATTATTGAAAGCCGCAAAGCTATTGGCAACTTCACGGATAAGATGCTTACTACGCATTTCGCTTGACGAATTAACCGCAATTCTAATGGCTGTTTTGAACCCATTGACACTGATCTTCTGTTGAATTGCCTTGGCATACGGATTGGCATGTTCACTCCCCAGCGCGTCTTTCTGTTTGCTACTGGCAGCGCTTTCGCCTTTTCTCTGCCAAGTATTGCTCACCGGCACCATCAACATCTGGATTGCGATTGTGTCTCCGGGAAGTGTCTTGGATAAAAAACCAAGAAGCGACGTGAGTGGATCGACTTCTTTAAAATCCGCATACGTACGAAGTGGATACAGCTGGCCGTGAATCAGTTTCATCTGACCAACAGCAAGTGTGGATTCTTCTTGGAGAAGACTTGGTAGATAGTCCTTGGATTTCGTAAGCAATGCTTTGGGATATTCGGCGATCAATTGGCTTTCAACAAACGCTTGATAGTCAGCTGGCACCGAGACATAAAAGTGAATCGTCTGGTCGATCACGGCAAGTTCAAAACTGAGGGGAATCCCCCGCCCCCAAAATGGCACATGCAAACGCTTAAGTGTACTCAAGCTTGCCAAGAATTGCACCATCGCCTCTGGCGTTTCTTCTCCAGTGCGGGACGTCCTGACATCAAGAAGCACTCGATCGCTATTTGCACTATCAAGAAACTGTAGCATGATTTAATCATAGCAAAATTATCATAAGTATTCTCTCTTCTCTTATTTTAATAAAGTTTTAAGCACAACTATAGACCTCACACCTGAGCCTATCTCAAATTGACTTTGCAGCTCTTCAGTGGTACTATAAGTTCAATATTTCTCAGCAACCTGAGAATATTAGCTCTTTAACAAAAGGCATACAAAATTGTGTCTAGAAGAGTAATTTCTTTCTGACTCAGACTTTTATTTCTTCATAAGAAGACAAGCATACTTTTCTTCTTTTGCAGAAACACAAGAAAGGAGGTTTACTTGGGATTTTTATCCCATCGATAAGAAAGAACTACAACAGACCACACAGATCCCCACCAACGTATCCCCAATGAAGGACGCCAATGAACGGCGACAAGCCCGACGAAGACAAAGGGAACGAAGATCCGCAACAACTCGGCGATCACATCACCGAAGCAAGTCAGAATGGCAAAAAGCCAGAAGCGGACAAGTAACTCCAGCTGACTAAATCCCTCCAAAAACTTCCCTGTCCCCGAGACAGAAAGGAGGAATGATGGACGACGACTAATCTTACACACTATCTCGCAAGAGATAACGTGAGAACGGATGTCCAAAGAGCTGAGTAAAATCAGACCCGCCTACGAGATGACTCACACGTGTAGTCGTCTTTACCGGCACTCCTTATCAACCCACTCACAGAAAGGGGAACGCTCATGACCAACAAGTACGTCGTCATCGGTGGAATCGCCATCACGGCCATCGCCATCGTCGCCGTCGTCGTCGTCTTGCGTCGCAACAGCGACCAGAGCGAGTCGGAGTGATCCAACAGAGCTGAGGTAACTCAGTTCCCAACGAGGTGCGAGGTTCTCGGAAACGAGAAAGCTGGCAACAGCGTTCTCAGAAGACATCACAGATGTTCTTCACCGAGACCTCGCATCTCTTCGTCCTATCCCTGTTAAACCCATGGGTAGAAAGGAGGTAACTCCCCCATGAACGTAAAGAAGCTCGCGATCATTCTTGGTATCGGACTTTTCCTTCTCATCCTGAAGAACCCCGATGCTGCTGCGAAGGTCGTGCATGCAATCACAGGTGGTCTCGAAACAGCTGGTGACAGCATCTCGCGATTCATCGATGCTCTCTGATCAACTCTGGAGACGGCTAGATTTCCTGCAGGATTCTAACTGTCTTCGATGACGCCCCATTCCCTACCGCAGCGGGTAACCTCACAGAATAATGGAGCATTATTACGCAGCCAGCGTTTTATGCAACAGGACTTCTGTGAGGCCCCCCTGTGTAACAAGGAATTAATCTGTTACTACAGGTTAAAGTATGAGGTTTGTGTTCTATAGCTTTACTAGACAAGAGGGACTTTTTTCCTTCCATTATCTCGTACCACCGCGGTACACAACTGATGAAGGGAGCGAAATACGTCGCTTTTATAATTGATGATCAAACCGGTCTCGAATATTTCCACACTGCGTGGTCGTTTATTCTCCGTTTTTGAGATTCTTTTTTTTGTATGCCCTTTTCTTGATCCCAGCAGCTCACGCTGATAGGATGAAGCGAAGCTTTTTGAAGCCAGGATTTGACAAACAATTTTTCGTATGATAAGGTTTACCTCTTCTGTCCATCCCGCTAAGCGGGATAGAGATCAGCTTAGCTGATCCACGCACAAACTGTTCTGTATTTCTGCTGTTAGTATAAATCTAACTTTTATCTTTTTTAAGAATAATGCCTATGCAATTAAAAGAATACGTCGTATCAGTTCTGTTGCCTGTCCATAATGCAGCGCAATTTCTGCCGGAATGCCTCGAAAGCCTCCAGAAGCAAACGCATGGTGATATCCAAATTATCGCTATTGATGATCACTCAAAAGATGATTCTTTTGCAATCCTAAAAAGAGCGAAGAAACAATTCAAAGGGCTTGAAGTGTATAGAAATAAAAAACGCTACGGACTCGCTGTTTGTTACAACCGAGCTCTCAAACTTTCTCGAGGAAGATTTGTCGCTTTTATGAATCCATCAGATATCAACGGACTGAATCGATTTAAACGCCAAGTCACATTCCTTCTTAAGAATCCAAAGACCGTTGCTGTTGGGACCCAATACACGAGTATTACGGCTGAGAACAAGAAGCTTGTGCGTAGTAATCTCCCTGAAGGCAATGAAGAAATCTATGACAATTTACTCTCAATTTCCTCCCTCCACCCAGAGACAGTCATGATCAATCGACATCTCTTACCAAAAGATCTCCTCCACTTTAAATCTCCGAAGTATCCTTTTGTGTTTACTGAGGTCTTTGTGAAGCTCTTCAAATACGGCAAAGTTGCCAATATCGCCCATTCATTATATTTCCACCGTGAAGGGGTCAAACGTGGAAGAAAATACTCTAAGATAAAACGTGTGACATCAACAATGAAACTCTGGCTTACCTCTCGAGCAAATCATGACTACAGGCCGTCTTTGCGATCTGTTTTCCCTCAATTAGTCAAAAACTAAATTCTCCGCGAATCTTCGTGGCAACACGAACCACCCCTGTCATAAACTTATCAAATTCTTGATCTACTTCCTCCCATGTTGCATTTCTTCCTTCCCGATGGCGAGTGTTAAAATCAACAAGTCCTAAGGTATTCACGTAGGCATCGGCATACCCCCCTCCCGCTCCAGATAATACACCATGGGTATACTCTTCGTAATCCTTCACTAGAGCTAACCGTCTTTGCGGTGAAACTGATGATCCAGCAACGACAAACGAAAGTAAATCCATATACGAGAAACCCGCGGAGAAATAATCCATTCTTTTCGTGCCATCATAGGAGCCTCTTGCAAAATCAAAACCAAATTCACTCAAATCTCCAACTTTCTCCCCTGGAAGCAGTAATTCTTTTTCTGACACCTCACCTCTCTCAAGCCGTCTGCGCCAAGCCAATTCGTATTTACTTGTCGTTGTAAAAAGGCTCTGTGCTTCTTGTGGAAATAAGGCATTATTTCCTAAATGAGGCGAGCCATAATCATGATCTTCATAATCTTCAGGCGTATCTTTGGGGTCGTTCACCTTACTCATAATTGGACCCTTTTTACCTTCAGCATGTTGTTTAACCCAAAAGATATTGTTGGCTGGATTATTTGTCCCTTCTTCTGGAAAAGGAGGGGTTACGAGTGTAGCAATCCGAATATCTTCCCCAGAGAGAACAGTCTCACTAAGTTTTTTATGAATAAGTCCCACAGTAGTAAGTGTCGTCCATTCGAGAGTAACTTCATCTTCACTCCCGGATACAGGAACCAATCGAATCCCATAGAGACTTGCTAACCATGTTTTGCGCCGATCAACAATAACTTCGCTCTCTCCCATCCTATTAAATGAACCCAATCCAAAGATCTCTTTGTTCACGGCTCGCTTTTTCCCTTGCCAAAGATCCGGGGAAGCAAAATGTTCAGCCATCATTTTATCCACCATAGTTAATTGAGGAGCTGTTTTTTCTCTCTCTAGATGCCTGCTGATACCCCAAAAATCCTGCTCAATCATTGTTGTTATTCTACCCAGTGGACAAATTAATTTCAAATATGAAGACATCCCCATCTTCTCCTCAAGTTATCCACATTTTTGTTGATAAAAAATTTATATTGATATAACAATCTAAATTTACCTATTAATACTCTAGGTTCTATTGTTTTTGGCACTTACTATATTATAGGTTGACATGCTTTGATAGATATGCTACTATCTGCCTGCTTATGAAGTCACTGGCTGAATTATTGAAATTGAAGAGAGAAGAGCAACCAAAGACGCTTGCTGATTATCAACGAGAGTTATTGGTGAAGTTAGGTGGACAACAATTTAAGAGGTTAAAAGATATGGGAATTAGTATCCCAGTCGCACTTGGATAAGCAAATTTAAAACAAAAAAAAGAGCATCGCTTTCGTTACTCTGATGATAAGTTCGCGGTACGATAAGCAATGCTCTTAGGGTAAACGGCATTTAGTCCTTCAGGCAGGAATAAAACTAAGTGCCACGTACGAAGATACAGGATTGATAAATTCTTGTCAAGAAAAAATGACGAGGCCAAAACTGAATCTTTTCATTGACAATTCAAGACATTTCATGATTGCCTTTCAGGCATAAACCTGTTTGTAGGTTTGTATGGAGATACGGTTATTGGGCAGGTAACCGTATTTCCATAGAGATTTATAGACAGGTGATCTGTATAACTTTAGACAGATCACAGTTTGCGCTAGCAAAGCTGTAAGACAGCATGCGTAGATTAGATTTTTTTCGCAAAGAGGATTCTCCCAGTAGCAGTCTGAATAACTCGAGCAACGACGACATCAACTAATTTCCCTATTGCATCAGCGCCTTCTTCAACTACGATCATCGTTCCATCATCTAAATAACCAACGCCTTGCGTCTGGTCTTTGCCTTGATGAGAGACTTTAATATGCAAAGCATCTCCAGGAACGGCGATAATTTTAAGACACAGGGCCAAGGCATTCATGTTGATCGCGGTGACGTTCTCAATTGTCGCTTTCTTTTCCAAATTATAATCACAGGTAATAACTTTCCCTTTATGATCTTTGGCAATCTTGATAAGTCGCTCATCAACTTCTTTATATTTCTTATAGAGATTATCTTCTTCCTCTGAAATGATATGGATCTTCAATTGCTTCGTCTTCTTAAGCTTCTCAAGGCCTTCCAGCCCCTTTCTTCCTCGCTCTCGCTTTACCATCACTTGTGAATCTGCCAGATGCTTTAATTCCATAAGAATACTTGGGGTAATCACAATGACACCATTGAGCAGTCCCAGATAGATGACATCAAAAATACGGCCATCAATAATTGCTGAGGTATCAAGAAAGATTGCATGCTCTATTTTCTTGGGCTTCTTTGACTTAGCTTTCCTTCGTTGTCTAATCAGCACGCCCGGGAAACGAGTCATGAGGGACTTTGAAACTTCATCAGCAAGAGAGCTAATGAGGTTGGGAGAAAAACCCGCAGCCTTTTTTTCTTCAGGCTTCTCCTCAACTTTTTGTTTTACTTCTTCTTTTTTGTCTTCTTTTTTATCCATAGGTTAACTTTTTTTAAATGCTCCGATTACATCTCGCAGTGATCGTTGTGTCTTCGGGGTAATGACGTTTTTAAAACCCAACTTCTGAGCTTCTTTAACTCGCTTCTCAATTCCAGGAACGTTTCGTAGTTCTCCAAGCAATCCAACTTCAGCAATACCAACCGTTTTGCTCATCGGGACATTACGTAGGCTCGAGTATACTGCAAGGCATATCCCCAGGTCAATTCCAGGATCTGCTAATTTAAGCCCACCCGCGACATTCACAAATACATCCATCGTCTCAACCGGAAGTTGACAATGTTTTTGCAGGACGGCAAGCAATAATTCGACACGTCGTGGATCAATCCCTGAGACAACTCTGCGAGGCATTGGAAGCTTTGAGGAGATAACCAATGCTTGTAACTCCACGAGGAATGCTCGTGAGCCCTCTAATGTCGAGACAAGGACACTGCCCGGAACATCAGCTCGATCATTTGAGAGAAAGAGCTGTTCGGGGTTGGTAACTTCTTGCATCCCATCTTCTTCCATCAAAAAGATTCCAACTTCATCAACCGGCCCAAACCGATTTTTGAGACTTCGCAAAATTCTCGTCTTGGCAAATTTTTCTCCTTCCAAAATAAAACCGTATCGACCATGTGAGACAACACCATCGGTCCGGCAACCATTCCTTCTTTCGTAACATGACCAACAATGACAACAGGAATGTTTGTTTGCTTGGCAATACGAACAAATTGCAGTGCACCGTAACGCACCTGACCAACCGAACCAGACAAGCCTGATACATTTTGTGACTCAATGGTTTGGATGGAATCAATGATTACGAGTTCTGGTTTGATTTCCTCGATTTGCTTAACTATAAGATCTGTATTCGTCAATGAAATTAACAGTAAATTCTCTTGAGTAGCTATAGGCCCCTTCTTTTGAGGCTGTTTTGCGTCAATTCGTAATGCCCGCATTTTGATTTGCTCGACTGATTCTTCTCCACTGACATACAAGACTTTCTTTCCTTCTCGTGCAAGTGAGAGACAGAGTTGTAACAGCAGTGTCGATTTTCCGACCCCCGGATCCCCTGCCATTAGTAACGCACCACCTTGTACGATTCCCCCACCCAAAACTGTATTCAGTTCTTCATATTCTGTTTGAATTCTCAGCGTTTTTGAGTAGACAATTTCTTTAAGAGTTTGGGCTTTTACGGTAGAAGAGCCGAGGGTAATTCCATTACTCGTTTCGACAGGAGCACTAACATTGCGGATTTCTTTTAAGCTGTTCCATGTCCCACATTCAGGACATTTACCAAACCAGGAAGGAGTATCGTAACCGCATTCTTGACAGACAAAACTAGTCGTTGATTTTATCTTCTTCATATCTTTATTATACGCCAAGAGCAGAAACGAATGAAAATCGAGGAACAATGCGTAATCGTTTATCGATACCCAATTGGTTTTTCAAGAAGTACAGGAACGAGGACAATGCGGTGTCTCTTTTTATCATGCTCAGACACAGTAGCAGTGATTGATTGTCCTTCTTTAAAGGTAACCGTTGGAGGAATCTTTTCTTTTCGGATAATACCTTCAACTTCATCTGATAACGTCACAGTTACGCCAGCATCTTCAACCTTAGCAACAGTCCCGGTAACCTTTTTTTCAAGAGGAAATTGAGCAATAAGATCTTCAAATGGATCTTGTGTTAATCGTTTAATTGAGAAGTTTACTTTTCTGGTCTCAGGATCAAATCTCGTGATCGCAGCTTCAATCTTTTGTCCTGCACTAAACATACTGCCAAGATCATTGACCTTATCCCAAGCAACTTCTGAGATATGGATAAACCCTTCAACACCCTCTTTAGCTGCTGTAGGGAAAGAAACAAATAATCCAAATGGCGTTGTATTAAGAACAGTCACTTCAACCTTTTGTCCAGGCTTAAATTCTTTGGTTACCTTTGCAAAGTCCTCTTCTGAGAGTGCTGATTTTTGTGAGAAGATAATTTTGTTATCTTTACGATTCAACTCAAGCACAGATGCCTTTACTTTTTGTCCTGTAGTGACCTCTTGTGATGTGTGTGATTGTGGAAGGAAACCAGAGATACCAAAGTCAGTTGCGACTAAGTAGCCTGCTTTTGTGGTATCGGTTACTTTTACTTCGATCTGATCTTTACTTTTTTGTAATGCTTCAAGCTTGGTCCATGACAGATTACCAAGATATCTTCGGAGTGACACAACTGGCTGTCCACTCTCTGATTCAGGATTTAAGACATTGACCTCAACGGTATCACCCAATTTAAACATCGAGAGAATCATCCGAACGATTGATTTTTCTCGTTCAAGCACAAGTGCATCTGTTTTTGCACCAATATTAACATTGATTTCATTTAAAGAAAGTTTCGTGAGTTTTCCTTTTACGGACTCACCTTTTTTAATCGTCACGACTTTATTTTTATTTGCCGCAAGAAGAAGCGCCATTGCGCTTTGTGGTTTAGTAGTTGAAGTATTTGTTGCCATTCATCATTTTACCTTTCAAAAAGATAACGTAAGTATATCACTATCACTGCCTACCTGCAAGGTGAAGATTAAGGGATGGAGTCATCTTACTGTACACATACCGATATCATCATCAGCCGGAAACAGATAATCTAAGAAAGGAGTTATTCCGTTTTGCATTCTCATATGAACGTGTCTTCCACTGTCATAGAGTGAACTTGTTCTCTCATAAGTCTCACGATCTAATGAAGCATTATGCAATATTTGAAACGCATAGTTAACCCATATCACTTCGAGAGCTGTTCGAGCTCTTACATCGATCGCTGTTGCTCCTTTATTTTTTAAATATGCAGCATATTTTGGTAATTCTTGTTGTTGCTGCTCCCATGTCTTACTTTTTGTACCCTCTAAAATAGTATTGCTTGATAATGCCCACCCCAAGGTGATTTGATTAGGGTCTGACATATAAGGCTCATCAATGCCATGAAGTTCAGCACCAAAAAGATGCATAAAGCTTCCAACAGTTAATTGTTCCTCAACACCCAATTCTCCAATGTATAATTGTGGATGAAGTACCAACGATTCACCTCGTTCTTTTGCAATTTCTAAATCTCTTTCTGTATAAGGAATTGGTGGCACAGGATCGATAAGAAAGTTAATATCCTTCCCTCTCCTCTTAAGAGCCGCTTCGACGGCCTTCACAGCTTCTACACCAAGAAAATTCCTTCCAAGAAGCTCGCGTGCTTTTTCTTCAATCGTCGGTGCAGTTTTTCTTTCAAGAACAGCAGCGAATAAGGATCGTGTTGATTCCTCAGCAGCCAATCGAGTCCGCCGTGCTGTTCGTTTTTCTTCCAAACCAGTAAGAGCCGACTCATAGCTTGTCTTAAGGATTTCACTATTGCCTCCTGGTTCATTAGAGGTGACCAGGGAATAATGAGGACTATGGATTGAACTTACTAAAGCTTCTGGGGAGTCAATTTCAAGCTCTTTAGTATCAGAACGATAAGCCCCTGCTACTCGTGAATCGTCAGGGACATCCACAACAAAAACTTTCCCATCATCCTTTAAGAGGATCAGTTTTCGGGTTGTTTCATTTACAGTCTCGTTTTCCTCAAAAGGGACAGGAAGAACATATCCCACAACACTACCATCACCTTTAAGAACAAATGCTTTCCCCAACCGCTCTTCGGCTAATGCATCAATCGCTGTCGCCATTTCGGTCTTTATTCGTTCATCTGCTTCAGCTAATGCCTTGCTGTCTGCTTCCTGTGGGACGACAGCGTGGAGTAGTTCAATCGTCTCTTGCTGACTGGCGCGATGCTGATCGATAAGTTCCTCCATGATAATCAGCGCAGTCTTAAATTCTTTTTTATGAGAACGATTTGTATTGGTAATGACATTTTCTCTTACAGCTCTTCTGTCATAGGTCAACACGAATTCACCTGCTTCTTCAGCCGTATCAAAACTAGTATTTTCTTGCGTTGCTGCTATCCTTGAAAAAGGATATTGCCTATTAAGGCCTTCACTTTCAGCTGTTCTTAATTGCATAATTCCGTTATTCATGCAAATAAGGTCAGTCACCGGATCAAGTGGAACGACGTGACCAATTCTTTCTAACACTCCGTTATTAGAAAACGTTATTGGATATCCAATACGTAGTACGTGTAGCTGATCAAGCACTGGAGAAATATCAACCTTCGGATATAACCGCTCTTTTCGAGGCTTACCAAAACGTTCTCGCAAAGATCTGTGTCCTTCTCTTTCCATGAGCGCATTATACTATAAGACAATCACGCGGTCAATTTACTCTGATTATTTCTCAAAAGAAATGTCATATTGTGGGCTCTGACAGGTTTTACTTCTCTTTCCCAAAGAGGAGATGAAATCATACCATTTTTTTCTTTTTGTTTCGTTTTTTTAGCTTTTTTTTCACGTCTCTCAGCTGCTTCTTCTCTTTCAATTTGCGCAAGTGTACCATCTGCTCGGGCTTTCTTAAGTATCAAACGGATAAGTCCAGCATGCGCTTTATCAGTTAATGCTTGTTGATATTTACGATAAATATCTCCTTTGGGCTTCTGACATAATGACGTGGCTCGAAAATCTGATGTTAAGTCATAAACGAAAAGTAACACTCTTAAGCGAGAAACTTTCCCTTTTCGTAAGTATGAAGCGTATTCATGATAATAAGTCGCAAAAACTTGTTGTCTAATAGCAGTAGGATTTAAATCTGCCATGAGTTCCTTTGTCATGTCCTCCATTTGCTTTTTTCTTTCTTCTGGATCTTCAATATGTGCTGTGGCTTTCCGTGCCCGATACTGCGCAGCTCTTCCCGCAAAGTTTTCATCTTGTAAGACACCAAGTGGATTAAACATGACCTTCACCTCTCGCCGAATCGCTGCCCCAATTTCAGCCCGGAGGTGCGCACGATTAGCCGCTTTCATTGCTCTTTTTTGTGCAACATCATTTTTAAAGACTGCTTCACCAAGCGGTTGTTTATACCCACCGACTTCCGTTGGTCCAGCCAAAGAAGTATTTTTGCCCATTTCAAAACAAGTAATTGGCCTCGCTAGTGATAGTACGCTTTCCATAATATTTCCTTCCTGTGTTCAGTACTATACCAATCCGGCACGTTTTTTTCTTGATATTGTCCTTATATTATCTTTTTAGAAGGCTTTTATTTCCAATAAAAAACCGCCCCTAACTGGCGGTTTTGTTCCACGGTAAGCAACGCATAACTTTATCCTTTTACAGAAACTCCTTTGAGCCATTGTTCTCTGTCTTTATCATAGGTGTAGCGTGATGGAGCACTTTTATCTGTCAAATTATAGTGTGCATAAGCAAATCGTGTCTTGTTTGCCGCCAAAGTTGGATTCTTAAGATAATTGAGAAAGCCTTCACTATGAAAAGAGCCTTCAAACATGGGAACCACAGCATTCTCAGGGATTTCTGAACCGATCTCGTGAAGCGCTTCTGTTAATCGCAATGACGATGATGCATCTCGCCAATCAATATAATTCCATCGCCATGGGTCTGCACTTTCTTTGCTATCTCCTACCCAAGAAGCAATATTATATGCAGCAGCAGCATATCCTGCCGTTCGCAAAGCGTTTCGTCGAGACACGAGTGGTTTTTTACGCGCTCTTCGCCATAACTGTGCTAGATCTGTTACTACCAACGCCGGGAGAATAACCCCATCAAGCACGGCATCAGGCACCTGTGAAAGACCATAATCTGCTTCAGGATTCACAACAAGGATATCTTTCCCCTCTTCAGCACAAATGCTGGCAATTCCCGCAAAAAAATTTCGAGTATATTCTTCATATATTTGAGGAGGATATTTTTTTGAGAGATGATTACTCACACGTTTTTTATTTTTTCCTTTTACAGGATGTGCGATTTCTTGTATTGCTGGACTAAATGCCTCAAGCACAATAAAAGGAGAATGAGAAGCTTTAATCCGTTTTCGAATATCTACTTCGTGTTCTGCAAAAACAGATGGTATATGAGAAACTCCAACCAAATCTACCATTTTTCCACTTACTTCAACGGGGTTATGAGGAACGTAGCTATCCTTTGCTTCACCAAGCTCGCGCTCTGCATTTTTAATATCGCTTTCTACCGCAGCTGTTAATCCTATAGAGAATGCAACAGATGCCCCAAGAGCAACACCACCAAACCGCAATGAATCGGCAAAAAAGCCTCTTCGTGGCTTAACGTTGCCTTTTGGAATCCCCTCACTATGACTATAACCCGTATATTTTTCACTCACGGTGAGAATTATAGCATATTATAGGACTTTATCAAAGCGATACAAAGTCCTATTAGATTATGATTGGGCCAACTGTTATGCCTAATCACCAAAAAACCGCCCTTACTGGCGGTTTTGTTGGATAAAATTTTCTATGCCCCTTGATAGGAAAAATATCCTGGTGATGACCTATTGTCCCACAAAAAATGCAGTATCGTAGGCGCTAACACGTTTCACTTCTCTGTTCGGAATGGGAAAAGGTGGGACCATGTCGCTCGAATCACCAGAAAATTTTTCCTATCAAAGAGTGATTAACTCCTTAATAAGTGAAGAGAACGTCTAAAAAATGTACCAATCGACCATTAGTAAGGGTAAGCTTAACACATTACTGCGCTTCTACTGCCCTCCTATCAACCTAGTAGTCTTCTAGGGGTCTTTCGTCCTTGCGGACATCGAAATCTAATCTTGGAGGCGGCTTCCCACTTAGATGCTTTCAGCGGTTATCCGTTGGGAATCTAGCTACCCGGCGGTGCCCACTTTCATGGAACAACCGGCACACCAGGGATTCCCTCATCCCAGTCCTCTCGTACTAGGGACGAATCTCCTCAAATTTCAAACGGGTATACAGGATAGAGACCGAACTGTCTTACGACGTTCTGAACCCAGCTCGCGTACCGCTTTAACCGGCGAACAGCCGGACCCTTGGGACCTTCTCCAGCCCCAGGATGCGATGAGCCGACATCGCTGTCGATCACTTGTTACCAAGTGTTTTGACTATACCTTCATCCTTTATCGCTAAAGGAGCTAGTCGTATTATAAAAGTCATAAATTTGCTTGGAACCAACCAAACAGAAACTTCTATCTCTCGCCTAAGGCGAGAAGTCGATACAGAATCCATCAAAGATGAACCCCTCGGTATTGACCAGTATGTGTTCATGACACTGGCGTCCACCGATTTGAACTAGTATTTTTTATTCAGCGCACTCTCTAAATGCGTTTGTGAATAATCAGACTTTAGAGATTACTCTCTAGGCGCCCCAATGTTTAGTTAAGGTGCCAAACCGCATCGTCGCTGTGGACGCTTGGATGCGATCAGCCTGTTATCCCCGGGGTAGCTTTTATCCGTTAAGCTGTGTGAATACCACTATCCATCACAGGATCACTATGACCTACTTTCGTACCTGCTCGACGTGTAAGTCTCGCAGTCAAGCTGGCTTTTGCCATTATGCTATCACTCTGATTTCCATCCAGAGCTAGCCAACCATTGTACGGCTCCGTTGCGTTGTAGGAGCCTACCTCCCCAGTAAAACTGCCCACCAGACACTGTCCCCCGCCCGTATTTTTATGCGGGTCGGAGTTATGCTCACTCATTCCAAAGAGAGGTCTTTCATTGTTGACGAATCTCCCTCCTATTACTAAACAATTAGAGTAAGCTTGCAAATGTCAAGCTACAGTAAAGCTCCCGGGGTCTTTTTGTCCATGTATACCTAGGCCGCGTCTTCACAGCCATCTCAATTTCGCCGGGTAAATGATTAAGACAGTTACTTGGTCGTTCTACCTTTCGTGCGGGTCGGAACTTGCCCGACAAGGAACTTCGCTACCATAGAACAGTTATAGTTACTGCTGCCGTTTACTGGAGCTTTGAAAACAAGCTCATCTCTTGCGAGAATCACTCACCATCATTGACTTACCAGCACTGGGCAGGTGTCAGCCCCTATACGTTGCCTTTCGGCTTTGCAGGGACCTGTGTTTTAGATAAACAGTCGCCAAGTAAACTTTTGTTGTAGCCATGTTCATACTTGCGTATGAAATGGCGAGGCATCTCCCATAGGTTACGCCTAGCTTTTTTGCCGAGTTCCTTAATCATCTGTCTCCCGATCACCTTAGTCTACTCGACCTACCCACCTGTGTCGGTTTGCGGTACGGAAAAACATGCATTTTGACAACCTTGCGGTGTCCTAGTGAGGCTTTTCTGGGAAACTGAAAGGGATCAAATTATCCCCTATTGCTAGGGAACTCTCATTCATAACTCGATTAAACGCGATAACGGATTTGCCAATTATCACTGTCTCGTTATTTAGACCCGCCTTAACGGGCTTGAACCTTCCGACTCCGTCACCCCCTTAGAATACACATATTCTGTAGTTGAATGTTAACAACTTGTCCATCGGGCTAATCCCCTTTAACGAGGAATACCCTTAGGGCCGACTCACCCTCCGCTGATGTACAT
>Ga0075365_10000080_pt1 | contig 27892 bp, 30 predicted proteins | sample EndMetdeltDD1765_FD_71387 | JGI IMG/M metagenome (GOLD analysis project Ga0075365, IMG submission 71387) | Populus endosphere microbial communities from Tennessee, USA - Endosphere MetaG P. deltoides DD176-5 | ecosystem: Host-associated > Plants > Roots > Endosphere | place: USA: Tennessee... | reverse complement strand
CCTTTATAGATCGTACGCGAATCAGCACAGATAATCTCGCCGTCGTATTGGTGCGCCAGTTCAATTGCAAGTGACGTCTTTCCGCTCGCAGTGGGTCCCACGACAACAATCAGTGGCAACTCCTTTATAGCTCCGGCTGCCATCGCCGCTCCTTGAAATCATCAACAATAAAGTCGGTGCAGGTCACCCCCTCAGCCTCTAGAAGTTGCTGCTGCACCTTCCGGCCGCCCGTAAACGCCGAAGCAAGCCCTCCAAACCGATTCACAAGGCGGTGCCACGGCAGTTCGGACGGACCGTAGTGCGCGATTCCGCCTACGATGCGTGATGCATTTGCATGACCTGCCAGACCCGCCAAGTCACCATATGTTGTAACTTTACCTACAGGGACTTGTGCCATGAGGTCGTACACTTTATCGCGAAATGCGGAGTCTGACATCCAAATCTACCTCTACAAATGTTGTAAATAATCAGACAACTTATCAAGCGCCACTTTTTCTTCACCCGTCTGCGTTCGCACACTTACTTCGCGCATTTCCTTATCTTTAGGACCCACAATCAACTGCACCGGGATCTTCCAGGTAGTTGCTTCACGAATCTTTTTGCCGAGTGATTCGTTTCGATCATCACGAGTAAATCGAACTTCGTTATACTTCACCGGCTTCATAAGCACCGTATCACCAAGTACTTTTTCGACTTCCTCAACATAATCAATCACCGTGTCGTTAATCGTCAGGATACGCACCTGCTCTGGCGCGGCCCAGAGTGGGAACCAGCCACCTGTGTGTTCGATGAAAATACTCATAAAGCGCTCGATCGAGCCGAGTAACGCACAGTGAATCATGATAGGACGCTTCTTGCTGCCATCTTCAGCGGTGTATTCCAGCTGAAAACGTTCCGGCTGGGCGTAGTCGAGTTGAACAGTTGCAAGCTGCGTTTTTCGCCCAAGCGCATCAGTTGCCATAAAGTCCATCTTTGGACCATAGATAGCCGCCTCGCCAATGCCGATTTCGTATTCCAAGTCAAACTTTTCGGCTAGCGATTGTATCGCGCCCTGTGCACTTTCCCATACAGCCGGGTCGCCAAGGTAGTTATCGGCGTCATCGCGGAACGACAGACGTAGCGATAACTTCAGACCGAGCAGCTCATACATCGCCTGCGCACTCTCAATCAGCTCGGCAAAGACGCTTTCGATCTGATCTTCGCTACAAAAGACGTGCGAATCATCCTGGGTAATAGCACGAACACGGTTGAGGCCGCCAAGTTCACCGCTTTTCTCGTCACGAAAGACGGTGGTCGTTTCGAGGTATTTGATAGGCAAATCCCGGTAACTGCGCGGCCGGCCAGCAAAAATCTGCGTATGGTGAGGACAGTTAACTGGTTTTAGCGCCAACTCGTCGCCCGATTCGGTCGATGTGAATCGAAGAAGCTCCGGGAATTTCTCGAAGTGACCAGAAGTTTTGTAGGTATCAAGTTTGGCGATATGTGGAATCCACACCTTTTCGTAGCCATTCTTAATGCGGTAGCTTTGGGCTAACTCATTTAATTTATCTCGAAGCGCAGTCCCGCGCGGCGTAAACAGTGGCAAGCCGGCACCGATCAACTGTGAGCTCGTATAGAGATCAAGCTCTTTACCCAGTTTACGGTGGTCACGAAGTTTAGCCTGCTCAAGCATTTCCAAATAACGGTCCAGTTCTTCCTGGGTTGCGAATGCCACACCATACAGACGTTGCATCTGAGGGTTTTTCTCGTTGCCGCGCCAGTACGCACCAGCCACACGCAGTAATTTAAACGCACCGACTTCTTTGGTGTTTGCAACGTGCGGCCCGCGGCAAAGATCCGTAAAGTCGCCATTCTTGTAAAATGAGACCTCGTCCACTGCCGCGTCGCCATCAGCAATCGTTCCGAGTTCGTCTGCGTCCAAATCTTTTGCAACGGTCGTGCCAGAACGCTTCAAATCGTTGAGCAACTCTTCTTTGTACGGCTGGCCACCCTCTTTTGCCCACTCAATTGCCTGATCAACCGGCATCGTAAAGCGCTCAAACTCCTGTGACTCAGCAATAATACGGCGCATCGTTTTTTCGATCTTACCAAAATTGGCATCTGATATCTTCTGATCGCCAAGATCAATATCATAGTAAAAGCCGTTCTCCACCACTGGGCCAATGCCGAACTTCGCTTCGGGCCAAATACGTTTTACGGCTGCCGCGGTGATGTGTGCCAAGCTGTGCCGCATTGCGTGTAGTTGTTCGTCGTTCATTTTCTGCTCCTTTTTTAATAATTAAAAAACATGCGATGACTGGTTTTAATCAATATTAAATCCATATATCGCATGTCTCGGACCCTTTCGGGCGGTTCCACCGGACTTCCTGAATTACTCAGGCTCTTGTGAACGACGTTATCGCACATCGGACATCCACGGAACTCGGGGGTGGTGAGGACCCGTCATCGTTCCCTTTTATAATATAACTTAGAGAGAATTATTGCAACGCTCACCTCTATCTGGTATGATGTGTGGAGCTGAGGGCGATTAGCTCAGCTGGCTAGAGCGCCACATTGACGTTGTGGAGGTCAGAGGTTCGACTCCTCTATCGCCCACCAAGAAATTATGAGAAGACCCAGCGGGTCTTTTTATTTATCCTCTATCCACAAAAGTTTTCCACGGGGGTAAAAATCCCAAAATCCAGTTTTTTATACCATATATGAAATACGCTAATGTTTCGAGTTGATTGACATTGTATTAAGTTTATGCTAATATGATTGTATGGGTAAACACCATGATACAAAACCATCCGCCCTTGAAAAAGTTAACATATCGTTTGAGTATGATGTAAGCTGGCAGGATGCGAAAAAAGCTATTCGTCGTCGAACCGACACGAAATAGTCTTTCATAAACAATATGCCATTTAAAGCACCTCTTATTATAGAGGTGCTTTTTCTTTTCCCACACATCCACACCGTTTATCCACTAGCTTTTTGAATAGCTGTATGTCAATATATAGACATGTTTTGTATAAATTGTTTTCACAAGAACACAGCAGTCGCTAACTCTCGACCACATAAAAAACAGCCGCAAATATGGCGACGACGCAAATGCGCCAACTGCGGCATCGTCTTTACCACCTACGAGCGCCCTTCGCTTGCCGACAATAAACCTATCCATCTACCCGACGGAAAAGAAGATACTTTTAATCTTGGCCGCCTAATCATCAGCATTTCGCGGGCATTCACCCACACGCCAGAGGAAGGCAGCTATAACGCCCTGTGGCTAGCCCAAACGGTTGAGGACACTTTATCCACTCAATACAAAATGATCACGCCCGCCGATATTGAGGCGGTCGTTCACCAAACATTAAAGCAATTCGATGAACTGGCGGCGGTACAATACGCCGCAGCTCACAGGCTTATTTCTTCGACCCGGAAGCGTGGGCGGCCTTCGCTGCGCGCGCACGGGCCACGGACTGATGTGTCGCCTTCTCGGTGACATCGAACGTATCGAGATATTTACCCAACAGCAAATGTGTCTGTGCATTAAAAGCAGATGCCGCACTGTAGACAATCGCCGTTATTGGCATCAGCGCCCACTGCAGGATCATCCACAGGGAGCGGCGGCGCTTGTAGCGTGCGGGACGCGGCGGAAGCATCTTAAAGCCAAGGAAAATCGTAATCAAAAGGCCGAGCATCGCAACCCGCTGTACACCACTCACTACCTCTGGAAGCTGGTGGGCAGCAATGTTGCGCGCCGCCTCGCTATTGATCCACAGCGGAACCCATCCGCCAACTGCTACCAAAATCGAGACGCTCGCAAGCGTAACGTGACCATCAATCAAGCGGAAGAGTCGCGCCAAACCAGCCCCAAGCGGCACGGTTCGCTTTTTAGTAAAAATGCGGGTTGCCACGTACGGAACATCGGATGCCCCATATGCCCAACGACGAAGCTGCACGAACTGCGCTTTGAGTGTCTTTTTGTAGGTGTCAGACAGTACCGCGTCCTGATAGATTGGTACGTAAATCGGCATCACCGAGTAATTACCGTCAAAGTGAAAATAGCTACGCCAGTACTGGTGGCCATCTTCTACGATAGAGCGCTTGCTCCAAAAATCCATCTCTACCAGCGCGTCCATCGGCTGGGAGTGCGACGCAAAGTTACGAAGGGTATGCGGACGCATCGAGCTGATAATATTCCAAAACGAGTTACCTGTCGCAACAATTCGCATTGGTGCAGGGGCATCCCAAATATTGTTCAAAAACAGCGCGATCGGCTGGTACGATAAGTACTTGCGGTCCCTGTGAACGATATACTCGTACGTTACGTAATCAAAGTAGGTCGCATGCGGACGGTTATCACTGTCGAGCGTCGTGATAATAACGTCACTATAAGCAATCCCCTCTTTTTCCACCCATTTTTTGAGGAATTGACCGGCATACGTGATGTTTCCGCCTTTGCCGCGCACCTCGTTTGGCAAATCTTTCGGATGCTTTACTAGATGAAATGCCTTGAACTGATCGCCAAACTTCTTTTTGAGCGCCTTTACTGATTTTTCTATATCCGCCCCACCACGCTCTTCATAGGCAAGCACAATAATCATGTGCTTGTTGTCGTATGTCGTATCGATAACAGATTGGAGAGTCGGCTCAAGTACCTCGTACGATTCGTTATACGCAGCAATGATAACAGCGTTATATAGCGATGAAGGCTTTGGAAATGCCGCCTGCTCTGCCGCCATAAGGCGTAAATTTTCTTTGTGCGTCTCGAATCCAAAACCCGACGAATGCACCTGGCGCTCCAATGCGAAGCTTGCAGACGGATCTTCTAACTGCATTAAGCGGTTGTGCCAGTCAATATTTTGCGCCTTATCGAGACGATTACGGCCTGCGATCGTATGCGCTGCAATCCCGAAGGCTTTTACGAGCAGTGTAATGATCACAAGTAAGAGATAGACAGCGGCCGCAATCGGGCTAACCAGCGAGAGTACCACCAATAAGATCAACATGCCGTAGCTGATCAGCGCCGGCAACATCTCAAAGAAACGATACGACTTTGTGCGCTTATTTAGAGGAATTTCGAGATCTGTCATGCTAGAGGAACGCAACCTTTAGAACAGATTGAGTTATGGCGGTGGCGATAATAATGATCAATATGCTCAGCCACGCAAACAAAACTGCCAGCTGACGCTGCTCAAGCGTATAGAGCTTGAGAATGAGTGCCGTATGGATAACAGCGACAATTAATCCGAATGCGACGAACGAGAGCAAATAGTACCATTTCTCGCGGTAAAAGCTGGTCTCGCCAAACGCTGTGTAGTGGACTGCCACCTGCAAGTCGCTTGGCTGAAGCGAGACCGCCACAAAAACACAGTACGCCAATGCTGCCAAAATCATCATGATTGTTAGTACTGCCATGAGGCGGTCTGCGGCAACTAGCTTAATGGCGGTAAGTAAATTCGTTTTCATAATAATTCCATGGTGCGGGTACAGAGAATCGAACTCTGCTCTCGACCTTGGGAAGGTCGCATATTAACCACTATACGATACCCGCGTATCTATATGTGGAGCCGCTGACCGGATTTGAACCGGTGACCTACGCTTTACGAAAGCGCCGCTCTACCAGCTGAGCTACAGCGGCACGATAGATCCCTGTTATTATATCACCCCTACCAGGTAAAAGAAAACTGTTGCACCAGGGGCGAAAAACTGCTATCATGTACAAAGTTGTGGACTCGTAGTGAAGGGGTTATCACGCCTCCCTGTCACGGAGGAGATCGCCGGTTCAAATCCGGTCGAGTCCGCCAAGAGATCATGTGAATAGAAGTTCGATGGAGCTTCTATTTTTTATTGCCCTACAGGTATACTGATAGTATGACCGGACAAAAACGATTGGCATTAATCATCGCAATTCTTGCTTCTTTTGTCGCTTTTTTGGATGGATCGGTAATTAATGTTGCACTGCCCGCAATCACAGAAAGTTTGAGCGGCGGCTTGGCTACCCAGCAATGGATCGTGGACGCGTATCTGATTACGCTGGGAGCGCTAATGCTGACAGCGGGCTCGCTATCGGATATTTTTGGAAGAAAAAGAATCCTTACATGGGGCCTTGCGGGATTTGCCGTCACCTCGGTGGGCTGCGCCCTTGCGCCCACAAACGAACTCCTCATTGTATCGCGGGCTCTGCAAGGGGTTGCGGGAGCCCTTCTCGTCCCTAGCTCGCTCGCCCTCATTATCTCGACGTTTTCAGGTAAAGCCCAAGGTAAGGCAATTGGCCTGTGGACGGCATGGACGGGAATTGCATTTGTCATTGGACCTCTGGTTGGCGGGTTGTTAGTGGATAATTCCTCATGGCGTTTCATTTTCGCCATTAACATCATTCCGATTGGCCTGACGCTATGGCTTATGTCCAGACTCACACACTCCGACACTTTTCAGCGATCTTCAAACGTCGACGTTATCGGATCACTTTTGGCCGCAGTTAGCTTGGGAGGAATGGTTTTTGCCCTGATTGAACAAACAAATTACGGATGGCTCCACCCGGTCATCTGCATTCCCCTTATCATAGGGCTATTCTCTCTTACTGCTTTCGTTTGGTACGAGCGACGCACCTCACACCCAACGCTTCCTTTGAATCTTTTTTCGGCGCGTAATTTTAGTGTTGGCAATATTGCGACTGTTGCCATTTATGCCGCACTCTCGATCGCCACATTTCTGCTAGCTGTTTTTGTTCAGCAAATTGGCGGCTACTCGGCGCTCGAAGCCGGCTTTGCGCTCCTGCCCGTGACGATACTCATGTTTTTGCTATCCGGTAAGTTCGGTGCGTTTGCCGGCACACATGGACCCCGTCTTTTCATGGCGATTGGCCCCATTGTTGCGGGTGTGGGTTTTGTCACAATGCTGGGAATAGATAAGACAGTTAATTATTGGTATTTGCTGCCAGGAATTCTGCTGTTTGGAACGGGCTTATCGATAACAGTAGCACCCCTTACTTCCGCAATATTGGGGGCAATTGATAGTAGACAAGCCGGTATAGGTTCGGCGGTCAATAACGCTGTCGCAAGAATCGCCGGGCTGATCGGCATTGCATTTTTAGGAGTTGTCACCGGTCCGTCCCTCACGCTTGATGGCTTCAAGCGCGGCATCATTCTTATTGCCACACTACTGTTTATTGGCGGCATCATCGCCGCACTCGGCATTCAGAATGTCAAAACCAAAGAAAAAACACCGTAAACTACTTGGTATCGAGCCGCTGAGCAACAAAGTCCCAGTTCACGACATTCCACCAGGACTTTACGTAGTCGTCACGCTTGTTTTTGTAGTCTAGATAATATGCATGTTCCCAAACATCCAGGCCTAACAGCGGCGCATCAAGCCCCTGCATGATTGGCGTATCCTGGTTTGGTGTTGTGATAATTTCCATGTCCGGCTGCAGCCAAGCCCAACCGCTTCCAAACACACCAAGTGACTTTGTGGTAAATTCGTCTACAAATGCTTGAAAACTACCGTATCGCTCGTTAATTTTGTCTGCAAGCTCCCCTGTTGGCTGGCCGCCACCATCTGGTGACATCCACTGCCAGAACAAGCTGTGATTGTAGTGGCCTCCACCGTGATTGCGAATTGCCATACGAACCGACTCTGGCAAGCTATCAAGGTCAGAAAGAAGACTCTCGAGTGGACGCTCGCGTAGTGCGGGCGCGCTGTCGATAGCTGCGTTGAGCTTGTCGACATATGCTTGGTGATGCTTGTCATGGTGCAGCTGCATAATGTCACCACTGATGTACTTTCCCAGTTGATCGTACCCGTATGGTAAATCTGGTAGATTAAACATAAATCCTCCTATTTGCTACGTTACTGGTTATCTAATTTTGGAATGGATATGTACTCTTGTACCTTGTTGTCTTTTTTCAGCGCGGCAAGCCGCTTCTCAAATTCAGTCAATGGGACGCGGAGGTACGCATAGCTAATCTGCGTGTCGTTTTGTTCTAGCAATCGCACAAAGTAGTAGCCATCACCTGTTGTCGTTTTAATAACGGGTGAAACTTCGCCCTTTTTCAGCTTGGCTGCAGCTGCGCTTAAGCCACCATCACGGTTTGTACGAGGCACAAGCCCGGAAACGCCCGCAGTCACCTTGCCATCACCTTCACCACCAAGTTGCGCAACAATTTTATCAAGATCAGCGTTCTTTTGCTGGAGCAGCTGAGCAGCCTGCTCTTGCTTTTGACGAGCGACGTCATCAATCGCATATGATACGTCTTGGCGAATGAGCTTGCTCCGGGCATCCTGACGGTATTCATCCGGTGCCCAGCCAAGCACGTTAAGCGCAGAGGCGTCATAGGTCTCCTGAGAAATGCGGCCATTCGCCGTATTACGGTCGTCGTCGATCACTTGGTCAACTCGAGCTTCGTCAACCTTTATATCAAGTTCACGAGCCAGCTTGTCCGCGTAGGCATCCGCCACGACGTTATCCATAGATTTGCGCTTGACATAGTCCAGCTGACGTTTGCCGTCATCACTCGACAAGTTGAGCTGTTCGCTTTGTTGCAGATAATGCGCCGAGCTGTTGAAATACATCAAATAATCGCTATAGCGAACCGGCTCGCCATCAACCGATGCAACGGTTACCGGCAAAATACGCGTCACGCGGTAAAAGAACGTACTGGTGTTCTGTACAGAATATAATTGCCACCAGCCGAATAGAACGAGTATGATCAACGCCACCACGGTCACGATAATCGTATTAATCACCAAGCGATGACGTGCGTACTGCATCGGATACTTAAATCGGCGTCCACCCGCCAAAATACGTTCACGGTGCTCGGCGACCGTTTCGTTCGTGATGCGCGATGGAATCTGCTGTTTTGCTTTGTCGCGTTTTCTAGACAGTAGTTTCTTCATAATCTCCTTGCGGCGCATCTGCCAGAGCGGACGATACGGCGTCCTGCAGTTTATTATAGATTTTATCGGGGTGCTCGACCTTATTGATCACCAGGTCACCCACAAACGTTTGAATGACGATGGTACCAAAACCGAAAAGTTCCCCACTCAACCCAGGTACATTATAGCTTATGTTTTGAATCTTTGATAGGCGCAGCTCTACGACGTCCTTGCCAAAAAAACCGTGCTGCGTGATCTGACGAATACGCTGGTCGGTCACGATATACACCGTAAAATACCACATCAGGAAATGGTACGAGAACAACAAAAGCCCTACTACAAGTCCCGCGATCGGCAACAGAAAAAGTTCGAGATTGCTTTGCCAGATAAGCGGCGGAATGGACGAGACCGCGAACGGAATCAATAACAAATAAAATCCTTTTCGCATCGCGATCATATGGCGGCGAAATACAAATAATAGCTCTTCGCCGTCGCGCTGTCCGTCAAAATCTAGTTGTGAGTCGTCTTTTTTACCCATATATCCCCTGGTACCCCGGGCAGGAGTCGAACCTGCAACCTTTTCCTTAGGACGGAACTGCTCTATCCAATTGAGCTACCGAGGCATGGAGTTATTGTAGCATGAAAATTGCGCAAAGAATTCACCCCTCTCTCAGACAGACCACTTTCGCTGTGCTCGCAAGCGTAGCACAGCTCGCGTTTCGCTTTTAGTCTGTCCTCAAAGGAGTAAATCCTCGTGCATCAAAATTATTAACGAGTGAACTTCTCGTGAAGCGCTTCGTATTCGTAGAGTTCTTCGTCTTTAAACCAGTGAGCGATTTCCTTGGCTGCTTCCTCTGGGTCGCCGCTGGCGTGGATAAGGTTTGGAATCCCTTTCTCGGCCGTATCAGCGTAGCCAAAGCTCATGTGCGAGTAGTCGCCACGGATAGTACCCGGCGCAGCTGATTTTGGCTCGGTTGGACCAACAAGCTTACGGACCAAGGCAACAGCCTCGACACCTTCAAATACCATTGCAACAACTGGACCGGAGGTCATCATGTCGAGTGTTACATTAAAAGCCTGTTCACCACGGCGGGTTACCATTTGACCAATACCTTCGTAGTGCTGGTAGTAATGGTCTTTGTCAGGTGCGATCATCTTTGTACCAACGATCTTGAGGCCAACGCGCTCGAAGCGAGTAAGGATTTCGCCCACAAGTCCGCGCTGAACGGTGTCCGGTTTAAATAGTACCAATGTCTGCTGTATGTCTGAATTCATTCTGTCTCCTTGGTGTTATGGTTTTCTTTATTGTACCAAATACCAGTCGTTATACCCAGATACGCCCATCTAGGATATGCTTGTAGTATGTACATGAGCGAATTAATTTTGGATTACGTTGAACACCTCGAAGTCGAAGGTGGCCGATCGTCTAAAACTGCCGAGAATTACAAGCTGTATCTGGAGCGTTTCGTTGAGTTCACAGAAGATATTACCGTTGGTAAAATTACGTTGGAGACAATCCGTAAATACCGTCTATGGCTTAATCGTTATAAAAATAACAACGACGATGAGTTGGCGACAATTACGCAGAGTTACCACTTGATCGCCCTACGCGGCTTCCTTACTTATTTGTCCAAGCGTGACATCCCCTCACTCAGTCCCGAAAAAATTGAATTGCCAAAAATCTCGCGCAAACAGGTGACGTTTTTGCATTTTGATGAGGTCGCGCGAATGCTTGAAGGTATTCCTCTCGATAGCGAACAAGGCCTACGCGATCGCGCTATCATTGAACTACTTTTTTCCAGCGGCCTGCGTGTCTCTGAACTTGCTAATCTTAACCGCGACCACGTAAATACCAAGCGGCGCGAATTTATGGTGCGCGGAAAAGGTCAGAAAGACCGGCCTGTGTTCATCGGTGAGGCTGCCGCCCTGCGTGTCGAGGATTATCTCTCAGCCCGCTTCGATAACCTTCCCCCGCTCTTTCTTAGCTACAGTCGCAACAACGCCGCCAGTACCCAGGGAGATTATCGTCGCCTGACGCCGCGCAGCATTCAGCGCATTATCAATAAATATGCGCGGCTTGCCGGCATTACCAAGCACGTCAGTCCGCACACGATGCGTCACAGCTTTGCGACGGACTTACTTATGAACGGCGCCGATCTTCGCAGCGTCCAGTCAATGCTTGGCCACAGCAACATCAGTACGACCCAGGTGTACACTCACGTGACCGATGAACACCTTCGCGAAGTGTACGAAAAATTCCACAGCGACACCGATTAACTACGGTGTGCAGCTACTGCTATTGTTGTAGCCGCTCGTCGCATCGGTAACGGTAAAGTTTTTACACAGATCACCCGTCACATCGAGTTCCGCATCTGGATATACAAAATCATCACGCAGTTCGATACGGGCGACGACACGGCGGAACAAATCATTTGCGCGGCCAGTCGCGTCAACTTCTGGTTGGACGTTAGAAAAACTCACCGCTCCACCGGTGCTGTCTTTAAGTGCCAGGCTAAAGTGAGCCTTGTTGTAAAGCGCACTTAAGCGAAGATACGCGTTGCGATTGGCAGTGCCACCACTTGCGGGTTCTTGTAGTTGCAACGTTACGGTACAGGCATACCCACCGCCCGCGATGCTATTTTTACAGCGGATTGGCTGCGGTGCATTAAGAGGACTTTGGCGAGCGTCGACCGCAAAGCTCTTGGTCGTCGCACCCGTTTCGGATGGATAAAGGAATAACGTGTTCGCGTTGCTCTTGCCACCGCCCGAGCTGTCATCAAAGTCCGAGAGCTGGAAACTGTTACCAGCCTGAATAATCTGAGTGCGCAGTAACGCTGGGTAATTAAATTGCCACTGGCTACCAACACGCGGTAAACTAACGTCACTTCCCGTCGACGGGAAGCCAATCGTCGGGTCGTTCGTTTGCGACGAGATATCTTTGTCACTAAACCAACTAAGCTCAATTTGCGTAAACGGTGACGCACTTCGAAGAGGTACAACGATGGATTCATTTGTCTCTAGGTCGCCCAGATAATCGTCCGTATCCACGGCAACTTTGACGCAAGTATAGGCCTGGTCGAGGGCGCTATCACCCGCACTTTGCTGGACGATCGTTTCGTTGTTGGTCTCGGCGACAATACCACCCTGGGCAAGCGTATTACATTCGGTTTGGGATTGTCCCGGCGCAGGAGTAAGCGCAGCGGCAACCGCAGCACAGTTAACCGTTGGTGCTGCCGTACCATTTCGACACGATTGGTCCAACAACAGAAGCCGTTTTGCGTCTTCTACTCCAGCCTGGGCGGAATCATAGGCACTCTGCGACAAATCGCTCGTCGTAGCCTGCTGCTGATCCTGCACCATCAGGCGCACAAAACCAATCGTCACGATAGTCATCAATAATGCAGTGAAAATAACGATGAACAGCGACACTGCCCCTTTCTCTCGTGTAATTCGCAGTTTCATTTACTGATCTCCTCCTGATTTATTACCGGCGCGCGCTATGATGTCAAATTGGTTAACCGAACAATAATCTTCATTACCTACGCCTTCTGCTGGTGGTTTACATGACGCATCATTCGTCGTTAACTGCTGCTGGTCGTTCGTACCGATTGTCATAGAGATCGCATACAGGGACTGACCGGTGTCAAGATCTTGGTCACCAAGATTCACCGTCAAAGCATGCACTACCAAATTACGGTCACCCGCCACCAACATTTCGGTCGCATCCGCCTTTACGATATTAAGTGTTGGGTCGGTACAGAGCGACGCGGCCGGATCGCTGACTTTTACAAAACGGATCGGCTCTCCCCCTTCAAACGTATTAAAGATAGTCGGAGCACCATTTCCGCCCGCAAGCGCACTTCCATAATTCCAGGCGTACGTGTATGGTCCGATGCATAGCCGTCCGCCACCTGGGCGCACGATATACTTGGAAGTTGGCGATGCCGGGTTAACGTCAAATGGCGAGGACGCGGCAATACTTCGCTTTAATTCGTCAGACACCACGCGACCGGCCTGGTTTACCTCGCGCAGCGTCAGCCCTTTATTATAGATATGCGTAATTTGAATGGTCGTCAGCGCAATCGCCACAAGCAGCATGGCGATAAATGTCATCGCAAGCATTAATTCAACAAGAGTGAATCCATCTTTTTTAACGTGGCTCATATAACCTCACAATCGTTCCGAGCGTTACCGGCGCTGATCTGCCCGGACTAATCCAGCAGGCTCGAATATGAAAGTCCACAAAACCCGTCTGGTTCGCCGTTGTCGATGGAACCGCCTCAACCCAAAGCCCATACGCATTGGCAATGCTTGAATCGGCATTATATTGCACCTGCGAAAACGGCGGAAGCGAAGCGCCATTTGGCGCCGTCATAGGTGGCTGCGTCCCCCACACCCTGGCTGTGCGCGCATTGAGCAAAAACGGGTGCTCGCCCGGCGCCTGAGCTGGACATGCCTCGCCATTCGTCTCTCCGTAGTTCGAAGCTTTCGTTGCACCTTTGCCCGTCGTAAGACTAGTCATTTTTACCCATTCGGCAGCCGTTCCTGTGGGTGCACCGTTATTTTTAGAGAAACTGGCCACGTACGATTGATGAATGTAGCGGATTGCCTCTGCCTGTGCATCCATCTGCTGACGCACAAGAGTAATTTCAAGTGACCGCTGAGCGGCAGCCGTGCCTTGACTCATAATCGACATACTCGCAACGGCGACCATAGCGAAAACGGCGACCGCAAAAAGCACCTCAATAATCGTATCGCCCCGTTCCGCTCGTTCTATTGCTCGCATATATGATCACTTTCCGATGGTATTTCGACAGAGCTCTGCGCACTTGCGTAGGCATTAATGCGTACCGCCAGGCGCTCACCTACAAATGATCCTGGTGAGGCGTTCACGCACATGTCCGTATTCCCCGTCGTCACGCCGCCGACGACCATAGCACTAGGGTCGGTCTGCACACCCTCATCGACAAACGTCATCATCGATCCGCTCAGCGGCGAACGGATAATCAGGATTGAAAGCGGATACAATGTCGTCGTTTTTGGCTTGACTACCTGCGCGTTCCATTCGACACTCGTCTCTTCCTGATCGATTTCCGACACCCCAAGTTGATAGTTAGTCGTAAGTTCCGCCAAGTCTGTTGCCTCTACAGGCGCAGATACCGACGTACGGTACCCTACGACGTTCGAGGCGGTCAGTTTTTTCCCGTCCTCACCCACGGTGATCATGCGGCCCATCAACAGACAATCACTTGTCCCTCGCGCCTGAGGATTTGGCACATTAGTTGGCGGCTGGACAACCGACGCATTCGTACACGACTCATCGCCGTTACGACCGTTCGAAACATTGGTCGCCTGGTTATACTGCTGCTGCATAAAAGATTTGAGCGTACTGACGCTGTCGCGGTAGCGCTGCTGGTTAATCGCCACCCCTGACCCAGCCAAAATGCCGACAGCTAACACACCAGTGACCCCTAGAAATAGCATCACTTCGATAATTGTAAAACCGTGTGTATTTTTGATGCCCATGTGCGCTCATTATACCATAAGTATTTTGTGACTATAAGGCCGTTGTTACATTAAAGTCAACATATACCAGTCGATAATCGGACGGCCAAAAATGAGTGCTACAATTCCGCCTAAAATCAATAGTGGCCCAAACGGCACGCGCGTCGTTCTTGTAATCTTCCCGGCGAGCATACCCGGTATCACCAACAAACAACCGATGAGATTGGCCGCGAACAGCGCAATAAATGCCAACTGCCATTCGCCCAAAATAAGCGCCAGCGCCAAGCCCAGCTTCACATCACCAAAGCCAATCCACGCACCTTTTGACACAAGCCACAGTAGCAGATAAATGCCGCTTAAAATCACGACTGCGCCCGCCAGACTGAAGAGTGAAGCCGTCAGATCGCTCGTCGTCGTAAGTTGCACTGCCGCAATAAGTGCCCCTAACCCGATAAGTGGAAAAATAATGCGGTTAGGCAGCAAAAACCACTTCAGATCATACGCGAACAGTATCGCCAACAACACCCCACTCATCAGCCACAGGCTAAAGTGAATAAGCTCTTGTGCGGTTACCAGGCCGAACGGCCACAGTAAGTATGACCCGACAAAAAGCACCGCAACCCCTACTTCGATCATTGGTTCGAACCGTCCAATTGGCGCGCTGCAGTAGCGGCACTTTCCGCGCGTACCTGCCCAGCTGACCAATGGCAACAGGTCGTACCACGCCAATGTATGACTACAGTACAGACAGCGTGAACGGTCGCTTGAAAGCTTTGACTTCGTAAGCGGCAAGAGTTTTTTATATTCAGCCTTATCCACTTCTTCGCCTTCAGTCTTGTCTTCTACTAACTGACGGGCGCGCAGACGCCACACCGTCGCACCAGCAAAGCTCCCCATACACAGCCCAAGAAATCCCAAAATTATAGCAATAACGAATTGTTCCATAAGCATAATCATACCCTATAACCCCAGGAAAAGAAAAACCCCGGAAAGGTTCCGGGGTTTATAGCTAGATTTGGACTAGTTGTTAACGCAGGCAGTACCACCGCCTTCAAGCTTGTACTGAACAGCAACCTTGTTATTTCCTTGTCCAGTTTGAACAGCTTCACCATTACATTTTCCACCAACCGTATAGTAGACGCGACCAGATGTAAATGCAGATGGAGTAAAGTTATTAGCACTGTTGGCTGTAAATCCGTAGTCTGTACCATCTGGATCTGCGAACGTATCACCACCTGTCGTCAGATAACCACTAATAAATGTTGCACCAAAGGTTGGAAGCTGATTACGGTTATTTGACTGGTAATTCTGAATTGCAGTCTGGACGCGACTCATATCGTTCTTACGCTGCGTATCACGCTGGTTACGCTGCAAAGCAGGAAGCGCGATAAAGACCATCAAGAAGATCAGACCAGCGATTGCCAGTACCAATACGACTTCGATAATTGTAAAGCCTTTTTCTTTGTTTTTTTGTTGTACGTTCATAAAATCTTTTCCACCTTTCTATGAACAAATTATTGAGTGCGCCAAAACGCTTACGTTAATAGTACTCTAGTCTTTGGCGCTTGTCTAGACATTAATACCGTTGACCAAGCTGTAAATTGGCAGCAAGATCGCCCCTACCATACCACCGGCAACGACCGCCAAAATCACCATCAAGATCGGCTCAATGGCAGTCGAGATCGCCTTGATCTCTTCATCCAACTCGTCCTCATACACCTGTGCCGTTTTGCCCATCATCTCGTCAATCTTACCAGACTGTTCACCAATCTTGATCATCTGCGGGACAAGCGGCAGAATGTACGGTTCTGGCTGCAAAGCAGTCGAGAGCGCCTTACCACCTTTCACTTTCTCGGCTGCACGGTCGATGCTTTCACCAATAATCGTATTATTCACCGCTTCGCTGGTAATACGGAGCATGTCGAGCATTGCGACACCGGTCGCAAGCAGCGTTTGCCCAGTGCGGGCCAAGCGTGCCATGTATAACTTACGAAACATTTTGCCAAACAACGGCACGTTCAGTTTTAGATTATCCATCATCCGGATACCACCTGGTGTCTTGAGGTACTGTATTCCAAAATACACACCGATACCCAGTAAAATCAGCACCAACCACCAGAACTGTGCCAAAAAGTCCGCCGTCGACACCATTATTTGTGTCAGGAATGGCAATGTCTTTTTAAGGTCAAGGTATAGTTTTTCCACCTGTGGAACGACCGTAAACAACATGAATGCCATCACGCCAAAGATCACGACCAACACGATCAGCGGATACGTCAGCGCACCCTTGATCTTGCTCATCGTAGCGGCGTCTTTTTCCTGTTGTGCCGCAATACGCTTTAACGACTGGTCTAACGTTCCCGACGCTTCACCGGCGGCAATCAGCGCCAAGAAGACCTTATCAAAAACCTCGGGGTGTTTAGCGAACGAGTCAGAGAGCGACTTACCACCTTCAACTGATGCGACAATATCTTCAACCACACCCTGGAGGCGCTTGTTATCGGTTTGCTCGAGTACGGTACGAAGGCTCTGCGACAACGGTAAGCCGGCACCGATCAGCGTCGCCAACTGGCGTGTAAAGACGATCTTATCCTTGGTAGTAATACGGTTTGTAAGCCGGCCAAAAAAACTACCGTTCTCGTCTACTTCTTTGATATCAAGCGGCGTAAAACCCTGGGCAATCAACAGTTTTGCGGCCGCGCCTTCAGAGTCGGCCTGAACGGTCGCCTTGACGACTTTGTTAGTCGATGTATCTTTTGCCTGATAATCAAATCTCTTCACGTTTAGCCTCTCATTAGTCGTTCAAATTCCGTTAGGTCTACCGCAAAATTGCGGGCCTCATCATACGTAACCGTCCCACTTTGGATAAGGTTAACGAGTGTACGGTCCATCGTTTGCATGCCCTGGTCGGCGCCCGTCTGGATGACAGCATCCAGCTGGTGTGACTTGCCTTCGCGGATAATGTTGCGAACCGCCGGATTGGCAATCAGGATTTCTGCCGCAACGACACGGCCGCCACCGATCGCCGGCACCAAACGCTGGGAACAAATGGCCATCAAAATATTCGAGAGCTGCGCACGGATTTGTGGCTGCTGGTGCGGTGGGAAGACGTCGATCATACGGTCAATAGACTGTGCCGCCGAGTTGGTGTGAAGGGTCGCAAAGACCAAGTGTCCGGTTTCGGCAATCGTAATGGCTGCCGAGATTGTCTCTAGGTCACGCATCTCACCAATCAGCACGACATCCGGATCCTGACGAAGACTTGAGCGGAGCGCCGCCGAGAAACTGTAGGTGTCGTAGTGAACTTCACGCTGGACAACGACCGACTTTTTAGACTTGTGAGTAAACTCAATTGGGTCTTCGATAGTAATAATATGATCAGATCGTTCGCTGTTAATTTTGTCCACAAGTGCTGCAAGCGTCGTGGATTTACCAGAACCAGTCGGCCCGGTCACCAGCACCAGCCCGCGCGGAAAGTCAGCAAAGTTCATGACAACTTGCGGCATGCCAAGCTCGGTAACGGATTTGATTTCGTTTGGAATAAGACGCAGCGCTGCAGCCAAGTTGCCACGTTCGTGAAAAGCGTTCACTCGGAAACGGCCTAGTGTACCGAACGCGAAACTGAAGTCGAATTCCTTGTCCTTCATCAGGATCTGCTGCTGGTCTTGATCGAGAATTGCAAAAACGAGCGACTCTACCGCAGGTTCGTCCAGCGCGTTAAAACCAGCAACCGGCACGAGACTGCCGTCAACACGGAGCATCGGAGGCAGCCCCACCTGCAGGTGGAGGTCGGAAGCACGCTTTTTAACGACTTCTTCGAGCAGTACTTCAATTCGTAGTTCTTGATTATTCATTTCTCTTCCACCCTTCTTATGCTGTATCCGCTGCAACGCGATTGACTTCTTCGATTGTTGTGATGCCCTGCAGCGCTTTTAGGTATCCGTCTTGACGCATCGTTATCATCCCCTGTTCGATAGCTTTGCGCTGGATGTCGCCGCTGGTTGCGCGCGATACGATAAGTTTTTGAATCTCTTCGTTAACATCCATCACCTCGTAGATACCGGCACGGCCCGCGTATCCCCTTGGCGTCTGCGGCGAATCCCTACCCTTGACTAAAGTATAAGCGCTTTGGCCTGCCAGGGGCAAGTCTTTGTAGCCTAAATCTGCGGAAACTCTAGCTACATCCGCCTGAGTTTTCGGCAACAGATGTCCGATCGTCGCCATAATGTTCTGCGTTTCGATTGGTGTCGACTGATACGTATCACGTTTCGCCGAGACCCGACGCACTAGACGCTGACCAATAATCGTGTTCACCGTACTCGCGATCAGGAACGGCTCAATATTCATATCCAGCAAACGCGGCAGCACGCCGGCGGCCGAGTTGGTGTGAAGCGTACTAAACACCAAGTGACCCGTCAATGCGGCTTGCACCGCCAGGTTAGCCGTCTCGCCGTCACGGATCTCACCCACCATTACGATGTCCGGGTCCTGACGCAGGATAGAGCGCAACCCGCTGGCAAATGTTAATCCTACATCAGCGTTTACCTGGATTTGATTCACTCCATCCATTTTGTATTCAACCGGATCCTCAAGCGTCACGATATTTACAGAATCGTCTTTGATTTCCTTGATAAGCGCATACAAACTCGTCGACTTGCCCGACCCTGTAGGACCTGATGTCAGAATCATACCATTTGGTTTGCGAATGCCTTTTCGAATCATGCGCAGCGCACGACCCGCATAGCCCATTTGTTCAATATCAAAGCTGTTGCCTGATTTGTCGAGCAGACGAATGACGACTTGCTCACCCCAAACTACCGGGCTAATGGCGATACGAAGGTCGACTTCTTTACCAGCCACCTTGACGGTAAACTGACCATCCTGAGGGATACGGTGTTCGTCAATCTTGAGGTTGGACAAAATTTTTATTCGGCTCACAAGGGCTGGCTCGATGGATTTCGGTAGCTGCATAATCTCGCGCAGCACGCCGTCAACACGGCAACGGATCTTCAGTGACTTCTCGAGCGGCTCGATATGAACGTCACTAGCGCGGGTTTTAATGGCATATTCCAATATCGTCGAGAGCGCACGGCTGATCGGCGAATCCTGAACGATCGTCTTGATATCGCTATTCGCAGCATTCGACGCTTCTTCCTGTGAAGCCTCCGCCGCTTCGTCGACACTCGAAAGGTCGGTGCGATACTGATCCAGTACGTGCCGTACCCCGGCTTCAGAGGCCATAAATACTTTGATCGGACGCTGAATACGGTTTGCAAGATAATCCACCGCCTGAACATTATTAGCGTCAATCATCGCTACCGCAAGACGGTTTTGCACTTCAGCAAGCGGCACCGCCATAAAGCGCTCTGCGATGTCTTCTGGCAACAGTGACAGAACATCCTGATCAATCAAACTATTCGTTAGATTGACATACGGCACACCCGACACCTGCGCAATGGCATGCGTTAATAGTTCGTCATCAACAACGCCTTGCTCGGTCAAAACAGCTAGTAACGGCTTGTTGGTTTTGGCCGCGTCATCTTCGGCGCCGCGCAGCACCTCTTCCGTAACAAGCCCTTCCTCGGCAAGAAGCGTGATGAGTTTTTCTTGGATGTCACTTGTTAGCAGCGCCATGTCGTAACGCTCCTACGGCTGTTCCGTTTGTGATTTGTCGCCACCAATGATCACTTCAACTGTCGGGTTGATAGCGTCCGTGTTAAAAACTTTCTTGTCAGGCTCGGCAACTTCCGAGGTAATCGGCTCGGCCGTTTTTACCTTTACCGACTGATCTTGCACATCACCAACGACAGCCTTGGCAACAAAGTACGCAACCAACACGCTTATCGAGGCAATCAGGATGATCATAGCTATATCTGATTTTTTCATGGCTTTACCGTCTTATCTTTTAATTCAACCGTCTTTGCAGGTTCATAGTATGCATGACCATCAACTGTAAGTACCAGGCGGCTTCCCTGCGTTTCAATCGTTAGTGCCGTCAGGTTAACGGCGCGAATTGATCGTTCGAGCTTTTGTAACAGCTCTTTTAGAGCGCTCGCGTTGCCCACGCCAGTGCTCACGGCAAAACGGAAAGTGATCTGGTTTTCACCGCCAACAGCGTTTGGATCTGTCGATGCGTCCTGAACGCTGCTGTCTGACTGCGACTCAACACCTTCAACTGGATCAACGTTAAGTGATTCAAGAGTAAGATCGTTATCGTTGAGGAATTTCTCCTGCAGAGACGCACCAAATGCAGATGAGTTCGCGTCGGATGGCAGCGCGTCGAGTACCACCTGCACCGGCTCGCTCTCGCCTGGCGCCATAGAATCCTTAAGTGCCTGGTTGGTATTCAGCACACGCACTTGGTTCTTCAACTCTTCAACAACTTCATTGTTCTTTACCAACGTTGATGCCGTTTTGGATTTCTCACCCAAGACTTTTTCGTTAAACCATGCCTTTTGTAGCAAGAATAATGACGCGACAATCGCAATACCCACAACCGCTGATACGGCCGCAACCCACGTAAACATCATACGGTTAGCATTTGCAATCTGTTGGCGTTTTCGGATAGCAGTATCTTGCGCTGGCATATTAGTTCTCCCCCGATGCGTCGCTGGCTTTTTGCGTGAAGAGGCTCTTTGGTACACCTAGGAACGAGTCGGTCACGTTCGTTTTATCCGGTGCGACAATCTTGGCGTCTTGCGATGTTCGGGCAAACAACTCTGTCGGATACACGAAGGTTAGTGTAAAACGAAGCACCTTTTTACCAGTCGCATCTTCACCGTAGCTTCGGTCGCTGTCGCTCATGTCGCTCGCGAGGGCCACAGACTGCGTTTGGCCGTCTTTGCTATATTGGAAAGTTGTCGCGTTGATCGTCTTTTTAAAGACTTCAAGCGCCGGATAACCGTTCTCTGCCTGGGCCTCAATCGTTATCATGTTTGTCGTGGAGTCTAATCCCAAGCTAGTAATAGCAATATTATTCGGGTCTGCCGGGTTGATCGTCGTTAAAATATCAAACAATCGTGAATCGATGTGCTTCTCGTCGTGTTGTGCTGGCAGCTTGCTCAACTGATTTTGGATCGTCAGCGTATTAGAGATGTCGGGAACATTCGCTAGTTTCTGGCTTTCATTCTTGATGGTATTGTCACTAATAAGACCGCGGGCAGTCTGGACGGCAAACACCCACAAGCCAAGCAAGACGACGACACCAACCGCTCCGATACCAATGACGATCGAAATTGAAATAACGCTGGCACGAACGCGCTGCGCCCTAATGAGCTCTTGTTTTACATCTGGTACAAGGTTGATCTCGATCATTTCTTGTTTCCTCGCTGCGCCAAGCCGACCGCCACAGAGAATTCTGTCGCAATTTCAGCTAATTGCTGTTGGTCAGATTGCTGCACGCGGACTTTTTGCCATGGATTTGACGGAGACGACGCTACACCGGTTTTAGCAGTCACGTACTCGCCAAACTTTGGCACGACACTCGCATATCCCGACAGGAAAATCCCGCCAACAGGAGTATTTGGATAGCGTGTCTGGAAGAACTTAATGGATTTGACCAATTCCGCCGCAAAGCCTTCAAGAACGCTCTCTACCGCGTGGAAGACCTGTCCTTCTAGGCGGTCCGGAGCAAGGCCGAACTTCAAAATAAATTGTCGCGCCTGGTCTTCTTGGACATTAAGGTTTTGTACCGCCGCTTTTACCAGTGAGTGAAGGCCGGTTGGAATCGTACGAACTAATCGTGGCGCATCGTTGAACGTCACTACGAGGTTTGTCGATAACTCACCTACGTCAATCAATAGGCGCGCATCAGCGATACCAGTCGGCAAAAGCGCACGAACCATCGCGATTGGGTCTGGTTCGGCAGCAATAACATTCAAACCAAGGCTTTCGACAAATTCCAGACGCTCTTCGGCGTAGCTATTAGCAGTACTCGCCAGCAACACCTCTTGCTGCTGCGGATTGTGCGCAGATTGTCCAAGCAGCACCCAGTCAACCTTCGCTTCGTCGACCGCCATAGGGATATACTGATCGATCTGATACTTAATCGTACTGCGAAGCTCGGCCTCGGGCATGATTGGCACATCGATGACGGTCGTGAATGTCTTTTGAGACGGCATGCCAATCGCGACGTTTTTAGTTTTGATACCACTCTGCCCCACCGCGGTCATAATGATCTCGCCGAGACGTCGCTCCGACTCCTTAGAGCTGGCGCTTGTCGTCTTTAGATCGACCGGTGCGTACCCATAATGAACTAACGACCATGTATCTTGGCCGGCATCAGCAAGCTGAACGACACGGACCGCATTGGTACCTATGTCGAGTGCAAAGAAGTCGCCCACGCCTTTTAGTATTGCCATATTGTGTTTCATTATACATAAGCACCATCATCTCTGGCAAGGGCTTTTGCCAAATTAATAACCCCTTAGATTACCAAGGGGTTATTATGGATCCCGCACAAACTAGAAGCGCGGAGGAAGTTCGTTGATATACACCGTCTGCGCTTTGCCCGCCTCGCTGGAACTCACCTGACCCCACAAGTACGCGTCGGCGCGCAGATTAAATACCTCTGCAGGATCATCGCTGCGAGCACCATCCTCGGAGCCCGCCGTCCGGCGAAGATACAAGTGCGCCGTCTGCACCGGACCGTTCACCGTTAGTTGCTTCTCGCATATCTTTGTCGTCAGCGCCGCACCTACCGCGACGTCCGAACACGTGTTGATCTGGCCGTTCGCGCCGGTCGTCAGCAGCCACGCGTCAATCCGCCCGACATCACCAGTAATGTTAATACGGTTAGCAATAATAATTACCTGCGGAATCTGACCGACACTCGTAAACGTATCGCTTCCACCAACCCCCTCGTAGGTAATGTCACCGTCGATCGTCACCGTTCCCGTTGCAACAATAATGATCGACTTACCTCGGTTACCCGTCTGCCCGACAGTACTATCGGTAATGGTAAGATTGGTCGTTTTGTATGTTCCACTCGCCAGGTTGCCCAAGTTCCCGCCCGGCACGCCCGCCGACGCTCCGTTCATAAACTGACCGGAAAGCGCAGGTGCTGCGGGCAGCGTATAGAAGCCGTAACTGTCCGCACCCGTCTGGTCGATGTTTGCGAAGGTCAGCTTGTTCCAGTCAGGAGCCGTGAGTGTACTGCCGTCGTTGAGCGCCGAACCTGATGCCAGCCCAACGTTCGACCCAACCGCCAAGATGCCGTACTCCACCCAACTACCGTATGTCTTGTTCGATTTTACACTCGTACTTGTCTCGGTTTTGCCATGAACTTTAATGTCACCGCCGTGTACCTGCATTTTTGGCTTTTTACCAACGGTCGTACAGATAGGCTTGGAATGCGCCCACTGCGTGCTGTCGTTCGAACGCGGCTGAACCGACAGCGCAAAACAGATGCGCGTCCCCGCCGGAAAGTCACCGACATTCACGTTATTGGCTGACGGCTTAATATTTTGCGCAGGAGACCCCAAATTGAAACTTCCGCTTCCCTTTGCAACGTTTTTACACTCAGCCACTGCACTCTGGAAGTAATTGCCCGACGGCGCACCGCCGCCATCATCACATGGAGCCGTCGCAGACGTCGTACCGTTTTGCGTTTCATGTGGCGCAAGTTGACCTGGCTCTACGGTTATTTGTGTAATTTCCCACTGGGTCGTCTTGCTTGGAATGTCGCCAACGTTATCCACGCTCGAGGTGACCGACACCTTACCATCCGCCTCTACCTGGCTTGGTGTGACCGAGTTAACATGCGGTGTCAGATCATACTCCTGGGCTTCCGGGAGCTCCTGCGGATCGCCAATTGGGTTGGCACAACGTCGCAACAGCTCATAAATCACATTGTTGTTGTAGTCGTAAATTCGAATGCCGGTCTCGTTTTTGTAATTGTCGTAAAACGCGTCGTCGTCAAGCGTCGTGTCCGGAGAGAAGCCTTCATCCGTCCCCTGCCAAAAACTGTTCACCGACGCGCTGACATTTCCAACCCAATCGATCTTCCCCGCGTCATCCAACCCCTTTAGCCGGTTGTATAGCTCTGTCCATTCAGCATTGCTAACCGTGCGGCCCGTCCCCGGAGCATCACGCCCCATCATGGTGTTATAAATGAATGCCGCACCCGTCTGACGCTGATTACTGCTGCTAGCGTATGCGTCACGAAGCAGATCGTACAGTTCGTCCGCCGTATTCACGCTATCTGGAACGGCCAAGCCGTTACTAATAACCGGCAATACACTATCGCCACCATGGTCTTCGATGTTCGAGAAATACCCGCGGTAACACGTACGGTTTAGAACTTCGCCCGGATAGCATGCCGCCGAAACGATATGCGAATACGCCGCCGCAAAAACGCTTGTCGCAATAACAAAAATCGCGATCCAGTGAAGCGGGCGCATCCAGGAAATGTATCCACGTACCACACCCATCTAAGCCTCCAGTTCTGCGATTATAGATTTATAATAGTCAGTATCCTCATCCGAAAAAGGATCAGCTTTGTCAATCGCCTGCAGTGCCTTTTTGTAATACGCAAGCGCCAGTGCAGTATCACCTTTCTCGCGGGCAATCTGCCCTACGAACGCCGCACTATCCGAAGTCTTTTTTATGTCATCGGCCTTTTTTGCCGCATCAAGCGCACCGTTGTAATCCTTGTTGTTGTACAACAGTGTCGCCTTGCGCGAGTAGTACACAAATTGTTCGGTAGAGTCCGATGTGCTCTTAATCGCCTCGTCATATGCCTTGGCACCTTCAGTCACGTCGCCTTGTTCACCTGCCATTTTATCGACTTCGTCGGCCTTTTCTTCCGATGGCAAACGCTGCGGCTTGGTTGACGCGCTCTCGTTAGCCGTCTGGTCTTTTGCCGCTTCGTTCTGCTTGTTACTAAAGTAAATAGCCGCACCGGCAGCCAAACCTACAACCACGACAGTGATGATTGCAAAAATTATCGCTTTTTTATGTGTTTTCATGCGTGCTGACCAGCCCTATTCATGTTAATATTCCCATCTTACCATGAGCGTTTAGGGCACACAATGGTGCCGAGCGACGCCTAGTGTTCAGTCATCTCGTGGCCAGTCGCTTCGTACCCCCACTGTCTCTGCCAATCGCGCATCGTATCTATCTCTTTGGATTGAGCCTTTACGATATCGGTCGCCATGTTTTTAATTTCATCATGCTTGGCGTTATCTGCAGCGAGTTTTGCCATATCGATCGCACCCTGGTGGTGGTCGATCATATTCGAGATAAACGCCTTGTCAAACTCATCGCCCGTCTTCCCTTGCAGACCCGCCGTCATTTCCGTCATGCTCATCCCCGTATCTACCGGCGCATTAAGCTGTGTCGCCGCAACTGAGACAACCAGGCCTCCCACTAAAAATCCCACGATACCAAATGCCAATGCCTTTGTTTCCATATATCTCCCCTTTCGTTTTACCTAATAAGACGGCCAATCGCCCCGACGAGTTCATCCGCTTTTTTGTCGGTATCATCACCATGCGTCAAACAGAACTTCGCGTGATCGCGCACCAACTCGAGTGCAACCTTATCGAGCGCCGCTTGCGTCGCACTGATCTGTGTCAAAATATCTATACAATACGTATCTTCCTCGACCATGCGAGAGATTCCCCGGACCTGTCCTTCAGCGCGCTTCAAACGCTTTTGTAACGCCTCTTTGTTGTCGGCATACCCGTAGCTTTTGTGAGTGGCGTGCACATTACCCATGATGCGAGTGCTCCGCGTCATGCGCATGATGGAACTTGTGCGTAAGCGCATGACCTTTGCCGTGTGCCAGCAAGTAGCGGTTGACTGGCCACGCCGCCAAAAACGCAGCCGCAAGCGACAGCATCATCGAAAGCCAAAAGACCGGATTCACCAGTCCAGCGTTCATCGCACCCGGAATCACTGCCATCACGGCATTATCGACTACTTCCATCGTAGCGATAGACAGCGTATCCGCTACAAAAACCACCGACAGCGCAGCCAAAAATCCAACGCCCGCCTTCAGTAACGGCAACGTCGAAAGAAGATAGCCAAAGAAAAACGCCAAAACAACCGCAAGAACGACTGTCATACCTGTCCCCAGTCCTAGCCCCGCACCTAGCAGTAAACCGGCTATCTCGCCTATCGCACAACCCGTTAAACAATGAAGTGTCGCGCTTGCCGCCATCGCATTTAAATGAGTTTGTTTATTCATGTAATTCTCCTATACCCCCCTAGGGTATATCATACAGAATTACGCGTCAAGCGCTTCCACACAAACCAGAGCGTTTCAATCTAAGAAAATGTGTCAAAAAATGACGACCTTCGCCTATCAAATCCTTTTCTCGTTCCAGTAACCACCATCCGAGCCCTACTGCTGCCACCATCCGTCACAAAACCGCCTACTTCGTAGCCCATCACCCTGGCGACCTGCCGGATAAATGAACGCGCGCCTCGCGTATCATCCGCAAATGTATCGAGGTTAATACTCACGCTTCCAGCTACTGCGCCTTCCCTCACTCTTTCAAATATCTTGCGAAACGCGTCGGGCTGTTTAAAATGCGCAGGGTGTCCCGCCAGAAAATGAGCCGAGTAGATTGCATCACCCTGCGCCTCTGACATTGGCGTACCGTCCGCTCGGCGAAATACATCATCGGCACCTTTAGATGGACGTTCCGGTAGCGTCGCCGTATCAGGATATTCTACGCTCGCCCCTGCCGTACCATTACCAATACGAGTAGGACCTACCTTAAAGCCAAGCGCGCCGGCTATATAACGCTGCTGGGCAATTTTTAGTGCACTCTCTTCGGTGAGAGTTTGCGTTCGCTCCTCTTCTGGATCAGTAAACAAGCCAAGAGGGTTTGCCTCTCCCTTGATCGCATCATCAAGTCGTTTCGACACACTCTCAGCATTAAACCGAGGGTCAAACCCAAGTTCCTCGCCGTTGTCCAGTTTAGCCAATAACTCCTTGTAGCGAGCAATGTCTTCGGGGGTTGGCCCAAAGTGTTCAGGTGTCGTGGGGCGAGGTTCGGTATGAATCATTTTTTGTTTTAATTAGTTTTAATATACTATAGCACACAATATAATATTAGTCAATAAGTATTCTCTTCTACCCCTGTTAATGGTATAGTTGATGTATGAGTTTATCCATTGGAATCGTCGGCCTGCCAAACGTCGGCAAATCGACCCTGTTCAACGCGCTGACCAACAACGACATCTTGGCGGCCAATTACCCGTTTGCCACCATCGAGCCGAACACCGGAATTGTTCCCGTTCCCGACTATCGCCTGCAAAAACTGGCCGATATTTACGGATCGACAAAGCTCTTACCTGCGACCGTCACGTTTGTTGACATCGCCGGACTTGTCGCTGGCGCCTCAAAGGGCGAAGGTCTCGGCAATAAATTCCTGGCGAACATCCGTCAGTGTGACGCGATCGTCCATATCGTGCGTGCCTTCGAGAACAACGATATTGTTCATGTCGCCGACCGCGTCCACCCTGCCGACGACATCGAGATCATCAACACTGAACTGATCCTGGCCGACCTGCAGAC
>Ga0075365_10000079_pt1 | contig 27929 bp, 29 predicted proteins | sample EndMetdeltDD1765_FD_71387 | JGI IMG/M metagenome (GOLD analysis project Ga0075365, IMG submission 71387) | Populus endosphere microbial communities from Tennessee, USA - Endosphere MetaG P. deltoides DD176-5 | ecosystem: Host-associated > Plants > Roots > Endosphere | place: USA: Tennessee... | reverse complement strand
GTTCTGCATCGAGTGCGGCACGCCGCTGAGCACCGGGCGGAGCCCCCGGCTGCGCGACCGTGGCCGGCGATGCCCCCTGAGGAGCCGCCGGGGCGGCGCTCCCGGTGCTCAGCGGCGTGCCGCACTCGATGCAGAACTTGGCGCCCGGGGGGCTCTCGGCCCCGCAGGACGGGCAGTTGGCGGCAAGCGGGGTTCCGCAGGACATGCAGAAGCGAGCCCCCTCGGGATTCTGCGTGCCGCAATTCGGGCAGGCCCCTCCAGCCACGACACGAACGATACGTGGCGCGTGAACCGGCTACGTGAGATTCGTCACGCCTGCAAGCGGAGCGGCGAAACCGCTGGCCGGCGAGGCGACGCCGACCGGTGTGGATAGGCACCGAGGGCAGGCGCCCGCGCCGAAACTCAGGGTTGTGGCCAGTTCGCATCGCTATGCGACCCAAAGTGGCCACACCGCCCCTGAGCGCCGCCCTCGGCGCTGCCGTTTTTGGGAGCTCCGACCCCTACTCGATCGGGATGTCCTGGACCCTCGGACCGGGGTCGGGCTCGGAATCGAGGCGCTCCAGGTAGGTGTCGATCAGGGCCCGGGTTGACAGCAGGGCCTCTCGCTGGACCGATTGGAGCTGATCGCGGAGCTCGGGGGGAGCCGTTGCGCGGAAGACGTCGGCCGCCCGGCAGATCGGGCACCACTCGACGCATTCCAGCGCGTGGTTCGTCTCAGACGGGTTCGGGGGCCCGACGGGCGTCTCGCCGTAGGCGTTCCGGCTCTGCTCTTGGGGATCGGGCATCCTCGAAGCTCACCTCGAGCGAGCCGCCCTCGAGCCTGGCCCCGCTGGGCCGCTGGCGGGCGAGGGCGGAGGGCAGGATGATAGTCCGCTTCTCGTGCCCGACCGTGACCACGAGCTCTGAGCCGACCTTCTTCAAGCCGACGTCCCCTCGCTCGGCAAACGGCATGCGCAGGCGGAGCACGGCGCGGCCGTCGGCGCTCGTTACGTCGTGTGCGAGCTCCGTGTGAAGCACGGCTTCAGGCGAGTGCTCCGCGAAAAGCTCATCCGCCAGGCGGTCGAGCATGGGACCGCCGATGACCTCCTCCTCGAAGTAGCGCGCCGTGAGCACGGGGACGGGCGAGAAGCCGTCGGCAACCAGGCGCAGGTGCTCCTGCTGGCGTTCCCGCCAGGCGCCGAAGTATCCGTGCTCGACATCGTCGGGGAACACCCGATTGACGATCACGGCGTCGGTCAGGTAGCCGTAGAGGTTCAGATAGGTGAAGGTCCTCTGCGCCTCGAGGATCACCATGCGCTCCGGGTTCATGACCAGGCGGATCGTGCTGTGGGCCCGATCCCGGAGGATCTCGTTCATCGCGATCAGGTTGCCGACGAGCCGGTGGACGTCGGCGAACACCTCGGGGCTCGGCAGCTCCAGGTCCAGCAGCGTCTTCGCCCAGGGCCGAGCGGCGGCAACCATCCGCCGCTCCCACGGGAAGACCTTCTCCAGCCACCACTGCGCGATCTCGGGGAACGAGAGGAGCCGAAGCGTCTCGCCGGTGGGGGCGCAGTCGACGATGATGGCGTCGAACTCGCCCGATTCGTGGTGCCGCTTGATCTGCAGGAGGCTGAAGAGCTCGTCCATGCCCGGCGGTACCGTGAGCTCCTCGGCGGCCACGTCCATGACGCCGCGGTCCGCGAGCAGCTGGCCGAGCCACCTCTGGACGGCGCTCCAATGCGCTTCCATCTCCCGCTGCGCCTGTACCTCCTGGCCCCAGAGCCGCTCCGCGACCGCCGTGGGATCGGGGCCCAGGGGCGCGCACAGCGAGTCGGAGAGGCTGTGCGCGGGATCCGTGGAGAGCACGACCGTCCGCAGGCCCGCGACGGCGCATCGCCGTGCGGTGGCCGCGGCGACGCTGGTCTTGCCGACGCCGCCCTTGCCCGTGTACAGAATGATCCGGGGGCCCTCCACGAACGGCTGAGACTACCGCCACGGCCGAGGGCCGAAGCCAACCGCTTTAGCGTAGTCCTGTACCCTGCCCCGCTCACTGCAGTCCGAGAGCAAAGGGGAGCTCCACTTGACGCGCATCCGAACCGCCGTTGCCGTGCTCGCAATCGCCCTGTTCGTCCCGGTGGTCGTCGCCGGCTGCGGGGGCGGGAGCAGCGACAACTCCGAGGACCCGCAGAAGGTCCTCGACGAGACCTTCAACAACCCGACCAAGATCACCAGCGGCAAGCTCGATGTGAGCGTCAGCGGCTCGGCGGAGGGTGACCAGTCCGGAGACTTCCAGGCGTCGATCAGCGGCCCGTTCCAGAGCGAGGGCGAGACCTCGTTCCCGCAGTTCGACCTGACCGCGAACGTCAGCGCGTCGAGCGGTGGGCCAAGCCTGAGCTTCGACGGCTCCCTGATCGCGACGAAGGACAACGCCTACGTCGAGTACCAGGACCAGGCATACGAGGTCGGGACTGACACCTTCAGCCAGTTCGCGCAGGCTTACGAGCAGGCCGCGAAGCAGAGCGCCGGCCAGTCGAAGAGCAGCGGGAACGTCCTCAGCCAGTTCGGCGTCGATCCCGAGGCGTGGCTCACGAACGTGACCAACGAGGGCACGACGGACGTCGAAGGGACCGACACCATCCACATCCACGGCGACGCGGACGTGGACCAGATCGTCTCCGACCTTCAGAAGGTCCAGGAGCAGACGGGTGGTGCCACCCAGCAGGTCACCCCGGAGCAGCTCGACATGCTGAAGAGCGCCATCCAGGACGCCTCGATCGACGTCTACTCGGGGACCGACGACCACCTGTTGCGAAAGCTGGCGCTCACCCTCTCGATCACTCCGCCCGAGGGTTCGGGCGCGTCGGTCTCGAGCGTGAACGTCGACTTCTCGGTGACGCTGAGCGACGTGAACCAGTCGCAGACGATCTCCGGCCCGTCGAACGCGAAGCCACTGTCCGACCTCCTCAGCCAGCTCGGTCTGCCCGCGCTGCCGGGCCTCGGAGGCACGAGCGGCGGCTTCTCGCTGCCGGGCGGCGGCAGCAGTGGCGGTGGGCCGAGCGAGGCCTACTTCGACTGCATCCAGCAGGCGGGCACCAACCAGGCCAAGGCAGCCGCCTGCGCGTCGAAGCTGTAGCGCCCTAGGCGGAGACTCGTTCGAAACCAGCCGCGTCCGTTCCTGACGGCCGCCCGGGCTGGTTTCTCACGCGCTCGCCGTCCCGACTCGCTCGACGTCGAAGTTGCGGGCGTAGAGCTGGTCGACGCGGGCCAGTTCGTCCGCGGTCAGGTCGGGTACGTCGGCCGATCCGGCGTACTCGCGAAGCTCGGCCTCGTTCGTGATCGTGGGGATCACCACCGTCATCTGCGGCTGAGCGAGGATGTACCGAAGCGAGGCCTGGGCCATCGTGCGGCCGGACTCCGGTCCGCACAGGAACCGAATCCGCTCGATCTTCTGGAGCCCTTCCACCAGCCACTCTCGCGGGCGGTGGCGACGGTGGTCGCCCGAGCCGAAGGTCGTCTCCGGCGTCAGGTTGTCGTCCAGCAGACCCGATGAGGTGGGCACCCGCGCCATCACTCCCACGCCGTGCTCGGAGGCCGCGGCCAAGAAGTCGCGGCCGGGGTCCTGCTCGAGGAGGTTGTAGACGGTCTGCACGGACGCGAGATCGCGCGTGGCGATCGCGCGCAGGCCCTCCTCGCGCCAGCCGATGGCGGGGCCGAGCGCGACGCCGTACTGGCGGATCTTCCCCTCGGATCGAAGCTCCTCGAGGGCGGCGAAGCACTCATCCGACTCGACGGCGTCCATCCGCGGGTTGTGCAGCTGGTACAGGTCGACGCGATCGGTCCCGAGCCGGCGCAAGCTGGCCTCGAGCGCCTCGCGGACGAAGGGGCCGTCCCAGCGCTGCGGCCGCTCGCCCTCCGAATGCTGCTGGCGCCCCGAGTCCAGCACGTACCCGAATTTCGTCGACAGCTGGACCTCGTCGCGATGAGGGGCCAGCACCCGGCCGACGAGCTCCTCGTTGGCGCCCTGCCCGTACGCGTCCCCGGTCTCGAAGAACGTGATCCCGAGATCGAGCGCCTGGTTCAGCAATCGCTCGCCCGACGACTCGCTGACGTCGCCCCACCAGGTCGAGCCCAGGGCCCAGGTGCCGAAGCCGATCTCCGACGCCTCGAGGTCCGTGTCGCCGAAACGCCGTGTCCTCACGGCGCTCAGTCTAGATACGTCGACCCGGTGCGGCGGCCCCCAGACATCGTAGGCTGCGCCGGCGCGATGGCGAATGGCGGATCAAACGGACCGCGGGGGTTGGCGTTCCTGCTCACGGCGAAGGGGTGGCCGTACCTCTTGGTGCCGTTCATCCCTGTGGCGATCGCCCTCGAGGTCGTCCACGCCCCGGCGTCGACGATCTTCTTCACGGCGGCGCTGGGAATCATCCCGACGGCGGCCCTGATGGGGATCGCGACCGAGGAGCTCGCCGCTCGGTCCGGTCCCGGCATCGGCGGGCTGTTGAACGTGACCTTCGGCAACGCGCCGGAGCTGATCATCGCCCTGTTCGCCCTGGGGTCGGGACTGCACGAGGTCGTCAAGGCCTCGATCATCGGCTCGATCCTCGGCAACATCCTCTTGGTTCTTGGCGGCGCGATGCTCGTGGGCGGCCTCGGCCGCGACCGCCAGCGCTTCAGCGCGACCGCGGCCAACGCGCAGTCGCTGATGCTCTTCCTGGCCGCCGCGGCACTGGTCATGCCGGCGGTGTTCGAGCTCGTCGAGGGGAGCGGACTGCCTTCGGTCGCCGCCGAGCGCGTCAACTACGGCTCGACGGTCGAGCAGCTCTCGCTCGCCGTCGCGATCGTGCTCATCGGGACCTACGTCGCCGGATTGGTCTTCTCGCTGAAGACACACCGCGCGATCTTCAACCCGCCCGAGGAAATGGGGGAGGAGGCCGCGTTCGGGTGGTCGGCACGTCGCTCGATCGTGATGCTCGGGATCGCGGGGGTGGCCGTCGGCGTCATGTCGGAGGTCCTCGTGGGCTCGATCTCCGAGGCATCCGAGTCAGTCGGGCTCAGCGAGTTCTTCATCGGGGCCGTGGTCGTTGCCATCGTGGGGAATGCGGCCGAGCACTGGGTCGCGCTCCTCGTCGCCCACAAGAACAAGATGAACCTCGCCGTCAACATCGCGATCGGGTCGAGCGCCCAGGTGGCGCTGTTCGTCGCCCCCATCCTCGTGCTCGCGTCGTTCGTGCTCGGCCCCGGTCCGATGCCGCTCGTGTTCAACGGATTCGAGATGGCGGCGATGCTCCTCGCGGTCCTGATCGCCAACTATGTGACCCATGAGGGCGAGTCGACCTGGTTCGAAGGCGTGCAGCTGCTCGCCGTATACGTGATCTTCGTGCTCGCGTTCGGGTTCGCCTGAGGGATCGCTGATGGGCGCCGCCGTCCTCATGCTGGTGAGCTTCGCCGTGATCCTCACCGGGGCCCTCGTGTTCACCAACGCGGTCGAGTGGGCCGGCAACCGGCTGGCCCTCGGTCAGGGCGCGGTGGGGAGCCTCCTCGCCGCCGTCGGCACCGCGATGCCGGAGACCCTGATCCCGATCGTCGCCGTCATCGGCGGTGGCGCCGGCTCGGAGGAGGTCGCGATCGGAGCAATCGTCGGCGCGCCGTTCCTCCTCGCCACGATCGCGATGGTGGTGGTCGGCCTGTCGGCCCTCGCCTACCGGCACCGCCGGCCGCAGGGCACGCATCTGGACGCGGACGCACCGACGCTCGACCGCGACCTCGGCTTCTTCCTCTGCTTCTTCGCGCTCGCGGCGCTGCTCGGGCTGGGCGTCCCGCAGCCGGCGCGGATCGTGCTGGCGGTGGTGTTCGTCTTCGCGTACGCCGTCTACGTTCGGCGAACGCTCGAGCGGGGTGGGGAGGTTGAGTCGAGCGACGAGATCCGCCCGCTCATCCTGAGTCGCAACGCGGATGCCGAGCCGTCGCGGAACCTGATCATCCTCCAATTCGTCGTCGGCCTGGGCGCGATGATCGGTGGCGCGCACCTGTTCGTGGAGGAGGCGATCGAGCTCGCCGAGAAGGTCGGGATCGCCCCTATCGCCCTCTCCCTGATCCTCGCGCCGCTCGCCACGGAGCTGCCCGAGAAGGCGAACAGCTTCTTCTGGGTTCGCGAGGGCAAGGACGCGCTCGCGCTCGGGAACATCACCGGGGCCATGGTCTTCCAGTCGACCATCCCGGTCGCCTTCGGCCTGGCGTTGACCGACTGGGACCTCGACCGGTTCGGAATGTTGTCGGCGGCTCTCGGCGTGGCCGGCGGCATCGTTGCCTACTGGGCTCTGCGCCTGCAGGGACGCTTCAGCGGCCGGGCGATTCTCGCCTGGGCCGCCCTGTACGCCGTGTTCCCGATCTACGTGGCGGTGTCCTGACGCGCGCTCGGGACGCGGCCGAGCTCGTCGAGCGCCTCGAGCACGACCTCGTCGTGCGTCGCGGGTGACACCTTTGGGAAGACCTTGGCGATCCGGCCCTCGGGGTCGATGATGAACGTCGATCGCTGCGCGCCCCAGTAGGTCTTGCCGTACATGCGCTTCTCGACCCACGTGCCATAGGCGTCGGCGACCGCGTGGTCCTCGTCGGCCAGGAGCGTGAACCCGAGCCCGAACTTGTCGTCGAACTTCCGCACCGCGGCCACCGGATCGGGCGACACTCCGATCACGCGGGCGTCGATCCCCTCGTAGTCGGCAGCGTGGTCCCGCACCCCGCAGGCCTGGGTCGTGCAGCCCGGCGTGTCGGCGCGCGGGTAGAAGTAGAGGACGACGGTCGTGCCCCGCAACTGCGAGAGGGTGAGCGGATTTCCCTCCTGGTCGGGAAGCGTGAAGTCCGGCGCCGGATCGCCTTCGGCGAGCACGGATCAGCCGTCGGGCCAGAAGTCCGTGCCCGTCTTCTCGACGGCGGCCTGGTCGCCCGTCGCCTTCGGCGAGCAGATGATCAACTCCGCCTCCTCGGGGCCGTCGTTGTGGACGGAGCGGAAGACTTCGGTCGGCACCCGCACGGCGGTCTCCGGACCCGCCTCGAACTCGTCATCGCCGAGCTTGAACTGGACCTTTCCGCGGACCACGAAGTAGACCTCCTCCTGGTCCTTGTGCCGGTGGCCGTAGGAGCCCTTCCCGCCGGTCCCGGGCGGCATCCGCCGCCACGTGAAGGCCACCCCGTCGCACCCGAGGGCGTCCGTGTAGGAGAGCATCTCCCCGAAGTCCGGGTAGTTCGCCATCCAGTTGGTGGCGTCGTCGCGCGTGGCAACGGCGTAGTCGCCCATCAGTCCTCTCGGCCGGGGTCCTGCTCCAGCTCCGGCTCCTCCTCGTCATCGCCGTCGCTCTGCTCCGCGGCGGTCTCCGACAGGGCGCCCGGTGTGATGCCGTGATAGTGGGTCTGGAATTCCTCGAGCGTCGCGCCCAGTCTGTCCTCGTCGACGGGGACCTCGTCCGAGATCCGGACCCAGTCTGAGCCTTCGTAGGCCTCCATGTTGAAGATCTCCTGGTCGATGGACGTCGAGTCGTCGACGACGACCACGATCTCGGTCTGCGGGTTGAAATAGGTCCCCGGCCGCAGAAGCATGTCGTCGACCTCGATGATGCGCGTCTCGATATCCGCCATCGCGGCGCGATCCTATCTAGTGGCCGGCGTGGGGGAGCGGTCGCGTTACTGGCCGAGGTTCTCGAGCTCTCGGAGCTGGCGGTCGACCTCCTGGTCGACGTCGAGCGGCTCCTTTCCCTGCCGCACGCGCCGCTCGTTACGAGCCACCACCAGCTGCCGGACCTCCTCGGCGAGGTGCGGGTCGACGGCAGACGGCTTGGCCGGTCCCTCGGAGAGCAGACGCCGAAGCTCGGCGTCGACGTTCAGCGGGTCCTCGCCGCGCTTTGCCCGGCGATACGACTTCGCCTCGAGGAACTGGCGGATCTCGTCCTCGCGGGCCGCGGAGGAGCCCTCGGCATCGCTGTCGGTGAGCTTCGAGGGCAGATCGCTTTCGAACTCGACCGCGAACTGTCCCTTTCCGACCTGGTTCAGCGCGTTCTTGGCGCCCAGGACAAACGTTAGGAGGGCGATCGGAATCGTGGTGAACACGATGATCATGATCACCTCGCCGGTGCTCAGGCTCAGTGCAACCGGGAGCACGACCCCCAGGTTAGGGCGCCCCGAGCGATCCCGCAAGGCCACAAGGAACCGGGGTGGGCGGGGTTCCGTTTCGATATCCTGCGTGGTGCATTGGTTGACTGACCAGTCAATCGGCTGGGCAGGACCACCTCTTCCTCCCGCACTCAAAAGGAGCTTTCAGCCTTGGTTGACTTCACGCTGACGGACGAGCAGAAGGATCTCCGCGAGTTGGCACACAACTTCGCCGAGAAGGAGATTCGCCCCGTTGCCTGGGACTACGATCGCGACGGCACCTGGCCCCAGGACATCATCGACAAGGCGTGGGAGGTGGGCCTCATGAACGTCCACATCCCCGAGGCCTACGGCGGGCCCGGGCTGGACAACCTCTCCGGCTGCCTGATCGAGGAGGAACTCGGATGGGGATGCTCCGGGATCGGTACCACGCTGATGGCGAACGGCCTTGCCTCGGCCCCCCTCCTCATCGGGGCCTCCGAGGAGGTCAAGCGGGAATACCTCGGCATGCTCACCGAGGAGCCCAAGCTCGCCTCCTTCTGCCTGACCGAGCCGGATGCCGGCTCCGACGTGTCGGGCATGAAGACGACGGCCGTGCGCAAGGGCGATGAGTACGTCATCAACGGCTCGAAGGTCTTCATCACCAACGGCGGCTATGCGGACTGGTTCACGGTCTACGCCAAGACCGACAAGGATGCCGGCCACCGCGGCATCTCGGCGTTCGTCGTCCCCAAGGACGACACGGTGATCGTCGACAAGAAGGAGGACAAGCTCGGCCAGCGCGCCTCCAACACCGCCGCCATCACCTTCAACGAGACCGTCATTCCCGCCGAGAACCTGCTCGGCGAGGAGAACCACGGCTTCAAGCTCGCGATGCAGACGCTGGACCGCACCCGCCCGGGCGTGTGCGGTCTGGCTGTGGGCATCGCGCGGGCCGCATTCGAGTTCGCGTCCGAGTACTCGAAGGAGCGGGTCCAGTTCGGAGTCCCGATCGCCATGCACCAGGCGGTGGCGTTCATGATCGCCGACATGGCGACGAAGATCGAGGCATCGCGCCTCTTGACCTGGGAGTCGGCGGTCCTCCTCGACCAGGGCAAGCGCAACACCCTGGTCGCGTCACACGCGAAGCGCTTCGCCGCGGATACGGCGATGGAGGTCGCCGTGGACGCGGTCCAGGTCTACGGCGGGTACGGGTTCATCAAGGAGTACCCGGTCGAGAAGCTGATGCGGGACGCGAAGATCATGCAGCTGTATGAGGGCACGTCGCAGATCCAGCGGCTGGTGATCGCCCGCGAGGTGCTGATGCCTCGTCAGATCGACGACCCGCAGCCGGAGACCACCAAGGAGGCGACCGACGCGGGCGCGGAGGCCTCTGAGCAGGCCCCGGCAGCAGCAGAGGTCGCCTAGGCGCTAGGCGCGCCGCGTCGGGCTGACGGCGATCATCAGGCCGATCGTCGTCAGCACGATCACCCCGAGGACCAGTCCCTGGGCCCAGCCGTCGATGCCCCAGGCCACGGCGTAGACGAGTGCGGCCAGCAGCACCACGGCGAGGGCGACGAACGCGAGGACCGGTCGCCGATTCGTAACCCGCAGCGTCCTGTCGGGCGCGGCGAGATCCGCTCGCTCGTATTGCGCTCGGTCCTGGATGTTCATGTTCGCCATCTCGTCCTCCTTAGAAGAGCGTCAGTTGAGGCTACACCCGCTCGACGGCGGATCAAAGTGCGGATGGTCACACGTCGACGCCTATCGAGGACGGGCGCGTGGCGCTGCGGCCGGACCGTATAGTCGCGGTGCATGGCCCAGGAGCGCGAGAAGGGCCCCCGCTCTCATTCGCGCCGGGTGGCCGAGGCGGCACGCGCCGCCCGCACGCGGGCGTCGCGCGCCGACACGGCTCAGCCCGGGCGCCGGAGCGGCGGCGCCATGGACGTATTCGGCGGCGAGATTCGCCGCCGAGACGTGTTCCCGCTGCTCGTCCTGCACCTGATCGAGCGTGAGCCCGCGTACGGCAACCGCCTGATCGAGGAGATCGAGGGGATCACGAACGGAGTCATCTCGGTCAACCCCAACACCATCTATCCGCTGCTGCGTGATCTGGAGGCGCGGGGGTTGATCGAAGGTCAGTGGGAGCATCCCGACCGCCGGACCCGGCGCTTCTACTCGATCACGGCGGCGGGGCGGAAGGAGTATCGGCGGCTCGTCGCCGAGATCGAGCCCTTCCTCGACTCCGTGATCAAGTCGGTGACGCTCATCAAGCGCGAGATCTACAGCGACGCTCGCTCCCGGGGAGGTCGATGAGCCGCGTCTCGGCGTCGGCCGCGGTCAAGGCCTCGCTTGCCGAGGTCTGGGACTACTACTTCGATCCTGAGGGATGGTCGGCGTGGGTGGACGGATTCGGCCGGGTCGAGGCCTCCGACGGGTATCCCGAGGCCGGCGGCTCGTTGCGATGGGCCTCGGGCCCAGCCGGCCGGGGCGTCGTTCGCGAGCGAGTGCTCGAGCACGAGCCACGCCGGGTGCACCGTGTGTCCTTCGAGGATCCCGAGACGACGGGTCAGCTCAAGGCGACCTTCGCGATCCAGGGCGGCACCACCGTTGTGACGCAGGAGCTCGATTACAGCCTCCGTCAGCGCGGGCCCTTCGCCAAGTTGACCGACATGCTGTTCATCCGGTCGCAGATGCGAGGGTCGCTCACCCGCTCGCTCGCTCGCCTCAAGCTCGAGGCCGAGGAGGCGGCGACGGGGCCCCAGCCCTGATCTCTCATATAGCCTTCCCGCGCTCTGACGCACCGGTAACGGCAACAGCTGGAGGATCGGAAAGCGATGTTCGTGTTCAAGGCCGCCGTGCTCGGCGCGGGAACGATGGGAGGCGAGATCGCCCAGGTGATCGCCGCCGCCGACGTGCCCGTCGTCATGAAGGACGTGAAGCAGGAGTTCATCGACGCGGGGCTCGAGAAGGCGCGCGAGGTGACGGAGGGGCAGCTGGCCAGCCTGGTCAAGAAGGAGAAGCTGACGCAGGAGCAGGCCGACGAGCGAGGGAAGGAGATCCTGGGCCGCATCACCGGAACCACCGAGTACGCGGGCTTCGGCGACGTCGACTTCGTCGTCGAGGCGGTCCCGGAGCGTATGGAGATCAAGCAGGCCGTCTTCGCCGAGCTCGACGAGATGACGCCGGGCCACGCGATTCTCGCCTCCAACACGTCGGCGCTCTCGATCTCCGAGATCGGGTCGGCGACGACTCGCCCTGATCAGGTGGTCGGCTTTCACTTCTTCTATCCGGCATCGGTGATGCGGCTGATCGAGGTGGTCGAGGGCGAGTTCACCTCCGAGGAGACGAGCCAGGCCGCGGCGAACTTCGCGATGCAGATCCGCAAGAACCCGATCCGCTGCGGCGAGGAGCCGGGATTCGTCGTCAACCGGGTGCTGAACTCGGCGGCGTCCGAGATCTGGCGGCACAAGAACGAGACCGGGCTCTCACCGGAGGAGATCGACAAGGAGATCGCGGATGCGAAGGTCACGCCCATGGGCCCGTTCTTCCTGTCCGATCTGCTGGGGCTGGACACGGTGCTCCATGTGGCGGAGCACCTGCAGAAGAGCTACGGGGACCGCTTCTACGTCGATCCGGGGATGAAGGAGCTCGTCGAGGCGGGCAATCTCGGGCAGAAGACCGGCCAGGGCTACTACACACACGGAGGCTGAGATGGAGGCCGCAACAGCTGAGATGACGGTCGTCGAGCGCTTTCAGCTGAAGGCATTCGTCGAGGCGGTGATGGTCGTCGACGAAGGCGTCTCGACGACCAAGGACGTCGACCTCGGGATGATGATGGGCGCCGGGATCCTCCCGGGTCCGCTCGCGCGCGCCGACGAGGCCGGCCTCGACGAGATGCTCGACCGGCTCGAGCTCGCCCAGCGCGAGTGGGGCGACGGCTTCGCACCGCCCCTCCTGCTGCGGCGGCTCGTGAACCAGGGCCGCCTCGGCAAGAAGACGGGGCAGGGCTTCTTCTTCTATCCCCGCGCGGACGAGGACTACGAGCAGCAGGAGACGGTGCTGCTCGAGACCCGTGGCGAGGTCGCCATCGTCTGGCTGAACCGCCCGCCGACGAACCCGATCTCGCCGCAGATGATCCGCGACCTGACCGCGGTGTGGGACGAGATCGAATCCCGGGACGAGGTCCGCGCGGCGGTCGTCGCGTCGTCGAACTTCGCGGTCTTCTGCGCGGGGGCGGACATCAAGGAGTTCACCAAGATGACCGAGCCGTCCGCGGGCAAGGACCTGCTCGACTCGGGCCACGGCGTGCTTCGCCGGATGGAGCAGTCCGGCAAGGTGACGATCGCGGCCGTGAACTCGCTGGCCCTGGGCGGCGGGTGCGAGCTGTCGATGGCCTGCGACTTCCGGATCGCGGCCGAGTCGGCGAGCTTCGGCCAGCCCGAGATCAACCTCGGGATCATTCCCGGCTTCGGCGGTACGCAGCGTCTGGCGCGCCTGGTGGGGGAGGGCAAGGCCCTCGAGATGAACCTCCTGGGCGACCCGATCTCCGCTGCACAGGCGTACGAGCTGGGTCTCGCGAACGAGGTCGTCGCGGACCACGAGCTGTTCGACACGGCTCTCGCCTGGGCGGGGAAGCTCGGCGGCCAGGCGCCCGTCGCGGTGGAGCAGATCAAGAAGGTCTCCGCGAAGGCCGACCTGGACGAGGGGATCGAGGCCGAGAAGGAGGGCTTCGTGACGGCGTTCACGTCCGAGGACGCCCGCGAGGGCATCGGCGCGTTCCTTGGCAAGCGCAAGGCGAAGTGGCAGGGCAGGTAACGAGCGCGGCCGAGGAGCTCGCCGGGCTCATCGAGGCGAGCGAGCGGGTCGTCGCGCTCACCGGTGCCGGGGTCTCGGTGCCGTCCGGCATTCCGGACTTCCGGACGCCGGGTAAGGGGCTCTGGGCGAAGGTCGACCCGATGTCGGTCGCCACGATCGACGCGTTCCACAGCGACACGAAGCGGTTCTGGGACTTCTACCGGCCGCGGTTCCATGACCTCGCCGACAAGGAGCCGAACCCCGCGCACGAGGCACTGGCAGAGCTCGAGCGCCGGGGATTGCTCGAAGCCGTGATCACTCAGAACATCGATCGGCTCCATCGCAGGGCGGGGTCGAAGGAGGTGATCGAGGTCCACGGCTCGATCGCCACCGCGAGCTGCACGAGCTGCGCTGCGAGCTATCCGCTCGAGGAGGTCGAGTCGCTGTTCGACGAGGAGGGGATCGCGTCCTGTACCTGCTGTGTGGGGAAGGTGAAGCCGGACGTCATCCTCTTCGGTGAGATGCTCCCGGCCGACGCGATGGCACGTGCCGAGGAGCTCTGCGCCGGGGCCGACCTGCTGCTGTGCGTCGGTTCTTCGCTCGAGGTGTATCCCGTTGCCGGGCTGCCTCGGTTGACCGCCGACCGCGGAGGCCGGATCGCGATCGTCACGAAGAGCTCGACGCCCTACGACCGCGAGGCAGCCGTCCGGTTGACCGGCGACGTGGCCGACGAGCTTCAGTCGCTCGTCGCCGCGCTCGACGACGCCTGATCTCTACCCGGAGTCTCTGAGCGCCTGCCGGCGGCGCAGTACGCGCTCGCAGATGTGGAGCGTCTCGGCCACCTGCGCCGCGCGCTCCGCGGACAGATCCCCCCGGAGCGCCTCCCGGCCGGCTTCGGACATCGCTTTCCGCCGGTCCCTCAGCGCCGCGAGGTCCTCCTCCTGGCCGGGGCCGCCACGATCCGGGAGCTCCGCCAGGAGGGCTTCGAGCCCGGGGCCGAGCTGGAGGGCCGCCTCGCGGAGCCGGTCCGCTTCGACATCCGCACGCGCGCGCAAAAGCAACGTCTCGCAGACGTCGATCGGCTCGCGGCCGGCCAGCAGCTCAGCGAGTCGTTCCTGTGGCCGCAGGGCGTCCGCCCGGCGGCGCCGGCGCTCGGGGGAGGGGACGTCGACGGCATCGGTCCAGCCGCCATCGGCAAGCTCGCCTCCCGTTCCGAAGCCGACCCTGACCGCGATCGGGGTCATTCGCCCGATCTCGTGGCCGTAGGGGTCCTGGTTTGCGATCCGGTGGGCGCGCACCACCCGATTCGCCTCCCGCAGCCCCTCGAGCACCGCATCCTCGGCGGCGGCCGCGTCGGCGGTGAGTTCGTCGAGCTCGCGCTTGGCTTCATCAGGGGCGAGCGTCCTCGCGGGGATCACCGTGAGCCTCGTGACGGGCACCTCGGCGGGGGCGCCCTGCGAGTCGGCTCGGCGGGGCCTGCGCCGCCTTCGGGGGGGCCGGCCGGCCGGCCGAGCGCCGATCGTCTGGACCACCAGCACCGTCTCGCCGTCGTCCTCGCCGGCGCCGGCCGCACGGAGCAGGTAGCGACCGTCGTCGAGCCCGAGCCGCCCGGGTACGTCCAGCTGGACGAAGCGAAACGAGGAAGCATCGGTCGCGCTCATGGCGCCCGGAGCCTATTCGCGGTTGGCGGCCGTGTGAGCGAGCGCGGGGGCGCTAGTCGCCCCGTCCGCTCTTGCCGCCGGACTTCTTGTCCGAGCCCTTCTTGGCCGGCAACGAGTACTTCGACGGGGAGGTGGGGACCTTCGGGTTCTGGATGTCCGCGATCCTGCCGATGAGCTTCCGCCACTGATCGGGCTTCAGCAGGGATTCGAACTGCTTGCCCTTCTCGGGCGCCGACCCGCCCGGGTAGTAACCGACGTGGATGTGGTCCCAGTGGTCAGCCATCACGTACGTGGGCGGACCGAGGTTCATCAGCGAGATGATCTGGTGAGGCTCCATCGAGCCCTGGAGCTGCAGGAGCGACTTGATGACCGCCTCGGTGATCGAGCCGGGCCCCTGGTGATTGGCGATGGGGATGCCGTTGACCAGCGCGATGTCCATCGCGTCGCCGGTCGAGTGCTCGCTGACGTTGCCGGAGGTCGTGAGCGTGCTGTGGCCGCACTTGAGCGATGTGATCGTGAGCCGGAAGTCGTTGTCGGCCAGGTACTCCATCGCCGCCAGGACACGCTGGTCGATCTGGCCGGTGCGAATGTCGTTGCGACCGCAGGAGTAGATCGAGAGGCGCGGATCGGCCAGGACCTTGCGCGCCAGCTGCGTCTTCGGCATCAGGAGGTCCTGGGTCACGTTGCTGGTCCCGGTGCTGTTCGTGAATGGGTTCTGACCCGCGGCGCGATAGATCGCCGTCTCCTCGAGCAGCTTCCAGCCGTCCAGGATGGGCTTCGGGTCGATCTTCGGCGTGTGCTTGCCGGCCGGGCGGATGGCGAAGTTCAAGTGCGGCGCGAGCTCGGTCGTCTTGCCGATGCGGCCAAGGACGGTGCCGGCCACGACCTTCGATCCCTTGCGCAGCGGCCGGAGCTCCATCGACTTGCGATCGAAGTGGAGGACGCCACCGAAGTACGACTTGAAGGTCGAGTAGGCGGGCATCCGCTTCGCGAGGAGGGTGTCGAGCTGGCCGGTGATGTCCGCCCGCCCGATGTTGTGCGGGCGCTCGGGCAGCGCGTAGAGGCGGTCACGCTGGTTCTCCGTGTTGACCGGGCCCTCGACCGCGGTGGGCTCGGGGGCCGGCCGCGACTCCGCGACGGCCTTACGAGGCTTGCTGTTCCCGGAGTCGGGCTTCGACGACTTGGCCTTGGACGCCTTCGCCTTGCCCGTGTCGGCCGAGTCGCTCGCCAGGTTGGCCGCCTCCTTGGTGACACCGAGGGGCTTGCCCCGGGTCGCCGGCTCGGTGGGTGCCTTGTCGTTCGGCGTGACGAGCTTGAAGTCGGAGGCATTGAGCTTTCGCTCCTTGGGGACGGGGTAGGCCTCCGAGATCCGGCCGAGCTGCGCGTAGGTGAACCGGTTGCCGTAGTTGTCCTGGAGGACGATGTACCGCCCGAGCTTCGGGTCGTGGCCGATCCTCTTGATCGTCCCGTCGTTGACCGCGACGACCGAGGCGCCCTCGTGCGAGTAGATGTTGATCCCTCGACGTGTAGGTGAGCTTGAGACGATGTCGGCGGCGTTGCCGGAGCCCTTGCCCGGCTTCGCGTTCTTCTCCGCCTCGCGGGTCGAGATCTGGTCGGCGTACCGGGCCTTGGCGGCGACGGGGAAGCGGTCGCCCTGGGTCAGGCCGGTGATCGACCCGACGAGGTCCTGCGGAAGCTTGCCGTACTGCTGTGCATAGAGGATCACCTCGTCCACGTACCAGGTGGCGTGGTTGTAGGCGAAGATCGCGCGCCGCAGATCGGTGTCGCCGCCGGCGGCCTTGAGATACCGCGCCGCCGAGCAGATCGCGTCGACCGGGTTGAAGGGGTCCTTGCGCCCATCGCCGTTCGCGTCGGTCCCGTACGACTCCCAGGTCGCCGGCATGAACTGCATCCAGCCGAGGGCTCCGGCGCTCGAGACGTTGAGGTTGGTCCCGAAGGCGGTCTCGATCTTGTTGATGGAGGCCAGGACCTCCCACGGGATTCCGTACTGGGTGCCACAGGCCTGGTAGATCGGGAGCAGGAAGGGCGGGATCTCGAACTGGCCGATGAGGAAGCTCGGGACGCCGAGGGGCGCGGGCGTCGGACTGGTGATCGTGAGCGACGGATCGGCCTTGGTGGGGACGCCGTTCGGCTTCACGGGGGGCGGGGGCGATGGATTGCGGTCGTCCGCCGAGGTGCCCCCGTTGCCGTTGCCGTGATGGTTCTTGGGGCCGCCGCGGCCGGCGCCTCCCGGTCGGCCGCCATGTCCGCCCGACCCGCCGGGGCCGGCCGCGCCGCCGCTTCCGGTGGTGCCGGTCGGCCCGGTGGTGCCGGTGGGGCCGGTGACCCCGGTGGTGCCGGTCGTGCCGGTGGTCCCGGTCGTGCCCGTCGACCCGGTGCTGCCAGTGCCGCCGCCCGTGGTTCCGGTGGCGGCGTTGTACTCGTCGCCGTCGAGCGGGCCTGAGCAGCCGGGATCCGCGAGGTCGACGAGGCCGTCGCCGTCGTCGTCACTTGTGTTGGAGCAGGCCGGGAGCGTGTCCACGGGTGGCAGGTTCTGTCCGCCGGGAAGGTTTACGGACACCCCGCTCTTGGACGAATCCAGGAGGCCACCGCTCGCGATCCCTGCGCCCGCGGCGACGACGGCGCCGAGCACCCCGAGGGCGAGTATGAGCAGTAGCTTCCTTCCCATCCTGTTAATCCCCGTCCGTCACGCCCAGCGTGGGAAACGATGCTGGGACGCGGCTCCGCCAATCCGGCCTGCTCAGAGCCGTGAGAACGCTAACTGGTCGGTGGGCGGTTTGCAACGTGGTACCCGGCGTGAAAACGGTATCTCAGCTCGTCCATACCCGCGACAGCCCGCAGGCAAGCCGCTGCTTTATGAATCGGCACCCAAACGGCCGCCCTTGAAGCGTTACGCTCCGCGCCCCATGTGCTGCGGTGGCTACGAGCGAAGGAGACTGCCCGTTGAACGAGGATCCTGAGAGCGGGGAGGGGATCCGGGCGCGGGGCGAGGAGGCGCTGAGCGACCTCGCTCAGGCCCTTCTCGACAACCCGATCTTCGGCCAGGCGGTGACCACCGCGATCGGGGCCGGAGAGCGGGCGGCGCACGCCCAACGCTCGGCCATGGGCGCCCTCAACATCCCGGCCGCGTCCGACTTCGAGCGGCTCGAGCAGCGAATGCGATCCCTCTCGGCTCGGCTCGAAGCGGTCGAGGACCAACTCGACGACACCCTCGACGAGCTGGCCGCCCTGCGCCGTTCCGTCGAGACCGAGACGGCGAAGACCGCGGACCATGCCGGTGCGGGCGGAGCACGCGGTCTGAGCGAGCACTGAGGCGGCGTGGCCTCGCAGTCCGGCAAGGGACCCGACGGGGGTGTGGCCGAGGCACTTCGCGAGGCGATCGAGCGGACGATGTCCGTGGCCGGCCGGCCGGCGCGCGCCGGGGCCTCGGGACTGACCCGCGAGCGCGCGGCGAATCTGCTGGATGAGGTCGCGCGGCTGGGGCGCGGGGCGCGCGACGAGCTGGCGCGCCGGGGAGAGGGCGCCCGCCAGGAGCTTTCCCGCCGAAGCCAGGACGCCGGGGCGGAGTTGGCCCGGCGGGGGCAGGACGCCGCGGAGGAGATGGCGCAACAGCTCGAGTCGCTCGAGCGGCGGCTGACCGCCCTGGAGGAGGCCCTTCGGCGACGGGACAACCCTAAGCCTAAGGGCAAGGGTTAGATGGCCGGCCGGCGGGTCGTGATCGTCGGGGTCGCGAGCCACTGGGGAGCGGAGCTCGCCCGCCGGCTCGAGCGCGACCCCGGAATCGAGTACCTCGGCGGGATCGACCTCGAGCCGCCCCCCGCCGACCTCGAGCGGACCGATTACGTCGAGGCCGACATCCGGAGCCCCCTCCTCTCCCGCCTACTCCCGGGCATGGAGCCCGACACGATCGTCCACTGCGGGATCCTCTGGTACCCCGAGTCCGGCAGGCCGGCGCGCGTGCTTCATGACGTGAACGTCATCGGCACCCTGCAGCTCCTCGCGGCATGCGAGCGAACACCGACGCTCGAGCGCCTGGTGGTTCGGGGGTCGGCTGCAATCTACGGGTGCGAGGGGGCGACGCCCTCCTTCTTCACGGAGGGTATGGCGCGGACCCTTCCGCTCCGGACGCGATTCCAGCGAGACGTCTCGGAGCTCGAGGCCTACATCGACAACTTCGCCCGGCGGCATCCGGGGCTCGCGTGTTGCACGCTGCGATACCAGCCCGAGATCGGCCCGGACCTCGACACGCCCATCGTTCGCTATCTGGAGCTACCGGTCGTCCCGGTTCAGCTCGGCTGGGACCCGCGCCTTCAGTTCCTGCATTCGGACGACGCCAACGGCGCGCTGGAGGCCGCCACCAGGTCGTCCGTCCGCGGACCGGTGAACGTCGCGCCGTCGGGAGCGATCTCGCTCAGCCACATCCTGCGACTCGCGAGGCGACCCGCCCTGCCGATCCCACATCAGCTGTTCGGGATGGCGCTCGAGAGGCTGGGCCGCCGGTTGGGCGCCGGCCCGCTCTACGGCGACGGAGTTCGCATGCTCCGTTTCGGCCGCGGGGTCGACAACGAGCGGCTCGTGACGGATGTGGGGTATCGGCCGCGCTTCGACGCCGAGGAGGCGATCCGCGACTTCGCGGCGAAGTCCACGGGGCGCCGGATCGGGCCGTCGCTCCATCCCGGCGATCTCGTCGGGCGGTTCTCGGGAGCGGTCCGGTGAGCGCCCACGCGGCGGCGGATCCGCCGCAGGCTCCCGCCGAGGCGGTGGCCGAGTTCCTGCGGCGCATGCGGGTTGGGATCGAGGGCGGGCTCGACCCGGTGACCGCCGCCAACCGGGCAGCGGACGAGCTTCCGCAGCGGCTGGCCCATGTCGTCCAGCTCCTGTCTCGCCGAGTGCGCGGCGAGTACCACGAGGACGAATGGGGCTTCGACGAGGAGTTCGCCGAGGCGGTCTATCCGCTGTTCGAGTTTCTGTATGAGGTGTGGTGGCGGGTCGAGGCGGAGGGGGTTCTCAACGTGCCGGCGCACGGACGAGCGCTGCTCGTGTCCAACCACGCGGGCGCACTGTTCCCGTTCGACGCCTCGATGATCCTGCTGTCGATCATGAAGCGGCATCCACTTCCGCGGTGGGCTCGCTTCCTCGTCCTCGATTGGGCCTTCCTGTTGCCGTTCCTGTCGGCGTTCATGCGCCGGGTCGGCGGGGTTCCGGCCAGCAAGCACAACGCGGCCCGTCTGCTCGAGCAGGACGAGCTCGTGATGGTGTTTCCGGAGGGCGCCAAGGGAACGGGCAAGCAGTTCTCCGAGCGGTACCGGCTGCAGCGGTTCGGCCGCGGGGGCTTCGTCGAGATCGCGCTCCGAACCGGCGCACCGATCGTGCCGGTCGCGGTTGTGGGCTCGGAGGAGATCTACCCGAAGCTCGGTGACGCCACGCCGCTGGCCCGCGCGGTCGGGGCGCCGTTCGTCCCCCTGACGCCCACGTTTCCCTGGCTCGGGCCACTCGGCCTGGTCCCGTTGCCGTCGAAGTGGAGGATCGAGTTCTGCGAGCCGATCGACGTCTCGGAGCACGGGCCCGACGCGGCCGAGGACCGCCGGCTCCTCTTCGACCTCTCGGAGCAGGTCAGGGAGACGATCCAGGCGAAGCTGTACGAGAACCTGGTCAAGCGGCGAGCGGCGTTCGTCACCCCCTTGTAGCGATAGCCTCCAGCTCGAGATGGGGAGCGGGACGCAGTCGCCTACCGCCGCAGCCGAGTTCCGGCATCTGCTCGATGACGTGCTCACCGAGACCGACGCCGACGACCAGGCCGGGCCGCTGCTCCGCGCGGCCGGCCTGCGAGTCAGATTCGAGTTTCCCGACCTCCCGCTGGTGCTGAACCTCGCCGCGACGGAGGCGGATGACCACCACCTGACGTGGAGGTTCTCCGACGACGTCGACTGGCAGCCCAAGCTCACCCTGGAGATGGGCTCGCAGGTGGCCAACGCCTACCTTCAGGGCAAGGAGAGCCTGGCGATCGCGATCGCCCGCGGTCGGGTCCGGGCGAAGGGCGACAGCCGATCCGCCCTCGTCTACATCCCCGCGCTCCGGCTGCTGGTCGGGTCCTACCAGCGCGTCGTGACCCAGGAGCACCCGCACCTCGTCCTGGAGTAGTCCGCCGGCCTCGCATCGCTGCTCCCGCGGTGCCGGCGATGCCGTCCTTCTGACCTCCCGGAGATCGCCCGGCGCGTGGGCGCAAACGCCCCGCCGACCCTGAAAGGATCGACCCGATGCCGGACGAGCACATTTCCTTGAGCGAGGCATCGAGGATCGCGGGCGTCTCCGCGACCACCCTTCAGCGATGGGTCAAGGCCGGGGTGATCCCCGTCCAGGGCGGCAGATGGACGACCGCGGCGGCCGCACAGGCGCGGGTGGTGAGCCGGCTTCGCGAACGCGGGCACTCACTCGCCGAGCTGCGCCGCGCGGTTCGCGAGGGGCGCCTGGCCTTCGGGTACGTCGAGGACCTGTTCCCAGGGCGCGAGCGCAACCTGACCCGGCTCGAGGCCGCGGAGCGGACGGGCCTGGAGGAGGCGCTGATCGAGCGGATGATGTCGTTGCTCGGGACCCCCACCGCCCTCGAGGGCACGCTGAACGAGCAGGACGTCGAGGCGATGGAGCAGATCCGCGACGTTCTGCGCGCCGGCTTCCCGCTGGTGGCGCTCCTGCAGCTCATCCGGGTCTACGCCCAGTCCATCCGCAAGATCGCCGAAGCGGAGGTGAGGTTGTTCCACCTGTATGTCCACGAGCCCCTCATCAGACAGGGTGTTGACGCCCTCGAGATGGCGGAGGAGATGGAGGGACTGGCCAGGGACCTGCTTCCAATCACCTCGCCGCTGATGGAGTACATCCACCAGCGGTACCTGCGCTTCTACATCGAGCAGGACGTCGTCGGGCACATGGAAACGGAGCTGGCGGGACAGCGCCAGCTCGGTCGGGTTCAAATGGCGTTCTGCTTCGTCGACTTGACGGGGTTCACCCGCTACACCGAGGAGGAGGGGGACGAGGAGGCGTTCGACCTGGTGGAGCGATTCGTCGAGACCGTCGAAGCGACGCTGCCGTCGGAGGCGCTCGTCGTCAAGACGATCGGCGACGAGGTGATGATCGTCTCCCCGGACCCGGTCACTCTCACCGAGTGGGCGGTGGGGTTCCTCGGCCTGTTCCAGGAGCGACCCCAGCCGCGGGTGGGCATCCACCGGGGACGGGCCGTGTACCGGGACGGCGACTACTTCGGAAGCGAGGTGAACCTCGCCCACCGGGTGGTCGCGCGCGCGCTCGGCGGCGAGGTCATGGTCACCGCCGCCATCGCCGACGCGATCGGCGAATCGGGCTACCTCGAGTTCGACCCCATCGGCGCCGTCGAGCTCAAGGGCTTTCCGCAGCCGGTCGAGCTGTTCGTCGCTCGGGCGCGCGACAGCGACACGGCGCCGGAGCGCGTCCCGTATGAGTAGAGCGCCGGAGCGCGTCCCGTATGAGTAGAGCGCCGATCCCCGAGTAGCGGCGGCTGGCGCCGCCCATCGCCTTAAGATCGCCGAGATGGGTGGAAGGGACGAGGCTCTGGATCGCCTCACCGAGGCCGTGTGGCGAAGCGGCCTCGTCGATCCCGTCTCCTCTGGCGTTGTCCTCGTATCGGGCGGGGCCGACTCGGCGTGCACCGCCGCCGGGCTGGCGCGCGCGATCGGGCCGGAGCGCGTCCACGCGCTGCACGTCAACTACGGGCTGCGCGATTCCGCAGACAGGGACGAGCGGGTCTGCCGAGACCTGTGCTCGCGGCTGCGCATCGATCTGCACATCGACCGTCCCGCGACCCTCCAGGGCAATCTCCAGGCGGCCGCGCGCGAGTTTCGCTACGCGGCGGCCGAGCGCCTGCGGGTCCGTGCGGGAGGTGACTGGATCGCGACCGGCCACACGCGAACGGACCTGGCCGAGACCGTCGTCTACCGGCTGGCGGTATCGCCCGGGGCCCGGAGCCTCCGCTGCCTGCCCAGGCACAGTGGGCGCCTCATCCGGCCGCTCCTCGACCTGGAGCGCGCCGAGCTTCGCCGCCTCGCGACCGAGGCGGGGTTGCCGTTCGCCGACGACGAGACGAACCTCGATCCGGCGTTTGCCCGCAACCGGATCCGGGCCGAGATCCTCCCCATCCTGCGCGAGCTGAGCCCGGCGGCCGAGCGGAACGTCGCCGAGACCCAGGCGGAGATGATCGAGGAGGCCCGTCTGCTCGACCGCGTGGTCCTGGAGGCGCTCGAGGCGGCCGGCGCCGGCGCCGGCGCCGTCGCCATCCGTGCCGACGCCTTGGAGGGCTCGGAGTCCGCGCTCCGCCGTCTCGCTCTGCGCGCGCTCGCGGAACGGGCCACCGGGCGGGCCGTACCCCTCGGCCGGCGGCGGGCGGCTCAGATCATGAGGCTTGCGCAGATGCCCGAGGGCGGCGTTGTGGATCTCGGGCATGGTGTGCAAGCGGTCTGCGAACAGGGGTTGATTCGCTTCGAGACGTCCTCGGAGGCGGACGCCGCGCCTGCCCCGGCGCCGCTCCAGGTGCCCGGGAGCTGCCGGTTCGGACAGTGGGAGGTGCGAGCGGAGATCCGCAGCGGGCCCCTCGAGCCCGCGGGCCCCGATCTGGCGACGCTCGACGCGGAGGCTCTGGGCGACCAGCTCGTCGTCCGCACCTGGCGCGACGGGGATCGGATGCGCCCCCTCGGCATGAACGGCAGCAAGAGCCTCCAGGACCTGTTCACCGATCACGGCGTTCCGCGATCGCTCCGGCACCACCTCCCGGTCGTGACCGCCGCCGGACGGGTGGTCTGGGTCGCCGGGGTGGCGGTCTCGGAGGACTTCCGCCTCACGCCGGATGCCCGCGAGGTGGCGGTGCTGACGGCGCGCGTGCTGGACTGAGGGGCCGATTCCGCTCGGATGAAGGGTTTGTTCCGGTATCCGGAACAAACCTTCACCGGCGCCAATTTCGGATCGCGCGCGGCCCTGCTTGCCCCGTCGCACCTTCCGGCGACGTGGCGGCTGCGAACGTAGACTCCGCCGCTATGGACGACCCGGCCATCGGCGAGACCCTCGTTCCCGCCGACGAGCTCGAGAGTCGTGTGCGGGCGCTCGCGGCTGAGATCAGCCGCGACTACGAGGGGCGGGACCTCGTGATGATCGGGATCCTCAAGGGAGCCGTCCTCTTCCTGGGAGACCTGATGCGCTCACTCAGCGTGCCGTGTGAGATCGACTTCATGGCGGTCTCGAGCTATGGGTCCGAGACCGACTCCTCCGGGGTGGTTCGCATCCTCAAGGACCTCGACTCGTCGATCGAGGGCCGGGACGTTCTGATCGTCGAGGACATCATCGATTCGGGCCTCACCCTCCACTACCTGCTGCGGAACCTGAGCGCGCGCAATCCGGCTTCGCTGGAGGTCTGCGCGCTTCTCACCAAGCCGGAGCGGCGGCGGGTGGATCTGCCCATCCGCTACGTCGGATTCGAGATCCCGAATCGGTTCGTGATCGGGTACGGCCTGGATTACGCACAGCGTTACAGGAACCTCGGCTACGTGGCGGTCCTGGCCGACCCGGACCAGTCGCCGGACGCCCCTTAGACGGGGTATAGGCACCCTGGTACGCTCATTTCAGCCGTTCGCGGGGCCGTAGAACACCCGCTTTGATCATGCGCAAGATCCGTCAGTTTCACCGATTCGTCCCGCGAGCGCAGCCATGCCGAAGGGCCGCGTGATGTGACATGAGGCGCTTCTTCCGCAGCGCGGCTTTTCCGATCCTGATCGTGATCGTGCTCGCGTTCTTCGCGCAGCGCCTGATCCAGGGGTCGCCGGACGAGCAGACACCGACCTACGACGCCTTCGTGGAGCAGGTCAAGAACGATCCATCCTCGATTGAGTCCGTGACGGTCGACCAGAAGTCGAGCTCGCTCAATGTCGAGCAGCCGGACGGCAAGAACTACTCGACGGGCTACCCAAACCAGGGGAACGGCCTGACGAACCTCCTCAACCTGCTGGAGAAGAAGGGGATTACGTCGAAGGTCGAGGGAACGGGCGGCTCGAGCTTCCTTTCCATCCTCACCTACATCCTGCCGTTCCTCCTCTTCTTCGGGTTCTGGGTCTTCCTCATGAACCAGATGCAGGGCGGCGGCTCCCGCGTGATGAGCTTCGGCAAGTCGCGGGCGAAGCGGATGTCGGTGGATGCCCCCAAGATCACGTTCCGCGACGTGGCGGGGGTGGACGAGGCGGTGCAGGAGCTCCACGAGATCAAGGAGTTCCTCGAGAACCCCAAGCGCTTCCAGGCCCTCGGCGCGCGCATCCCGAAGGGCGTCCTGCTCTACGGCCCGCCCGGCACCGGCAAGACCCTGCTGGCGCGAGCGGTCGCCGGTGAGGCCGGCGTGCCCTTCTTCTCGATCTCCGGCTCCGACTTCGTCGAGATGTTCGTCGGCGTCGGCGCCAGCCGCGTCCGCGATCTCTTCGAGCAGGCGAAGCAGAATTCCCCCTGCATCATCTTCATGGACGAGATCGACGCCGTCGGCCGCCACCGCGGCGCCGGCATGGGCGGCGGCCACGACGAGCGCGAGCAGACCCTCAACCAGCTCCTCGTCGAGATGGACGGCTTCGAGATGAAGGACAACATCATCCTCATCGCCGCGACCAACCGGCCCGACATCCTCGACCCGGCGCTGCTGCGGCCCGGCCGTTTCGACCGCCAGATCGTGGTCGACCGGCCCGACCGCAAGGGGCGCAAGCGGATCCTCGAGGTACACACACGCGGCAAGCCGCTCGCCAAGAAGATCGACCTCGACGCCCTCGCCGGGCAGACACCCGGGTTCACGGGCGCCGACCTCGCGAACCTCATCAACGAGGCCGCGCTCCTGACCGCGCGCTCCAACAAGCGCGAGATCACGATGCACGAGCTCGAGGAGGGCATCATGCGCGTGATCGCCGGCCCCGAGAAGAAGAGCCGGGTGATGTCGGAGAAGGAGCGGCTCGTCACCGCCTACCACGAGCTCGGCCACGCGATCGTCGGCCACCTGCTGCCGAACACCGACCCGGTCCACAAGATCTCCATCATCAGCCGCGGCCAGGCGCTGGGCTACACGATCTCCCTGCCGAGTGAAGACAAATTTCTCACCACTCGCGCGGAGCTCACCGACACCATGGCGATGACGCTGGGTGGGCGCGCCGCCGAGGAGATCATCTTCAGCGAGATCACGACGGGCGCCTCCAACGACCTGGAGAAGGTCACCGAGACGGCCAAGCAGATGGTCATGCGCTTCGGCATGTCCGAGCGGCTCGGCCCTCGCGTCTTCGGCCACGACCGCTCCCAGCCGTTCCTGGGTCGCGAGTTCTCGTCCGAGCCGGACTACTCCGACGAGATCGCCCGCGAGATCGACGACGAGATCCGGCGCATCGTCGAGGAGGCGCACCAGACCGCGAAGGACATTCTCGTGGAGCGGCGCGAGATGCTGGATTCGATCTCGAAGATCCTCCTCGAGCGCGAGACGATCGACGCCGAGGAGTTCGCGAAGCTCCTCGACGGCGTCCCGGAGAGCGAGATCTTCGGCGACGAGGAGGAGGAGACGAAGGTCCCCGACGAGCCGGAGGCGGAGGCCGAGAAGCCCGCCGCTCGCGAGGGCCCGCGTCCCGTCCCGCGTCCCCGCCCGGGCCTGGCCGGCGGCACCGCCGACATGCGCGCCGACGACCCGAACCAACGCGCGTAGCGCGCCCGTCGTTCTCGCAGGGAGGGGCGATACTGCTCACGTGGCGCGCCTGATGGGCATCGTCAACGTGACTCCGGACTCCTTCTCCGACGGGGGGCGGTTCCTCGCTCCCGAGCGCGCCATCTCGCACGCACGGCAGCTCGTCGCGGATGGCGCGGAGCTCTTGGACGTCGGCGGCGAATCGACACGCCCCGGAGCTCGCGCCGTGAGCGCCGAGGAGGAGCTCGCGCGGGTGGCGCCCGTCGTGGCCGGCCTCCAGGACGTGGGCGCGACCGTCTCGATCGACACGTCGAAGGTCGCGGTGGCCGAGGCTGCGCTCGACGCCGGCGCCGGGATCGTCAACGACGTCACCGCCCTGCGGTCGGAGCCGGCGCTCGCGGGCCTCTGCGCGGATCGCGGTTGCGATCTTGTCCTGATGCACATGCAGGGGACGCCGCGGACGATGCAGGAGAACCCGACCTACGACGACGTCGTCGACGATGTGAAGGCGTTCCTGGCGGACCGGATCGAGTTCGCGATCGGGCGGGGCGTCGCCGAGGAGCGCATCTGGGTCGACCCGGGAATCGGATTCGGCAAGACGGTCGTGCACAACCTCGAGCTCCTCAACCGCCTTGGCGAGCTGCGCGAGCTCGGCCGGCCGATCGTCGTGGGAACGTCCCGCAAGCGCTTCATCGGCACCCTCACCGGTCGCGAGGTGGACGATCGGCTTGGTGGCACGGTCGCAAGCAACGTCCTGGCGGTGAGGGCGGGGGCCGACGTCCTGCGCGTCCACGAGGTCGCCGAGGTCCGTCAGGCCATCCGGGTGACGGAGGCGATTCTCGAGGCCGCCCCGGCCTGAGCCGATCGTGGGCGGCCGCGGCCCCGCTGGTACCGTCCGCGCGCGTGGAACCGGACACGGGGCAGACCGCGTCGGTCGAGGTCGAGGTTCGCGGCCTCTCCATCTATACGCACCATGGCGTCACCGAGGCGGAGCGCGAGACCGGCCAGCGCCTCGAGATCGATGTGAGCCTCGATGTCCCCGATTGCGACGCGGTCCTCACCGATCGCATCGAGGACACCGTTGACTACGGGGAGGTCTGCGACATCGTCGCGCTTGGCGCGACGGAGCGGAGCTACAAGACCCTCGAGCGGCTCTGCCACGTGATCGCCGAGCGGCTGATGGAGCGCTTCAGCTGCGAGTCCGTCCGCGTGCGCGCGGCCAAGCCGGAGCCACCGCTGCCGATCGCCCTCGAGCAGGTGGCGGTCGAGGTCGTCCACGAGCGCGAGACGCCGGACGCGGACCCGGAGAACGGCTCAGAGGGGTGAGCGCTCGCGTCGGCTACCTCGGCCTCGGCTCGAACGTCGGGGACAGCGAGGCCCACCTGCGGGCGGCGGTGAGCGCGTTGCGCGAGCGCGGGGTTGAGGTGGAGGCCGTCTCCTCCCTGTATGTGACCGAGCCCGTTGGTGAGGTCTTGGACCAGCCGGACTTCCTGAACGCGGCGGTCCGAATCCGCACCGAGCTGGAGCCGGAGGAGCTGCTCGACCTTTGCAAGGCGATCGAGCTCGAGGAGGGCCGCGTGCTCGGGGGACAGCGTCATGGCCCTCGTCCCCTCGACGTCGACCTGCTGTTGCTCGGGGAC